>Ga0131853_10005939_pt1 | contig 22046 bp, 15 predicted proteins | sample TergutLab28metaG_FD_92764 | JGI IMG/M metagenome (GOLD analysis project Ga0131853, IMG submission 92764) | Labiotermes labralis P1 segment gut microbial communities from Petit-Saut dam, French Guiana - Lab288 P1 (version 2) (version 2) | ecosystem: Host-associated > Arthropoda: Insects >... | reverse complement strand
TTGACACTTTGGAGGACGTTATCGCAGCTTCGACAAGAGCGCTGAACAGCATCCACCTTGCGGAGTTCCAGAGATGTTTCGAACAGTGGAAACAGAGATTGGATAAGTGCATATCATCCAATGAAGAGTACTTTGAAGGCAACTAATGAATTTTTTGTAATTCTTTAAATAAATCAATCGCTCATGAAAAAATCTTGTTTTTTTTGGGTCCCCCCACGTAAGTTTGGCTTCTGGTGGCCTAGAATGCTAAATACCCCATGAGTGGTTTTTATTGCCTCGGAAAAGAAGAGGTGCACCCTGTTGATGAAACTCTCCAAGAACATGTCAAATTTCAACGGATGGCTCATTATTTAAAGAAGGAAAGAAATGTCATGGTAGACAACTTCTTCACATCAGTGAAACTTACTAACAAACTGAAGGCAGAAGACACTAGCATTGTTTACACTATGAAACTTTTCTGGTTGAAAGGGATGGCATTACAAGTAATGGATACCAAGGAAAACCGACAAAGAATGTTTGAGCAAACACTGAACTATGTGTTTTATGAACGTGCAATTAAATTTTCATGTTAATGCATTTGAGAGAATTATCCTTTTTCAGTTTGGGTAATGAATTTCTGCTGTATCAAAAACACCCAGTAACAGATGTTGCCTGTAAAAATTGAATAGCATAATTTGGTATTTGAATAAAGGTAGACCAACTTCATGACACTTGCTTTATTATGTCAATTTACTGCTCAACATGTTTCGGGTGTTAATACATCCATCTTCAGGAGCTTGCGACTACTTGGTGCGTTTTTGTGTAGGCTGTATTCTGCTGTAATGATAGAGGTTTATGTGTTAATTTATTTATCTAGTGGTAAGTGTTGTACCTATATTATGTGTCATGTGTGGCTCTGAGTGAGTGTGTTCCTGCAAGCGTGTGGTGTCCTGTGGTTCTTGAACATTTTTGTGTGTGGTATGTTTTGGTGTTTTATGCGTCTGTGTTGATGTCTATGTCTATGAAGATAAATAAATTAACACATAAACCTCTATCATTACAGCACAATACAGCCTACACAATAACGCACCAAGTAATCGCAAGCTCCTGAAGATGGATGTATTAACATCCAAAACATGTTGAGCAGTAAACTGACATAATAAAGCAAGTGTCATCAAGTTGATCTATGTTTATTCAAATATCAAGATGATGCATGGTCCAATAAGCATTAGCATAATTTGGGTTCCTTATTAGGCACATTTGTGTCCTGCTAAGTGTGAATTAAAATGACCTAAAGCGCCTGCACATATACTTTATTTACTCCAGTGTAACCTGAAACGTTTCTCCTAATTCTCATCTGAAAGTAGGAAGGGGGGAGGGGGCAGCCTAAAATTGTGCCAGGAATTAAACATGTTCTGTATTGGTTTTTTTCCCTGAAAATTGAAGATTGTGAATGGGGGTCATGTTATATGCAGGGTAGCTGTATGTTTGAGTAAACATAGTAATAACTTGAGAACATGGAAGACTTTCACTAAATTTTATATTTAACTCTATACCAATAATTGTCCACTTCAAGTTTCATAAGATTGGACAGTTTAAACAACCAATTTACATGATGAATTACATTAATTTCTGCATCTGTGTTCATATGCATCTCTTCTGTGCATGCATGTATGTTTACATGCATTCCTACCCTTATCATTGCAGTTCTGTTGATAGGATGTGGGCATAACAAAGCATCAGGAGTGGCAGATTTGTAGAGGAGTGAGAGTGACAGTGTGTACATTTGCTGACTTGATTTCATTGTTCCTTTTGTCTTTTAATGTATGTATGTATGTATGTATATATGTTTCTATGTATGTATATTAATTAATGGTTAGTGCTTTTTGTTTCCAGTTTCCTATTCAGTATATTTCCTGTACCTTATTATTTGTGTATTCTGGTACTACAGCAGGGAAACATATTTATAACTATTTATTTTTATTAAATTGTTGCAAAATCAATTCCACTTGATTAACAAATTGCAGCCAATCCAGCCCTTTAATAACATAAATTTCTAGGCATGCAATGGAAACCATACTGTGTACAGTGTTCTAGTGTTCTGTCATGCATTTTGAAAATAAGTATTTTATGACTTATTTTCCAGACGTACCTTTGGGTGCTTAATGATGAAGATGAGTTCAGAAAAGCATTTGACCTAGGTGCGACCGGTGTAATGACAGATTATCCTTCCAGACTTTCAAGATTTCTTATGGAGAATCCTCAGTACCAATGATGACATCATCAAACAGTAATAGTGGAATGTAATTCTGCTGTTACTGGTTTTTTTTTCAACTTACATTGATTGTATATGACATGTAACATGTTTTCCCCAAGGTAGAGAATTGATGTCAATCATATTTGTCAAAATAAGTGTTGCTGGAAGGAATTGGTTGCATTGTTTATTTTGCAGTCATGTCGTGATTTGTTTTCATGTTTACTGGGGCAGTCAGAAAGCAGTGCTTCCTGTGTTTTTCCACAGTTTGGTAGATGTACATAGGAATGATATGTGTTGTGTAGCCTCAGCATTGTTGAATACATGGTTATTCTTTGATATAATCCACGTTGTTATCACCAGTTCTCTGCCAGCATTGAATTAGAAAGAGCATGTATCCTTGCCTTGAAATTTTTCCCCCTGCTCTTCAGCTCTTGTTGCAGAGCATTAATCACCATGTTAATCATAATCAGGTCTCCACAGTCCATCATTGATAGCCCCATTTATGTGCTGATATGTGTGTGGGCCAGTGCCATGAAAGAGCAACAGCAATTCATGTATTTTTCTCCTGAGATGAGTTCATTGAATTTGAGTTTCCAATTTTTAAATTTGTCTTTGTGTTTACTATGATACCTGCTGGCAGAAAATTCTGAATAAGCAACCCACCCTCATCCTTCAGGACTGTGGCCATGATTTTTACTGCTGTTGGCAGTTCTTCCTTGGAAACATGGCACTACTACACTGACTACCTTTTGGAGTCTGGTTCAGAAGGATGATGAATATGTGTCTCATCCCACGTGATGTAGACTAACAAGAGAACCTCACCTTCCATCTTCTAACAGTAGCTGAGACCAGCCATAATTGTTTCTCTTGCCCCTTTTTTGTATGACTTAGACAACATTCATGGGAACCAACAACCACAGATCTTAGCATTGCTAAGCTGTTCACTACTGGTCATGGTGTTGCTCTTAGTGTTTAACAGATGCAGACTACAGGTCACTCATTGTTATGATGGAGTCACTGCAGATTTTGTCATGAGCCCTGCAGATGTTGTCAAGCATCACTGTGGTAGATGGATGATCACTCTGGGGTTTATCGTGCAGATCTGCTTCTCCCATCTCATTTTCCCAGTGTCAGACAGTACTCAGGTTGGCTGCTGCATCATAGTACATCTTGACAGCTGCTTGTGTGTAGAATTTCATCTTAACAACCAAGAATTCATTCATTGCCAATTTGAGGTGTGTTTGCAAAATTGTAAAACACAACTGGTAGCTTTGTCATGACTTTCTCTCCATCCACATGGAATGAGCTCCCACTGGACAGATTTTTGTGAAATTTTATATTTGAGTGTTTTTTTTAAAACCTGTCAAGAAAATTCAAGTTTCTTGAAAATCTGACAAGACAACAGGTACTTTACATGATGCCCAATATACATTTATGATCATAATGTGCCCAGTTCTTCACACATTTTATGTTCAATAACTTTTTTTTTAAATCATGCCTTTTATGGGATAATAAGGAAAAATATTGTAGAGGTGGCCAGGCCACAGATGACAATATGGTGCATGTGCCATACATGCTGGATACCAAAGGCTACAAACACACACTCTGAATATGTAATACTTATTGCTTTTCCACTGCAACAGTGGTTGCACAAATGCTCCTCTATGTTACGTTTTATGCACACTGCCTGTCTTGTTTAACCACAAGTAATGTTTCACCATTTTCAAATCTAGTGCTGATGTGCTGCCATCAGTCAGATCAAACCCAAACTGTGCTAAACAGATGTTGATATATGGGTATTACATAAATGTGACACCTGCTTGCATATGGCTGCAATCTAAGGATAAAAACTGGGGGGGCATTACTTTCCAACTGCCCATCATATACGTGTATATACAGTGAAATCCTTGTTTAAGGACTTTGTGAAAGGATAGGATTTCTTACACTAAATGGAGGTTATCATTGCATGGGAATTACACAAATTTACATAAAGAAACTTCTCATCTTCTTATCAGATTAACCAAATATAATTGTGGTTTTTAAAATAAGTAGTTAAATGGTTTCTACACAAATAAATAAAGCTATATATTCAGTAATATAAAATTAAGTTCTAACCTGAGTAATAATGTAAACCAATTGTCAAAGAGAACCTCAATCGAAAATCGATATGACTACAATGCCACAGGCAGCATGAGCTAGGTGTGTGTTCAGTGTGTGATGTCACTATCGATTGTGTTTATGTTGTAATGATTTTTGGCACACAAAATATGAAGTCTGTTGTTGTTGCAACCACAGCAGGGTTAAACAAGTATGCGTTCTGGAAGTTTGGAAACTTCTTACACTAAAATTGAAAATATGAAAATGCAGAAAAATAATACATCATTTAAATTAGACTTGGTTGGGACCAGAAAGAACTACTAAATACAGGATTTCATGTAGTGAAATATTTTGTCATATTTCCCTTTAATAAGAAGATCAGTCATTTCTTGTGACAGGCATTGCTGTTTTCAACTTTCATGGAAGTTGTGCACTGTAGAATGACAAGAACACATTCCAGCCGCTAAGATCAAATAACTTATTGATGTGAAAGTGTATGTGGATATATGGGATATTTATGTGTATTGCTGCTTGTTATCTTTTTTGATGTTATCAGTGGGTTTAATCTCATTTAACATAATCTGCCCTTTAATGTACTGAATCTATGATGCTTGTACTCATATTTTCTTTTATGAATGTTTATGATAGGTCCTCCCATAGGACACAAAATATGTAGTCACTTTTGAAGGTTTTTGAAGATGGGTTGAGTTTTGGATATAGCATTGGTTTCTTAGCATAGATTTAGACACACAGGGTTGAATAATCATGGACAGGAAGTGTTTATGTCTTAACAAGTAAGGTTCAGTTTTTCATTGTCCATTCGCAAGATACACAACAAAATTTAAGGGTAGAAATGTTGGAAGTTGTTTCTCATATTCAGAATTTCTGAGGTAACATGAAGAAAGCGCATTATACAACCAGTTCATGTAGAAGATGGTGGCAAAAGTATAAAACTTCACGGAACCAGCAGTCAAATCAGGAAACTGAGTTTATGTCTTCCACTCTCCTCCACACAGCCTCTTTTGAAAACAAGATTAATTACATTTTGCCTTAGGTGTTGCAGTCAGACATCAAAGCAGTACACTTCTAACAGTTCCAGTATGTGTAAAATCAAGTTCTGTGAAGTGTTATGTTTTCCAGTAGTTTAGTAATTGCAGTCAGAAAAGACATTTATGAAAAGTTTCAGTACGGGTTTCCGTGACTCTTGAGATATTTTTCAGTTGCATAAGTTATGTATTATCAAATCTGAGGATGACTGTGATTATTGACAAATTTTCAAGGATTGGAGAAAGTGGTGGTGGCATAGTTCATTATACTATCCTAACTTCTTCACAGAGAGACTGAGGAATGCCACAGGCTCCTAAATTAGGATAGTTTGTTTCCTGGCTGCAATTCAAATGAATGTACTGCTACATGGGAGTACTAGACACTCGCATGTTACAGTTTACATAGGTTTTAGGACTGTATGTAAGGTATGCAGGTTTGTGGGTTGTGAGGGAGGGCCTTGATATGACAATTTCTTCAAATTGATGGCAACTGCATAGTCAGTTTATAAATCTTGCTGTCATTCTTTCAATATTGAACTTCTTGTATGTGAATAACCTTAAGCCAAGCTTTTTCACTGTCATAAACAGTAATCAAAATGTAGATTTTATTTTAAACCTCTCTGAGTCATCCATCTTTTTAAACAAAGTCCAGGATCTAATCCTGACTATGAAAGTAATTTTCATTGATGGCTGAGAGATGAGATAATTGGCAGGTGTTAGATGGTAGTGTATCTTAATGGATGTGATTAAGACTGTATGTTTTCTGGTCAAGCAGAAGAAAGGAGACAAGAGGTATCTATACACGACCCCTGTAACTGGGAACTTTCTGATAACATAAGAGGCACTTCCCAAGCATCAACAGTTATGGTTCTGGGTAATAAATTGAACCATAGACAACAGCACAGGCAGTTAATGAATAGTGATAATGGACTGAATTTTTAGCCAAATACTCTTATACCAAAGATGAAAATAGGTAATTTAAAATTGTATTTCCTTAGGAATTGTAGAAGTTGCAGGAAAAATCAGATAGATTAAGAAGTTCATTTCCAAGCCAATATTTTATACTAAATATATATCAAGCATTAATGTATTTGTTGTCTGTATTCTCTTTTGTATGTATATTGATACCATGCACAAACAGCCTGAGTGCATTGTGGAGAAGTTTGTTAAACATAGATTTGATGAATGGAAATGATTTTCCTGTTAACTTAAATGTACTGGAAATACTGCAACCAACCAACAAATCTGTTATCTAAGCCAAAGTATATATAGATAATACAGAAATACATATCCTGTAGAAAGGGAGGCAGATATGTAGTACACATATATATGTGTATTTATAATGAACAGTACAAATTAAAGTTCAAAGGAAATAGAAAAAATGGGGAAATAAGCACCACTGTTCAACATTAGCATTCAGTGATTCACTCACTGGTGGAAGTTGGGGGTTGAGGTTCAACTTAGTGTGATTCCATTCGAGATGAAGTTTGTCATGCACACCAGAAACAGAATAGGCCTATTCATTTGTCAAATGTTTTTGTCAAAATATTTCTAAACAAGCAATTAATGCATCTTTTTTTCATGACATATATCATCTTTTATTGTGAATGTTTCAAATTTGTAGTATGCGGGCATAATTTGGGTGGTGTTTTATATTATTTAGTACTGTTCCTAACTTTATTGGCCTTTTAGAATTATTCTGATGTGCTCTATAAGGCATCATTTGATTGTGTATCAATTATGTTGCTGCAGTGATGGCAGCATGTGTGTAATAGGCTACCCAAGTTATAAGCTAACCCATCAGTTTACTTTCAACAATAACTGTGATTATAGGTATCCTTATTTGTTGTTTGTTGTGTTGTGTAGATTTTAGAGAATAGTACTGATATTGCCCATATGTGTATAACATACTGACTTGCATGGTTGAAACACAGGAGATTTAATTTTTGTTATGAGATATTATCTGTTGTGATGTCATTGTATATTTTGCTTATGTCAAGCACTACATTTGCCAAATTTTCCAGGCTGTTTTATAACTATAGTGCAGCCAGCATTAAGAATACAGTATGTTGTCTAATGGGCATATACTTCCAGTACAGAATAAGACTTCCCATTTCACACTCTGAGCTGTGGTGTGGTTAGTGAAAGATGGTAGAGAAAACAGTTTTTAATTTACACATTACATTTTTTTAATAATAATAATGATATTTTTTTCTCCTCTGTTCCTGTTTTCCCCTTTCACAGTGTGGTACATTTATTGTGTTACTGTGGTGATACAAAGTTTATGTTGTCAGAAATGGCAGATGTTGGTTTCTGAACTGTGCATTCCTTAGAAGTACAGCAAGACAAATGTGTCTGGCTTTTGTAAATACATTAAGAGAAACAGTCCTTATAAAAAATGAGTTGAACTGAGAAATAAACTGCTGAAGGTATGTGCATTTTGAGAATTTCAGTTTTTCTGGAAGAGGTAATATCACTTCAATAACCTTAGTTTCTGCTCATTTATTATAATTTCTTCACGTAAAATTAAATCTAACTCCCGAAGTTGATGGTAGTATTAGAGAAATGTTTCAAAACATGATTGTTTGTTGGTTGCACACTGAATTGGTGGTTTGTAATGTACCTGGTCAGTCTGTATTACTCCACAGTATATTGCAGTATTGTTGACATATGAGCAGTAATTTGTTCATGATGTTGGATAGGCAATAGAATAATTTTCTCTTACTGAATGGCATTCACAGCCATTTAGAGCAGACATAGAACCATTAGCTGAAAGACAGTTGCACTGCAAGCAGAAATTATGCAACAGTTTTTTGTATGAGAGCTATTTTTGAGAAATTTAATAAAGTTCAGTTTGAACTTCAAGTAAAATGAGGGAGTTATAATAATAGGAACCATATAAATGCACCTGATAAATTATACTGTAGACTCCAGTACAAAATTCCACCACAATGCTTTTAGTACTTGCAGAGACCAAAGTACATGGATAAACCAATAGACATAATCTCATGGTGTGTTCAGTTTATACACTTTACAAAATGAACATACTTTTTGTGCTTCTATTGTCTCTTTAATGCATGTATGTGTGTGTATGCGTGTATGTATACAGGTATGTATATGATTCCAAGCAACTGGAAGGTAGCCTCTAAGAATTACATGGTTGGGTCATGACAGACTTGGCAGAACTTGCCCTATTTGCAATTTACAATTATTATTATTATTATTATTATTACTGTTGCTGCTGCTGCTACTACTACTACTACTGCTGCTATTACTACACATGTATGTTGTTTATTTGATTATACTGATATTATGATAAAGATATTCAAAGCTAGGAATACTCAACAGCATTTATGGTGGAGATTGGTGAGAAAAACATAGAAATGCTGTATAGTGCTTGTTCCTAAAATAAAATAATGTCAACGAGAGAGGAAGTGCTATCAAGGGAGAAATAATTATGGAAGGGGCACATCAAGGCCTTTGTCAAGTGCTGTACTCTTTCCTGTATGATCTAGTCATATTTATAATTTACTATACAGGGTTTATTTCTTTTGAATGTAAATTGGATTATAATTTCTAAACATATTCACACAGGTACATACTAAAAAATTAAGATTTTTATGTTATCAGTATTAATGAATGATTTTCTTGTTAGACTATTATGTTAAGAGATTCAAACACTTGCATATCTTACTTCCAAAGTATAAATTCCTGGTTGTTTGACAAAAAATTTGGAATGTTTCGTCCTTTATGATCGATACTGTAAGAATCTGTACATTTGCCTTGCTGTTTTTCAGATACCCCAAAGCAATGCAAGAAGTAAAACAATTGTAAAAGTTACATATGCTTTTACAAGCATGACATGTAGCACTTGAGACATCACTACACAGTTCAAAGCAAATCATGCAGATGTAACTTTAATTGGATACAAATCTATACTTGTATGTTGCCATATTTGTAATTGTTGACCTACAAAGAATATTTCATCAATTATCTGTAGACATGCTTGTGATCCTTCATACCAAATGCTGACAGATACTTCCACACAGCCAACATGTGTTCCTTCTGTGCTATAAAAAAAAACCCTCAAGTGCTATTTTTTGAAAATCTGTCACCATACATCATTTTAGAACACTAAATTAAGGGATGCTAGTGTGGTTCCCACCTCACAAGGCTGTGCATCTGCCATGTTTATATTACTAATTGTGAGAGATTAAAAAGTGTGAAATGGTGGTCCAAATCATAACTTTCATAGTATGTTTTGTAAAAAGCATTGGTAAGCTGCTACAGGAGTTCAGAGGTGAAACAGACAAGCAAAGGGCATGGTAATCTCATAAGCCCACTTTTGTCCTTTATGAAAGGAAAGTAATCTAAAAGTGGGCCCTGATGAAATCAAGAAAATGATAAGAAGACATTAAGAAAGAGAGAAACACTATTCACTGTTACTTGTAACAGATGGTGTAGGTGTAACACAAAGAAGGATGATGTTTATCACAACAGTGTCGAGCTGTTGATTATCCATCCATCCATCCATATATGGCGCTACAGCCCCTTCCGGACCTTGACCACCCTCATAAGACACCTCCATTCATCCCTATTTTCACCTCTTCTCCTCCATCCTCTTATCTCCAGCAGTTGTAATGCATCCCTCTGGACCACATCTGCCCAACTGGTTCGTGGTCTTCCCACTGGTCTTGTGGTGTAGAAGTTTCCATTTTAAACCTTTTTTGGAATCCTTTCTTCTTCCATTCTTATTACGTGACGTGCCCATCCTAATCTTCTGATTTTAATGTCCTCCATGATGTTTGGCTCATTGTATAAACTGTAGAGTTCACTGTTCCATCTGGGATGCCAGTGTCCCCCTTCTTGTGTTGGGCCATATAGTCTTCACAATATTTTCCTTTCAAACACATTTAGCATATGCTCTGCTGTTTGTGTTAGTGTCCAGGTCACACTTCCACAGCATAATATTGGCTTCATTAATGTTTTGCACAATCTTATTTTGTTGTTTTGATGGATTTGTTTAGATCGAAATATGGTTTGCAGGGAGCTGTAGGCTTTATTAGCTGCCAGGATCCTAGCTCATATTTCTTCCGTTTCATCATTGCTATCATATATTACTGTCCCTAGATATTTAAATCTCCTGACCACTTCAATCTTGTGATCCTCAACAGTCAGTGTTCCTCCCTTTCCACTATTGCTTTTGTTTTATCAACATTCATGATGAGCCCAACTTCTTTCGTGCTCTCTTTCAGTTCACCATATACATCTGAAATGGCCCTCTTTGTTCTACCCATGAGGTGTATATCTGCATATCCAAATAATTGCACTATTTATGAAATATTGTTGATGTGATTTGTACCGACAATTGCCTTATATGTATTCCAGTGCCATTAAAGAGGTTGGGTGCCAGTCCATCTCATTGTTTTAATCCAGTTCATACCTTAAAGCCATTCATCATAATTGTTCTAATCTTTACATAGTAAGTTGAGTTTTCCATAGTTGCTTTCATTAGCCTTATCAGTTTATTTGGGATTCCAAAGTGCGCCATTATTGCATACAGTTTGTTCCTTCGGATACTGTGATATGCTTTCTGAAATTCAACAAAGATCTGGTGTATCTTTTCATTATGCCCCCAGGCTTTTTCCAATAAATTTTTAACTGTAAAAATTTGGTCTGTAGTCGATTTTCCTGTTCTAAATCCTGCTTGGTATTCTCCAATTACATATTTGATGTATTTTTTAAGTCTATTATTAATAACTGTAGTTAATATCTTATACCCTGTTCATAGTAATGATATTCCTCTGTAATTTTTGCATTACAGTTTGTCTCCCCTGTTTTTATATATTGGTACTATAATGTTCTTTGTCCAGTCCATGGGCATCTTCTTTTCCCTCCATATTCCCTTAATCAAGCTATGTATTTTATTAAGTAATAGTCCTCCTCCTTTCTTATAAAGCTCCATGGGGATATTATCTATACCAGGTGATTTTTGTTATTCATGGATTGTACTGCCATTTTTGTGTCCAGTATGTCTGGAGGTTCTTCTTCCAGTTCCTCCTCGGTGTCCGCTTGGTTTGTATAGGTAGCCTCTAAAGGAATGCTTTGGTCTGCTGTTGCTGGAGAGGTTAACAGATCTTGAAAGTAGGTTTTCCACCTAGTCTTTATTTCTTCCTTAGATAGGATCTCATTATTTGTGCCTCTGCAAAGGTCTGTATGTGGTTGGAAACTGGCCTTTAGTGATCCAACCTCCTTGTATGCATTTCTGATTTGTTTGTCCTTGAAGTTTTCTTCGATGTCCCCTATACGATTATCCATATGTGTTCTTTTCCTGTTTTTACATATTTTATGGGCTATTTTCTGCAATCTTTCATATTTCATTCTTTTAGCTCTGGTTGGTCTATTGATCCATTTCTTATATGCTGCATTCTTCTCCTCTAATGCCTTACAGCATTCATCATCAAACCATCCCCTCCTGTCTGGTTTTGGTTGTTATCCTATTATTTGTTCTGCTGCTTCCATTATTACCTGTTTTAATTGTTTCCATTCTTCCTGTATATGGCTTTTCTCCTCTGTTACCTGTTCAGATTCTAACTTTCCAAATTTTTCTTTTAGTTACTGCTGGAACCTAACCATGCTGGCATCTCGCACTGCATCTACATGGAGCCTTCTTGTTGTTCTATTTGGTTCATATTTACTGTATGCTATTTTGCATCTGTATCTCCCTCTACCTAAAAAGTGGTCAGAGTCGCTGCTTGCTCCCCTACACGATTTCACGTCTAGCATGCTGCTTGCGTTCCTTTTATTGATTAGTATGTGGTCAATTTGATTATTGGTTTGTCGATCTGGAGATCTCCATGTATGTTCATGAATGTCTTCATGTGGAAAACAGGTTGAGGATACCACCATGTTTTTTGCTGCTACAAAATCTACTACCCTCTGCCCATTGTTATTTGTGTTTAAATGCATGCTATGCCTATCAATTACTCCTTGGTAGATTTATTCTCTTCCCACTTTGGCGTTCCAGTCCCCCAGCACTATTTTTATATCACTAGAAGGACATGAATCATATATCTCTTCTACTTTCTGATAGAAGGCCCCTTTTCAACTCCTCCTTTTATTCTGTGGGAACATCCATGTTTATGAGGCTTATATTTTTTAATCTTGTCTTAATCCTTAACACACATATTCACTCATCAACTGCCTTAAAATCTAGTACATTCTGTTTCATATTCCTTTCAACTACAAATGCCACCCCAAATTCTCTGGTTCCCTCTTCCTTGCCACTGTAAAAAAGTGTGTGTGATTTCATATCCATTATGTCTTTGCCCTGCCATCTTGTTTCCTGTAATGCCGTTGTGGCGAGTCTATATTATTTTAACTGAGAGAGCAGAGATAGCAGTGCTCCGGTCTTGAATAATGTTCGAACAGTCCATGTGCCAAAAATCAATTCCTTTTCCTTGCAGCCAGGTCACTGTCTATTTGTTAAACCCGTCTGAGGCATCTCTGAAGTTCCCTGAATGCAAATTCTTTTCTGGGGTGGGGTCATCTCCCCCACACCCAACCCCCAACCTGGAGGACCAGAGTGTCCCCCTTTGTCTGGGTCATCACCCTTGACCTGTCCAGCTTGGTTGACCCTGCCAATAGCTATGCTACTGCCAGCTTAGCTCTCAGGATCATTTGACCACACAAGCCCCACCACTATGTCAAAGTAGGGACACCTTCGGGGGAGCTGTTGATTATAACTTGACAAAATGATAGATCCCCCCCATATGAATCCAGAGGAAGAAGCTGCTTAGAAAGACCTCAAAAGCTAAGTAACTACCCAACTAACTCAACAGAGCAGTGCTTCATGAGAAGCTAATTGTTCCTCAGTTAAGAAAGTCCTGGCATTTAATGGGACCTAAAGGTTCATTACTGCATTCACAAGATCCCGCTAGACAGACCTCAGAAGTGATGGAAAAATTGTTTTTTAATACAGTAGGCAGTCACTGTAATACTGGTGTTGGGGCCAGCTTTGTCACCCATGTTATCAGTGAAAAGAACATTTATCTTAATTTCTGGATCCCTCTTTTTATATATGAGTATAATTTTCCAGTGACTATAATATGGTAAATTGAAGACACATTTTATCGACTGTATTGACACATATTGGTGAATAGTATGATCAGCCAAGAACTGTACAAATTCCAAGAAAATGTTAACAGTCTCCATAATTGGCTCCAAAATAAGGCAGGAACTTTGAGATATTCTCTCTTGATGGAGGTGCTCCTGTTATAGATATGGCACAGCACTTGGTGTTTGTGTGAGGCATTGGTGACAACTTTCAAATTAACAGAGTCATAGGCATATGTTCCATGCATTGTCACCCAACTGGAGAACAATCTCCAATAAAGTTTTGAAGTCTGTTCCTGTTAAGGACTGCATTCAGTCTGAATAAACTGGTTTGAAAATATGCAGATGGAGTTCCGTCAGTGGTTGGTTACGAAGCGTGGTGTTTTTGCATATCTTGAGTGTTTATCAAGCAGATCAGAAATCATCATTGTATATGCACAGGCCAGTTCTATGTGCAAGGTCATAAATCTCAAAATGTGATGTCTGTGATGATTTAGATACTACTGTGAACTGCAGTTTTTGGTCCAAAAAAATTTTTGCTGCAATGTGATTTAGACAACCGCGCCAATCAGTGTGGTTCAAGAATATGCTAATTCATTCTCTATACCTGACAAGTAATATATTTTTAAAATTCTGAAGAATATTTCATAACATCATTTTTCCTGAAATCTACAATCAATGAGCTACAAAAGATTGTAACAGGGTTGCTATGTACAAGCCTAATAATGTGAATTTTGTAATTTTTATGTGAGTAATTGTGGTTTATACATAAGTCATGTTCAAACTGTGTGGGATGAAGACCATGTCAGGTCTTTTCCATGCTGTGTTTTACTTTAAACAAAAGATTAGTTTTTATACTCCTATAGCAATTAGTACTTCAAAAATAGTTGAGTAACAGGAATTAGAAAAGGCATTTGATTGCAGTGAGACTGTTGAACTGTAAACACATTCCAAGAGAGCAAAATCAGTGTTTCTGAACAATGTATTGCACTTGTGGCGTGGAAGGAATTGCCTTCAGTGAATCTTATCCAAAATATAATTGAAGTGTTTTCTTCCCAGAATTTATTGGATAAGATGAAATAAACTGCAGCTGTTTCTTACAGTGTCTGCTGAAGCATTGGTATATTGTTTGTCTGAGTATCATCATGTGTATTCAGCATACAAAGGATGGGCAGTTGTTTTAGTTTGGCTGAGCAGCTGAGGCCAGAGAGCCTTATAAAAAAAGATAGTTTAGTTTGAAAACTTCAAAATAACTATAAATTGCTTCTTTCGCTGACTTACTGAAGATACAGCTCAAGACACATAACTGACATTATTAATAGTATATTCCATTACAATATCCTGAATTCTCATTAATGATTAATGTCCTAAAGGCCTAACACACTGAATCTATAGGGCCTTGCTCAGCCGTCTGTCAGATTGTCCAATTCAGTTGTTTTTAATTAATTCTTTTTTTCTGATTTCAGTGCTTTACTTGTAGTGTAATCTAAAAACAACTACACAGTTAATATCTGACCATCACTACAAGCCAGACTGTTTTTCTTCGTGGATTGGTTCCAGCCCACAGGTCACATTTTTCACAGCCCTGATATGTATAACCAAACAGGAAACTCAGTGTAATACAATATTTGCTTTTCAAAATTTCAGTCCTTTCCAACAGTGTGTGCCTGCAGAAGTGTTTCCAGGCCTAAGTGCTAATTAGATCCCTTAATTTAGTTACAGTGAAGTTCATTTTCATGTTTAAAATATGCTGCATAAAGATTTAAAGTTTGTAAAAGATTGTATCTGTAGCCAGTCCATTTCTTGATGTGAACCGTTTGGCTGTGAGACCAAAATGCATTTGTGAAAAAAGAAGCTGGTCAAACTGTATGTTATTTTGTATCAGTGTTGTGATGAAGTCAAACTGTATTTCCCTGTTATTAATAAATCATTGTGTTATTTCCGTTTTACTTGAAGAGTTAATATGTACATATCAAATCAGCACCTTTCTCAGACATATTAATTTAATGTATCTAACTAGTAGTGAGAATGTATGCTGCACTGAAAGTGTAAATACTTATGAAAATAGGGATAGGGTAAATTTTGGAACTGGGTGCTACAATTCAATTCAGAAATATATATCTTGCCACATTGCCGAAAACAGCTGAAGATTGAAATATACATATAATTTTAGTTTTGTTTTTTTATCAAGTCAATAACATGGTCTGTCACTTTAAGAATACAACATTATTCAGGTTGATTATCACACATGGAGATTGTTGTGATAAAAAGTATTTGAACTTTGAAAAAAATAAAGAAAATTATGTAATGAGGAGCTTTATAATTTGATCTCTTCATACGATGTAGTTGGGATGGTTAAATAAATAGTGATGAAACAGTTGAAAGTAACATTAACACAGATGCAAGAATGCCTGCATGTTGTCAGAGAATCCCAGGGAAAGAAAAAGCTTTAGAGATCAAGCCATACTTGGGAGAGTGACATGATAATTTATCTTAGAGAAGTTGAGTGTTAAGGTGTGAATTTTAATGAACTGAACTCAGGGTAGTTGTCACTGGCAGGCTTTTCTGAACATGATAATGAACCTTCCAATTCCATAAATAATTCTGGAATCCTCTGTATGTTCCTGAAAGAATGTAGTAATCTCCAAATCCAGATGTGATGGAACAAGCTTATATTAATATCAAATAAAAGTAAAGCTAATTGAACACAGTAAAGTGTAGTGTAATTAAACTGAATTGGTCGTTTTGAAGCAAAAGTCCATTTTGATTTATGTTTGTGAAAAATATGTTTCAATAATTTATTTGGCTTTTTTGAACCACCACTTTTCAGGAGGTTCTGTATGTATAGTCTAGTAATGGGAGTGACAGTTCACAGCTAAACACAACTCTTCTTCTTGAAACAGCATAATATTGCTTGGTCAAGATTTCTGTAAAATAAAATTTTTTAATTACAGATAGTATGCCTGGATCCCCTGAAAACCCTTGGCATGCAGTTCTGGAACCACTGCCTACTGCCGAATACTCATAGGTCCTCAGTTTCAGCCTGCAGTACATTCTAAAAGACATGAAGCACTTACGTTGAAACACATGATGTGCCAGCATGTGTGTGATTTTTGACAAGACTCATTAAAAATACAGCACTTATCAGGATGTGTTCTGGCTGAAAATAAAAAAGAAGTATAAAGAAGTATGTGTGTATGCATACATACATGCATACTAACTACATATGCTTACTGTGTTTTAATTTTGATTGTTGGGGTTCATAGTTGATGCAAAAGCTGTGCTGACACATGGTCTAGGAGCTGGTTTATTAATTTATATGTGTTCTTTATGTGAAGAAACAATAATGGTTAAATCAAATCATATTACCATTGTGCTGAGTTACCATACAACAGAGTGTGAATTTGGATGAAAATATCACTTCAAATAGTTACACCAATTTATATAGTGTCCAGTCAGGTACTGTACTATCACTTTTCATATATGAGCAAATTTAGCAGTACAAAGTAAGATCTTATGCAGTCTGCACCCAGTTAAGAATGAATGCATGCATGGGGAAGTCATTTCTTTCCATCCATCCTTCTGCTTGACTGTTTACTGTCTGACATCTTGGCAGACATCAGTTATTTTTGTATTAAGCCCTAAACCAGAACTTGTCAGGCATATTTAATTTTGATGAGAATCTTTTACATTGGCCTAATTGAACTGTACATAGGATAATCCTTAATACGTACATGAGTACAAGGATTGTATTCTACTCCTAAAGTCAGGCCGAAAGTTCCAATGAACATAGAGTTACATCTGCTTTGTTAATGAGTGATAAGAATTACATCATCTAGTGGAGGATGCATCATTGGTAATACCACAAACTATTATATTTCCCAGAAGGTAAGACAGCACCAAGATTCTAGATGGCAGGAAAAGGAATTTGCAACAAGTTCCATTTCATTTAACTATAGTTGACCAGCCTGGATGTCATTGGCACATGAATGTTTTTATGTTTAGAAAACTGAGATTGACAGTTCATACGAGAACCCAGTAAAGCCTAGTGGTTATTGGACATACCACTATTTTTTTTAAATTCAGGAGCTCTTACATCTCCTACACAACATATCTGTATATTTCATACCATTGTCGGAACAAACAGCGATTACTTCCCTATACTACAGAAACTAATGATTTTTTTTAAAATAAATGAGGCTTAGTGTGTTTACTGTGGGGTATGAACTGAATAGATACAATTCAGTTTGATTTTCGTCTATAAAGGGTTCTGAATTTCTCAGGTTCACATCTTTCACTCAGACCTTGAAATTAATCAAGTAAACAAAGGCGCCGGAGGAACAGCCACGCACATAAATTGCCGACAAAATACCTAGCAGTATTGTTATAAGTGAAATCCGTGGTTTAGCATGTGGTGCTCTGTAATAGAAATGTTTGGGCGTTGCGCGGTTAAATATGGAAATTCCGGCTTTCAGCTCCCCGTAATATTGTATTGTATTGTATTTATTGTGCGTTCGTCAGATCCATACAAGGCTGGATATTGAACTTGTCAAGTATTACATAGTTACAGTTACAGAATAGGAAACAAAATTAGAAAATAAGAAATACAATTACAAAATAAGATATATATATATTACTGGAAGATGACAGTTAACACATCACGCGGAAGAACATAACCGTTGGGTAGAGTTTGGTTGTGAGAATTAGGATCACTTGTGAAGTTGTGAAAGTGGAAAAAGTGCTGTACCCTCTGCCATTCGGGGCTTATCGTTCCATACTTCAATGTTATGTTATCGTTACGTGTTGTTGATGTCAGCTTGATGATCTTAGGCTCCACTAGCCTATCCAGTTCTGCAAAATAGCTGGTACTGGGAAATAATATGCGCACTGAATTGACGATCACGCAGTGCGACACACGAGCCAAGCGCAGCCAGTGCCGTGAAGACTGCGATGAGAGTGGGAGTGCACACCGTAGCCAGGCCAAACATCGATCGACTCCTGGTCTGCGTGTAAGCGTGAGGGTGTATATTCCCGTCCATGTGTGCATCTGCTGGTCGCGTGTACTTCAGCATTGTGTGACAATACGAACAGGAGAAAATCAAATTCATGATCGCTGTTTGTAGTGTTCATTATAAAACTTTACATGGGGCGATGGACAAGAAACGCGTGTGACAAAAGGGGAAAAAATATAGTTTCTTCATAGTGTTGCTGCTGGTGTGCAACTGTCAGCTGGTGGTGTAGAAATGTCAGGTGGGTACAAATTTTAATTATAACTGTATTTCTGTCTTATCAGTTGATGAGGGTTTTCCGGACGTACTTTGCATCTTTGTTGTAATTTCGCATCGGCGCTTTGAAATCGAATAAGCGCAGTGAATGTTCCAGAAGTGCAACGAACCTGTATCCCATGTGTCTCACCAAATTTCCTGGTGGAGCGTCCGATTCTTACGCACGCACACACAAACTCTTCACTTAATAGGTTATTAAATAAGTTGACAAAAGAGCAGAAGGAGATGTGATAGGGCGTACGTTTTCTACGAATACCCGTACCGCTCTGTAAGTTGCTTCTCGAATACCCAGGAGAGCCCCAGTCGCCTTCGTGTTTACTGTTGGTCCTTGTCATCACGTTTTTCGCTGGGAGAGACAAAAGCTGCATGCCGTTAAATACACACACGCTTGCAACTACGCGTAATGGATGTGTATTCATGACTATAATACAGGAGTGGACCCTGACTTTAGCAAACACTTGTGCTTACACAAGTCGTTAGATGCGAGTGTCAGAATACTCATACGAAAGCTGCCATCGTAGAAGTGAAGGATTACAATGCGATTAACCATAATAAAATTAGAAATGCCGTATAGAAAACCCGGAACGGTTGTGGTCGTGTATTACAATTAAAAACTCGACACATTCCGGTAGTCAGAGACTATTTTGACCAGATCGAGTTGCATTCACCACTAAATATAATACACACGAACCAACCCTGCCGATCAAGTCTGGTCTCACCCTCCGGCAACTCCGTCAAGTTGTCATTATTATCCATGTCGAAAGGTGAGTGACTGTCACGAAGAAACGTATGGTGCAACGTTAAGGAAATCGTTTTAGAAGCAAATCCTCTCGAACTCTCTAGAAGGGACTCAAGCAGTTCCTACCTTTCACTCGAACTAGTGCCCCACAATGGCGCTCAGGAAATTTGAAATGGCTGCCTGGTTCCATCACAACATAAATACATTCGTTGAGGGTCTCTAAATGTTCCCCCTACCATCAATATATTGACGTCAGTATCGACTTTGCAGGTTCATTGTTTGTTATCAGTAAGCTGCAGTTCAGTTGGTGGCGTGTTGGAAGGATTCACGAAATTACTCTTCAGCCCTTGAGCCTCGTTAGTGACTAGCGAAAAAATTACCGTTTCGGAGACTGCTCTGGCACCATCACCAAAGTCGGTGTCGATAACATCGAGAACAATTTCGTGAGTCTCTCCCCCACGAAAGCTGTAAATGTCAAGGAGTCTTAGACAACCAGGTAATGAGGAAGTTGTTAAAAACTCCTGTGTGAAAGAAAAAAAAATGTTTCATTATTTTTATTAATGTTATTAATATTTGGAATAATTCTAAATATTTTGTCTTTTAAGTTTCGAATGTTCCCAAAATTCCAGAGGACGACACTCGACTGGGTTGTAACCCTGACGTAGGCCATGCTCATATTGCTCTGTCTGCGGCTTTTGTCATGGAGAAAATACAATAAGAAAGAGATGGGGGAAGGGGTTATTCAGCAACTAGGAAGTGCTGGAAACGTTCATGTTAACTTGCGGGACCTTCCGGATGCAACTGACTTTCAGCCAGCAGTCCAGCATTCAAGTTCGCGAATCCTGACCCAAACCCACGTGACCCGTCGGCATATGGGATACACACAGAATTCTGGCAGCTTGTAATATTTTTGCAGGAGTAGGAACCAAGTAATTGAAGGAGCAAATACTGCTAATTACTAGTAGGTGCTCCTGTTACCAATAAATGCGTTGGTTATGGTAGCTGCTGGCCTGTGTTATTGTGTTTTATTAAATTTGTTAGCATTAAATATTTGTTAATTTAAACATAAACAATATATGTAACGTATACTGTTTATGGGAGCCTCATATCTCATAGTGGCTATCTTGGAAGTAGGAATCGAGGACACGGATATGCATTACTGATGGGATCATATTGCTCAAAATCCTGAAACAACGCCATATGAATATCAGCGGTGGAAAATATTCGTCTCTGGCTGCAGTTTGCATTGTGCAGAAAACAAGCGACTTGTGTTTTGTGTGTACGTTTTGAATCTGCCGTCACTCCAAGATATTTTATTTCAGTAGTCCACTCATTCTTTCTTTTTTGTGTCACAGCAGGCGGTGCCTTTACAACCAGTTCAGCAGAAACCAAACGCTTTAAAATTTTCCAAGTCCAAAACCATAAGGAATGTAAACTTGTAGATGATGTAATTCCAGTTATTCGTTATTTCCTCCTATCTGTCCGTATGTGGCTTTCCTTGGCCTTTCACTAATTACAGTCTTTTGCATCACTACCTATTCAGCAAACACAACAACATATCTTGCTAACCTGAAGGAAGCGTCGTTTCCGAGACGTGTGACTAAGTTCCACAGCACAACGAAAATGCTCGTGCAGTACAGCCCCTGGGTATCCATTATTGCTGTTGGTGTGATCAGCTACAGTAGTTTGAGTCTTGGTGTCGGTAGATTTTTTTTTTGGGGGGGGGGGTATATGGACTTAGCACAAATACACATTTCCATTGAGCTCTTACTACATTATTCAGCTACGTGTTTCAAAAGTTGTTTGTACTGCGCGGGCGAGTCTAGAAGTGCAAGAAAAGCAGGTATTTCTGTTATTTTTCAGTGAATTGTTGCTGGCTGGGGCCCTGAATGGGAATGTGACTGTAGAAAAAACATATCGTTGCATACGACACATACTTTACAAGAGACTCGTTTCTTGAAGTACACCATCGGTCTCTTGAGTCCAAACGAGGCTAATGTGATCTGTGACAGAAGCTCAGGGATTCTGACAGCATACTCAAATTACAGGTGCCAGGTCTTGAAAACATCTCTTTCAAGGATTATTGTCGTAATTCATATTTGGTATAAATGTTACAGTTCAGGAAACAAAAAAGTGTATAGCGCATGTGTTCTGTGCACATGAATTGGTTTACAGCCACATTCCAACACAGAACATTTAACCAGTGCCGACACACGGCGGGGAAGGAGGTACAAATAACGGGGGCCCGGCCGTCCGAAAGGGAACTCGGGCTCCGACTGTCTTGCAAATGTTTTCGTATTTTTCTGTAGAATCATTGTACAAATTAACCCTCTCAAACCAAGCCCAATTCACTCTGCAACACTTAGAATTACTCCTTCCGATTTAGTGTAAAGATTTTTAGCCGGTCCGCCCTTCCTCGGAGGGCGGGGGGGGGGGGGGGTTCCCGGGCCCCAACCCCCCCCCGGGGGGCCCCGCCCCTTTTTTTTAACACAGAAGGCCAAAGAAAAATGGCGAAAAAAAAAAAATAA
>Ga0131853_10005937_pt1 | contig 22048 bp, 23 predicted proteins | sample TergutLab28metaG_FD_92764 | JGI IMG/M metagenome (GOLD analysis project Ga0131853, IMG submission 92764) | Labiotermes labralis P1 segment gut microbial communities from Petit-Saut dam, French Guiana - Lab288 P1 (version 2) (version 2) | ecosystem: Host-associated > Arthropoda: Insects >... | reverse complement strand
GATGGACCGCACCATCCGCAGCGGCGCCAGGTCCGTCACCGCCGGGTCGTCGGCCAGCATGGACAGCATCGCGGGCGGCAGCACGGTTGACTTGACGGAATGCTCCTTCACCAGCCGCGCGAACTTCGCGGCGGTGAACGTGTCGAGCAGCACCACCCCGAACCCGGCCCGGAAGCTGAACAGGGTGTTCCACACCGCCCCCCACAGCGCGAGCGGTACCGGGATGAGGTTCAGCCGCGCGGTCGGAGAACCGCCCGGGCCGCCGGGCCGCCCGCGCAGCTTGACCAGGCTCGCGTCGATCGCGTCCGTGGTCCCGGCGTGCCGCAGCAGGACCGACTTCGGCTTCCCCGTGGTCCCGCTGGTCCGCGAGATGACCGCGACATCCGGGGCGTAGGCCCCCGGATCGACCGAACGGATCGTTGATACCGCCGTCGTGTCCCCCTGCTCCCACTCGTAGGCGAGAGCGGCCGTCCCGGACTCCGGGTGAGCGGCCAGGTCCCGCGGCGTTCCCACCAGCAGCGCCAGCCCGGCCTCGGCGACGAGGCTGGTTACCTCGGCGGCGGTGAACCGGTTGTTGACCGGCGTGTAGACGGCCCCGGCCCGCCAGGCGGCGAACATCACGATCACGGCCGACGGGCCCGGCGTCACGAGGTTTCCCACCGCCTGCCCGGGCTCCGCCCCGGCCTCGCGGATCGCGGTCGCCAGGGCGTCGACCCGGGTTCGCAGCTCTCCCAGGGTGAGGGACCCGGCGTCGGACTGGACGATGGTCTCGCCGTCCGGGTACGGGTGCCCGTCCAGGAACTCGATCAGGCTCATGTGTCATTACTATCATTTACAAGATAGAGATGACAGGGTCAGATGCGCGCGGCGAACCGGGGCTTGACTAATATTGCATAAACTATAAATCTTGAGGTGTGAGTTCTGCCGTGTATGAGGAAGAGCCCCGGCCGCCGCGCACGGTCGTGCTCGACCCGGCGAGCGCCGCGTCGGTGCGGGCGGGCTCGCTGCCTGAGATCTTCGGCGTGGGCGACCGCGCCGTGCTCCGGGTGGAGCGGCCCGGCGCCGAGGCCGAGGACCTGCTTCTGATCCGCGTCCGCCATGGCCTGTTCGCCATCGTCAACCGCTGCCCCCACCTCGGGCGCGCCCTGGACGACGGCCGGGTGCACGGCCACGTCCTGCAGTGCCGCGGCCACAGCCGCTCCTACAGCCTGCGCACCGGCCGTTCCGCCGGCACGATGTCCCTGCACGGCCCCCCGAAACTCCGCCGGATCCCCGTCTGGGCCGCCGACGGCTCGGTGTACCTCGACCTCAGCTCCCTGGCCGCAGGCGCGTTACCACCGGTACGGCCGGCTCCTGGACCAGGGGCACGCCCTGATAAGAGGGTCAGCGGGGCAGGCGTTCGGCGAGGACCTCGGCCAGGTGCCGGCCGTGGACCGAGGCCAGCTGGTCGAGCTGGGTGCGGCAGGAGAAGCCGTCGGCCAGGACCGTGGCGTCCGGGCCCGCCTCGCGGACGGCGGGCAGGAGCGTGTTCTCGGCGACCGCGACTGAGACGTCGTAGTGACCTTCCTCGACGCCGAAGTTCCCGGCCAGGCCGCAGCAGCCGCCGACCGCCTTCACGTCCGCGCCGCCCCTGGAGAGCAGCGCCTTGTCGGCGTCCCAGCCGAGGACCGCGTGCTGGTGGCAGTGGGGCTGGGCCACGCCGGTCACGTCCGACAGGTCGGGCGGCGTCCAGCCCTCGGTCTCGGTCAGCAGCTCGGCCAGGGTCTTCACGCTCGTGTGCAGCGCCGCCACCCGGGTGTCGCCGGCCGGCAGCAGGCGGGCGGCGTCGTCGCGCAGCGCCGCCGTGCAGGACGGCTCGAGGCCCACGACCGGGATGCTGGCGTTCAGCGCCGGGGCCAGGGCGCGCAGCGTCCGCTCCAGCTGGCGCCGGGCCCCGTCGAGCTGCCCGGTGGAGATCCAGGTCAGGCCGCAGCACACCTGCGACGACGTGACCTGAACCGAGTACCCCGCGTCTTCCAGGACGCGGGCCGCGGCCTGCCCGACCTCGGGAGAGAACGAGTTCGTGAACGTGTCCACCCACAGCAGCACCGGCTTGCCGGCGGCCCTGGGCGCGGGGCGCTTCGCGAACCACGCGCGGAACGGGGTCCGGGCGAACGCGGGCAGGTCGCGCCGCTGGTCGACGCCGCCCAGGCGCTTGCCCAGGGCCGCCAGCGGGCCCAGCCGCATCCCCAGGTTGGCCAGGGCCGGCGCCCGGGACGCCAGGGCCGCCCACCGGGGGAGCCAGCCCAGGGCGTAGTGCGACGCCGGGCGGAGCTTGCGCTTGTACTTCTGGTACTGCACCTCCGCCTTGTAGGTCGCCATGTCGATCCCGGTCGGGCAGTCCGACGCGCAGCCCTTGCAGGACAGGCACAGGTCCAGGGACTCGGCGAGGGCCGGGGAGTCCCAGCCGTCCACCAGGGTCCCGTTGGCCAGTTCCTGCAGCACCCGGGCCCGGGCCCGGGTGGAGTCCTTCTCGTCCCGCGTGGCCAGGTAGGAGGGGCACATGACCCCGCCGGAGGCGGTGGAGTCGGCGCGGCACTTGCCCACCCCGGTGCAGCGGTGCACGGCCAGCGACAGGTCGTCGCGGTCGCCCGGGTAGGAGAAGCCGAGGCCGCCGGTCAGGGGCCGGGCGGCCGGCACGCGCAGGTGGGAGTCCAGCGGCGCCGGGTCGACCAGGACCCCGGGGTTGAGCAGGTTCTCCGGGTCGAAGATCCGCTTCACCTCGCCGAACAGCGAGATGGCCGTGTCGGAGTACTGCAGCGGGAGGAGCTCGCTCCGGGCCCGCCCGTCGCCGTGCTCCCCGGACGCGGTGCCGCCGTAGGAGGCGGCCAGTTCCGCCGCGTCCGTGGTGAACTCGCGCAGTACCCCGGGGCGGTCGCCCAGCGGGAAGTCGATCCGGACGTGGATGCAGCCGTCGCCGAAGTGGCCGTACATGATCCCGTCGACCTGGTGGGAGCCCATCAGGGCTTCCAGGTCCCGCAGGTAGGCGCCGAGCATGTGCGGCGGGACAGCCGAGTCCTCCCACCCGGGCCAGGCGGGCTTGGAGGTGGCGCGGCCGCCCAGGCCGGCGCCGTCCTCGCGGATCTTCCACAGCGCCGCGGCCTCGGCCCCGGTGAACACCGAGCTGCCGGTGCACGCCCCGTCGGCGGCCAGGCGCCGGGCCGCGTCGGTGGCCTCGGCCAGGGTGTCGCCGCCGGTCTCGATGAACAGCCAGCTGTCGCCCTTGGGCAGGTCGGGCACCGCGGACGGGCCCCGGAGCGTGCGGATCACGTCGACCAGCCGGGAGCCGAAGCCCTCCATGGCGACCGGCTCGTGGGGCAGCAGGCCGGTGACGGCGTCGGCGGCGGAGGCGATGTCGGGATAGCCGAGGACGGCCAGGGCGGTGGCCTTCGGCGCCTGGACCAGGCTGACCGTCGCGCCGAGGGTCAGGGCCAGGGTGCCCTCGGACCCCACCAGGAACTTCGCGATGTCGAGGCCGTTCTCCGGCAGCAGGTGCTCCAGCGAATAGCCGGACACCTGTCGGCGGAACCGGCCGAACTCGGTCCGGATGGTGGCCAGGTTTCGTCCGGCCAGGTCGCGCAGAGCGGCCTCGAGCGCGGCGTCCGTGGTGGCGCCCAGCTGCGCGGTGAACCGGGTCCCGGTGCCGGTCACGGCGTCGAGCGCCACGACGTTGTCGGCGGTGCGCCCGTAGCGCAGCGCCCGGTTCCCGCAGGCGTTGTTGCCGATCGCCCCGCCGACGGTGCAGCGGGAGTGGGTGGACGGGTCGGGGCCGAACCGGAGGCCGTGCGCGGACGCGGCCTTCGTGATGGTGTCGAGCACCGTCCCGGGCTCCACCACGGCGGTCTTGGACTCGGGGTCGAGGGACAGCACCCGGTTCAGGTGCCGGGACGTGTCGAGCACCAGGCCGGCGCCGATCGAGTTGCCCGCGATCGAGGTGCCCGCGCCCCGGGCCACCAGCGGAACACGAAGGTCCCGGCAGACGTCCAGGGCCGCGACGATCTCGTCCGGATGCCGGGGGAAGGCCACGGCCGACGGGACGAGCCGGTAGTTGGACGCGTCCGAGGAGTACTCGGCGCGCCGCCGGGCCGCGGTGTCGACCTCGGCGAGGCCGGCCTTGCGCAGCGCGGCGCCGATCTCGGCCGGCACGGTGTCACTGGTCACGTCAGGAGTCACGGGCATGCTCACGCCACGCAAGGTTAGTGCGTCAGCGGTGGCGCGTCGCAGTCGCCACTATCCGTTCGGGATAAAAGATCGCCGATGTCTTCCGATCAGCGGAAACATCCCCTGCGGCGGCGGGCGGCGGGCGGATAGACCTGGGACATGAGCCTCGCCCGCGACAACTACGTGCTCGACCTGGCCAAAGCCAGGCAGGGGCACGCTCTGAACCGGATGCTCGGCTCGCTGACGGACCCGGCGAACCGAGCGCGATTCAGCGCGGGCGAGGCCGGATACTGCGACGGCTACGGGCTGCCGGACGAGGCGCGGCGGGCGGTGACCGAACGCGACTACCCGGCGCTGCTGGAACAGGGCGCCTCGGTGTTCTACGCGTTCAAGCTGACCATGACCGACGGTCAGAAGATGTCGCACCTGTCGGCGCCGTTCACCGGCCTGTCGCCCGAGGAGTTCGAGGCGATGATGCGGGCCGGGGGCCGCCGGGCCGGGAGCGGGCGCCGTGGCTGAGATCATCTGGGGCCTGGCCACGTCCCACGTGCCGCCCATCGGGCTGGCCATGGATCACGGGCTCACCGGGTCGCCGTACTGGAAGCCCCTGTTCGACGGCTACGCGCCCGCCCGGAAGTGGATGGCCGAGAACCCGCCGGACGCCGCGATCGTCGTCTACAACGACCACGCCAACGCCGTCGGCCTGGACATGGTGCCGGCCTTCGCGATGGGCGTCGCCGACCGGTATGAGATCGCCGACGAGGGCTACGGGCCGCGCCCGGTGCCGCCGGTCACGGGCGCCCCGGAACTGAGCGAGCACCTGGTCACGTCGCTGATCGATGACGGATTCGACCTCGCGACCCTGTCGAGGCTCGACGTCGACCACGGACTGACCGTGCCGCTGTCCGTCTACTGCCCGGACCCCGGCGACGCCTGGCCCTGCCCGGTCGTGCCGCTGCTGGTCAACGTCATCCAGTACCCGCAGCCCACCGCGGCCCGCTGCTTCGCGCTGGGCCGGGCCCTGGGCCGCGCGATCCGCTCCTATCCGGATAACAGCAAGATCGCGGTATTCGGGACCGGCGGGATGTCCCACCAGCTGGCCGGGGCGCGGGCCGGGCTGATCAACCCGGAGTTCGACCGGATGTTCCTGTCCGCGATCGAGCACTCGCCGGAGAAGCTCGCCTCACTGTCGCGGGAGGAGCTCATCGAGGCCGCCGGGACCGAGGGCATCGAGCTGATCATGTGGCTCGTGATGCGGGGCGCGCTCAGCGATAACCTGACCCGGATCCACGAGACCTACCACGTGCCCGCGTCCAACACGGCCGCCGGGCTCGCCCTCTTCGAAGACCTGGGAGCCGCCTGATGGCCACGTTCGTTCTGGTGCACGGCGCGTGGCACGGCGGCTGGGCCTGGCGCCGGGTTTCGCCGCTGCTGAGCGCGGCCGGGCATGAAGTGCACGCGCCGACGCTGACCGGAGTGAGCGACCGCGCTCACCTGCTGCATCCCGGAGTCGGCCTGTCCACGCACGTGACCGACGTCGTCGCCCTGATCGAGGCGCACGACCTGTCCGACGTCGTGCTCGTCGGGCACAGCTACGGCGGCCAGGTCATCACCGGGGTCGCCGACGCGATTCCCGGCCGGATCGCTAAGCGGGTGTACCTGGACGCGTTCGTCGGGGATGACGGCGAGGCGGCGGTCGAACTGCAGCCGTCCGAGGTCGCGGGGCACTACCGGCACTCGGTGGAAGAGCAGGGCTTCGGCTGGCTGATCCCGCCCCGGTCCCTGGCCAAGATGGGCGTCACCGCTTCCGCCGACGTGGAGTGGCTGACCCCGCGCCTGACCCCGCACCCGTGGCTCACGTTCACCGAGAAACTGTCCCTGACCGGGGCGCACGCCGCGGTACCCGCCGAGTTCATCGAGTGCGTCGACTGGATGCGCGTCTTCGCCGGCATGCGCGAACGCGCGCAGGCCCGCGGCTGGCCCGTCCACGAGATCGCCACCGGCCACGAGGCCATGGTCACGGCCCCGGCGGAGCTGGCGGATCTCCTGGCGAAGATCGCCTCCGCCTAGCCCAGTCCGTGGCCGCGACGCCGCCGAGGGCGAGGGCGGCCAGCGCGAACAGTTCCGGGTAGCCGCCGTATCCGTGGAAGCGGAACGTGACGTGGTCCGTGCCCGCCGGGACGTCGACGGCGACCAGCGCCGGGGCGACCATCCGGACCGGTTCCGGCCGGCCGTTCACCCGTCCCGTCCACCCGGGATCGTAGGAGGCGCTGAGCACCACGACTCCGGGACGGCTCATCCGCACCGTCGCGGAGGCATCGCCGTTCGCGAGGTCCGCGCTGCCCGCGCCGACCGCTGTGGCCGCGCCCGCGACGGGACCTTCACTGTCGCCATAGCGCCCGCGAAGGGCACTCTGCTGTCGCTGTTCAGTGGTCGCGTTGTAACGGACGCCGAGGTAGATGCCCTGGTCGGCGAGCCCGGAGTCGAGCACCGGCACGGCGCGGGTGCCCAGGTCGGCCCGGTCCGCCGAGAGCCGGCCGGTGACCTCGCCGGCCTGGACGTAGCCGGTGCCCCCGGCCGTCCACAGCGCGTAGGGACCGGAAGTCATCGTCAGCCGGGCGCTCACCGGCGGCCGCTGGCCGGCCGGGAGGATGAGGTAACGGATCCCGAACAGCCGGTAGGCGGCGGGGACGTGGTCGTTGAAGTAGTACTCGGGGCCGGTCATCAGCGACGCCGTCCGCAGCGTGTAGCCGGCCTCGTCGATGTCGCGGCTCTCCAGGTACTTGAAAACGGGGACCTGCCCCACGGTGAAGTTCTGGCCCCAGTTCGACGGCATCCCGGCGTAGGCCCGGCCGCCGCCGTCACGGTCGATGACCGCGATGAGCCGGTCGAGTTCGGCCCCCTGGGCGGAGTCCGCGTTCCGCTGGGCCGCGATCTCGGCAGCGTCCTGGCGGCTGAAGGCGCCCAGCTGCAGCCACGCGGGCGCGAGCACGGCGGCCGCCGTGATGACCGCCGCCGCCAGGGACAGGCCGGGTCGCCAGCGCGGGACCCGGGCCTCGAGCAGGCGCGCGCAGCGGGAGGCCAGCCAGGCCGCGCCCCGCCCGGCCAGCAGCAGCGCGGCGAGCTGCGCGCCCATCATGAAACGGCGGAAGAACAGGTCGGCGCTGCCCGGGATCACGTCGACCAGCGACCCGAACGTCGTGCGGCCGAACGTCAGCAGCAGGCACACCGCGAGCGCGGCCAGCAGGGCCCGGGCGCCGCGGTCCGAAGACCAGGTCAGCCAGGCCACGGTCAGCCCGGCAGCGGCGAGCAGCGTGATCACGGGCAGCCGCCCGGAGTCGAGGACGTGCCCGGTGAACAGCCAGTCCAGCACCTGGCGCGCGCCGTAGCCGTTGACCAGCCCGGTGCCCTGCAGCGGCTGGTTGACCGCCGCCCACGGCCGCTGCGACAGGAGCGGGACGATGACCCACGCCGACGCCAGCAGCGACGCGCCGAGGACCAGCGCGGCCCGCCGGATCCGGGCCAGGAGGGGCCGGCCGGCCAGGAACGGCCAGACGATCAGCACCGACAGGGCCAGGTAGCCGGTCTCGAAGTGCAGCGCGGCGGTGAGCGCGGTGAGCAGCGCCGCCGGGAGATAGCCGCGCCCGTCGCGGATCGCCCGCCAGCTCCAGCCCCAGGCCAGCGGCAGCGTCCACATCGCCCACAGCTGCGTCCAGACGCCGAAGCCGTTCCAGGTATAGGCCTGCTGTTCGTACCCGACGCCCGTGGCGCTCACCAGGAACGGGGCCATCGCCGCCGAGGCGGCCGCCGCCGCCCGTCCGCCCCCGAACGCCCGGGCCGCCAGGTAGACGCTGACCGGCCACAGCGACAGCAGCAGGTACAGCGACCAGCGGAACGCGGCGTCGGGCCCGGTCGCCACGCCCACCGCGCCGGCGAGCATCGCGGGCAGGCCCTGGTAGTGCAGGAACTGCGGCGAGCCCTCCCCGAGGAACGGGAACCAGCTGGTCAGCGGCAGGTGCCCGGCCCGCAGCCGCTCGGTCGCGAACCGCACCATCTGCTCGTGCATGGTGGCGTCGTTCAGGTACGTGACCGGCAGCGTGAGCGCCCGGAGATTGACCAGGTTCCACGCGACCGCCACGGCGACGATCAGCCATGACACCGCCGGCGCCCGCGCTGACTGGGCGCCGGCGGACGTCACCGGATTACTTGCCGGCCGGGAGGGGCGGGAGGAGAGTGCAGGACGCCGCGTGCCAGGTCCCTCCGTTCGTCTGGGGTCCGAAATGGACCGTGCCGTCATTTCCCATGAGAATCCTCAGCTTCGGCCCCGACGCGCCTGCCGCGGGCTTGCAGGTGACCGTGAAGCCCTTGGCGGGCGCCGCCCCGGGGACCAGGACGATGTCGGGCCGCCCGTGGATTCCGGACCTGGCGAGCTTGTTCCCCAGGGAGGCGAGCCCGGACCGCTGGTTGATCCACAGGATCTTCGAGCTGTCCTTGCTCGGCAGGATCGCCGCCGCGGGACCATCGGCTGACTGACTGCCCGAAGCGGCGCCGCTGTTGCCAGCGCCGGTGTTGCCAGCGCCGGTGTCGCCGGGGCCGCTGTTGCCGTAGGAGGCGGGGACGAGGTCGCAGCTGCCGATGTGCCAGGTACCGACGCCGGTGCCATCGTTCTGGGCGTTGGCGGTGATGACCTGGGTTCCGTTGTCGCCCAGGAGAACCTTCACCTGCGGGTGCTGCGGCGCGCCGTGGACCGGCGTGCAGGCCACCGGGCCGGGAGCCGGTGCCGCGCCGGGCTTGGGGAAGATCGCGAGGTCGTAGCCCATCGAGCGGAGCTTCGCCTCCGCGGCGCTGATCGCCGCCTGGAACTTGACGTGGACCAGGATCGACCCGCTGTTGCTGCCGGTGATGGTGTACGCGTCGGTGACGACCTTGATGGGGCCCGACGCGGCTGGCGTGCCGCCTCCGGGCCCGGTCAGGCCGAGCCCGAGGGCCGTGCCGCCGACGGCCAGCGCCAGCGTGGCGCCCGCGATCATTCCCGGGCGGCGGGACCGGCCCGGCGCGGGCCGGGCGGACTGCCGGATCGCGTCGCCGTGCTCGGCGGCGATGTCGTTCCACAAATGGTCGGTGAACTTAGTCATTGCCTTCGTGATCCTTCCTCAGCCGGGCCCTCGCCCGGGACAAGCGCTTGCGGAACGCGACACCGGAGACACCGAGAGCGCGGGCGGCCTCCTTCGGGGCGAGCCCCTCCAGGTCGACGAGTTCGATCGCCCCCCGCTCGACCTCGGGCAGCCGCTCGTACCGCCGCATCAGCGCGGCGCCGTCCCGCTCGGAATCGATCCGCTCGGTGAGCTCCTCGATCTCGTCCGCGTCCAGCGTCCGGCGGCCGCCGAGCCGCGCGACCGCGTTCCGGCCGCTCGCCGACTGCTCGCAGTGGCGGGCGAACACGTGACCGGCGATGCCGAACAGCCAGGCCCGGTCCGAGCCCCGGCGGGGATCGAACCGGGAGAAGCCGTCCACGGCCCGGACGAACGTCTCGGAGGTGAGATCGGCGACCGTGTGCGGATCGCCGCACCGGCGAGCGAAGTAGCCCATGAGGGCATCGACGTTGCGCAGGTAGATCCGCTCGAATTCCTCGAGCGGCGTGCACCGCGCCCGTTTCCCCGGCACGGCTGCCCGGGCGGCGATCGTCGTCGCCGGTGTCGTTATGTCAGCGCTCATGCCCCTAGTTGCGTTTTCCGCCTCCGGTTGTGACATCGGCGGGCCGCGCGGTCGCCGCGGACCGGGCCCGGTGGAAGGATCAAGACCATGAATACCACCGCTGACGGTTCCCGCGCGCTGCCGGTCATCGACGTGGGGCCGCTGGTCGCGGGAGACGCTCCTGATTCGTCCGGGGTCCGGGTCGCGGCGGAGCGGATCCAGGCCGCCTGCCGGGAGCACGGCTTCTTCTACGTGACCGGCCACGGCGTACCCGGGGCGCTGCTGGAGGACCTGGCCGGGGCCGCCGCGGAGTTCTTCGCCCTCCCGGTGGAGGAGAAGCTCGAGATCGCCATGGCCCGCGGCGGGCGGGCCTGGCGGGGCTACTTCCCGGTCGGCGGGGAGCTGACCTCCGGCAGGCCGGACCTGAAGGAGGGACTGTACTTCGGCGCCGAGCTTGGCGACGAGGATCCCCGCGTCGCCAAAGGCCTCCCGCTGCACGGGGCGAACCTGTTCCCGTCCCGGGTTCCTCGGCTGGGGCCCCTGGTCCTGGAATACCTGGACGAGGCGACCCGCGTGGGGCAGGCCGTGCTGGCCGGGGTGGCGCTGAGCCTGGGCCTGGACGCGGACTACTTCGCCAGCCGGTATACCGCCGACCCGACCATCCTGTTCCGGATCTTCAATTACCCGCCCGCGGCGGCGGGCGACGACGGCTGGGGCGTGGGCGAGCACACCGACTACGGGCTCCTGACCCTGCTGGCCCAGGACGACAGCGGCGGCCTGCAGGTCGCCACTCCGGGCGGATGGACCGACGCGCCGCCGGTGCCCGGCACCTTCGTCTGCAACATCGGCGACATGCTCGACCGGATGACCGGCGGCTGGTACCGGTCGACGCCGCACCGGGTCCGCAACCCCGGCGGCCGGGCCCGGCTGTCGTTCCCGTTCTTCCTCGACCCGGGGTTCGCCGACGAGGTCCCGCCGCTGCCCGGCCGGGCCGCCGCCGGACAGGACGGCCGGCCCCGCTGGGACGGCGCGGACCTGCGCGCGTTCACCGGCACCTACGGGGACTACCTCCTGGACAAGGTTTCGAAGGTGTTCCCCCAACTCCGCCAGGACGTGCTGTAGCGGATCTGGAAGGATATGCCCGACCTCTCACCCAGCACGGAGGACGAACCCGATGGCAGACGTGACGATTCCGGTGCGGGGCGGCGTGCGGCCGGGGCGGGCTGGCACGAGGAATCCGCCCGCGACGCCCGTCAGCGCATCACCGCCTTCTTCTCCGAGCACCTGAAACAGAGCGCCTGAAGCCCTGATCAGGGGGACCGGTCTTGCCGCCGCAGGCCGGGCATGGTCTGATACCGGAAACGCTACGCATTAGTAACATCAGTGACTGAGGGAGTTCGCCCCATGAAGACCAAGGCCGCCATCGTCTACGAGACCGGCAAGCCGATCGAGATCGACGAACTGGAGCTTGAGGGTCCCGGCGAGGGCGAGGTCCTGATCCGGTACGAGTACGCCGGCATGTGCCACTCCGACCTCCATGTCGTGACCGGCGACCTGGCGGGGCGGCTGCCGATCGTCCTCGGCCACGAGGGCGCGGGGGTCATCGAAGAGGTCGGCCCCGGCGTGACCCGGGTGCAGGCGGGCGACCCGGTCGTCTGCTCGTTCATCCCGAACTGCGGCACCTGCCGTTACTGCGCCACCGGCCGCCAGTCGATCTGCGATCTGGGCGCCACCATCCTGGACGGCCACCTGCCCAGCGGCCGGTTCCCGAGGAAGGGCCCGCGGGGCGAGTACGGCGGCATGTGCATGCTCGGCACGTTCAGCCAGTACGGCGTCATCCACCAGAGCTCGGTGGTCAAGATCGACGGTGACCTCCCGCTGGACAAGGCCGCCCTCGTCGGCTGCGGCGTCCCGACCGGCTGGGGGTCGGCGGTGAACACCGCCAACGTGCGGGCCGGCGACACCGTCGCCGTCTACGGCGTCGGCGGCATCGGCATCAACGCCGTCCAGGGCGCCCGGTACGCCGGGGCCAAGAACGTCATCGCCATCGACCCGGTGGAGCTCAAGCGGACCAAGGCCCTGGAATTCGGCGCGACCCACGCGTTCGCCAGCGCCGGCGAAGCGGCCATGGCCCTCCCGGACCTGACCCGCGGCCAGGGCGCCGACTCCGCCATCATCACCATGGGCGTGGTCGACAAGGAGACCGTGGAGGCCGCGTTCTACGCCACCGGCAAGGACGGAATCACCGTCCTCACCGGCCTGGGTCCGCTGATGGAGAACACGATCCAGGTTTCCGGCTCGATGCTGACCCTCTTCCGCAAGACGATCAAGGGCAGCCTGTTCGGCGACTGCAACCCGACCACCGACATCCCGCGGATCCTCGGCCTCTACCAGTCCGGTGACCTCAAGCTGGACGAGCTCATCACCAAGACCTACACCCTCGACCAGGTCAACGAGGGCTACGCCGACCTGGAGGCGGGCAAGAACATCCGGGGCGTTATCGTTCACGAGCACTGATAACCGGTCAGGGAGGAGACGCGATGATTTTCATTACCGCCAAGTTCCAGGTCAAGGCCGAGGACGCCGACCGGTGGCCGGAGATCACGGCCGACTTCACCCGGGCGTGCCGGGACGAGCCCGGCTGCCTGTGGTTCGACTGGTCCCGCAGCGTCGACGACCCGAACGAGTACGTGCTGGTCGAGGCGTTCGCCGACGGTGAGGCGGGCGGCGCCCACGTCCAGTCCGACCACTTCAAGCAGGCGCAGCAGACCCTTCCGCCGCACCTGGTCCGGACCCCGAGGATCGTGAACTTCGAAGTCGACCAGGACGGCTGGTCGCTGCTCGGCGAGATGGCCGTCCCCGGCTCGGACTGATCCTCCCGCCGCCGCGCCTGGTGCGCGCACCGGCCGCGGCGGCCCGGGGGACGGGAGTAAAGCGGGACGGACCCGCCGGTACCCTCACCGGTTATGACTGTCGGTGCAATCGCAATCTGGATCGTGACGGGACTGGTCATCGGGGCCGTCGCTCACCTGGTCGTGCCCGGACACCAGCGGGTCGGGATCCTGCCCACCATCGTGATCGGCATGGTGGGCTCGCTGGCCGGGGGCTTCCTCACCAACGCGGTGCTCGGGGCCGGGCACACGCTCGTCACCTACCTCGTCGCCCTGGTGCTCGCGTGCCTGCTGATCGCGCTCGTGGAACATCCCAAGGCGAAGAAGTACTACCGGCGGACGCGCCGCCGGGGAAGTTCCCGCTCGCGGTCGCGGTCGCGCTCCCGCTCGAGGTCCCGCCGCCGGTAAGCCGCGAGCGGCCTACCAGGCCGGCGCCTTACAGGTCCATCGGGTTTCCCGATCCTTCGCCGGGCCGCCCCGGGCGGTCCGGCACGGAGCTCTCCTCGGGGTCCTGCCCGGGGACGACGACCGCGTCCCGGTGCGGCGCGACGCTGCGGCCCCCGCCGGTGTGGATGCCGCCCTGCACCGGCCCCCGCCGGATCTCGGCGTCATCTCCGCGGGGAGCCGGACGGCGCTGGGCCAGCGCCACGATGGCCAGCCACGCGGCCAGCCCGACCACGATGACCGCGCACATGATGAACAGCATGAGTCCTGACATGGCAGCCTCCTGAGATCGCTTCCGGCGTCGGCTACCCGTCCCGGAGAGATTAACCACGTGTGAAGCCTTCCGTCCCGGGCAGCGGTTACTGCGGAAACCGGAGGGAGGCAGCAGAAATGAGCACTACGCCCCTGCTGGAAAGGGATACCGCCCACGACCTGCGCGAGCTGGGGCAGCAGCTGCGGGTGGACTCGGTGCGGTGCAGCGCCGCCGCGAAGTCCGGGCACCCCACGTCCTCGATGTCGGCCGCCGACCTGATGGCGGTGCTGCTGGCCCGCCACCTGCGCTACGACTTCGACGACCCGGCCGCGCCGGGCAACGACCATCTCATCTTCTCCAAGGGCCACGCGTCGCCGCTGTACTACTCGATGCTGCTGGCCGCCGGGGCCGTCACCGAGGAGGAATTCGGCACCTACCGGCAGGAGGGCAGCCGCCTGGAGGGCCACCCGACGCCGGTGCTGCCCTGGGTGGACGTCGCCACCGGGTCACTCGGCCAGGGGATCGCGGTCGGGACCGGGATCGCGCTGGCCGGAAAGGAACTGGAACGGGCGCCCTACCGGGTCTGGGTGCTGTGCGGCGACAGCGAACTGGCCGAGGGATCGGTCTGGGAGGCCGCCGAGCACGCCGGGCACTCCCGGCTGGACAACCTCACCGTGATCGTCGACGTTAACCGGCTCGGCCAGCGGGGCCCGACCCGGCATCAGTGGAACCTCGACGCCTACGCCCGGCGGTTCGGGGCCTTCGGCTGGCACGTGACCGAGGTGGACGGGCACGACGTCGAGGCGATCGACTCCGCTTACGCCGAGGCGTCCGAGCACACCGGGCAGCCCACGGTGATCATCGCCCGTACCCGGAAGGGCCGGGGCGTCGCGGCGGTGGAAGACAAGGAGGGCGCGCACGGCAAGCCGCTCCCCGACACGGAGGAAGCCATCGCCGAACTGGGCGGCCGCCGCTCGGCGAGGGTGAGCGTCAGCCCGCCCGCGTCCGCGCCGGCCCGGCCCGCGCGCCCGGACGCGGGTCACCCGCCGGCCGGCCTGTGGCGCCCGCCCGGCTACCGGACGGGGCAATCGGTCGCGACCCGGACCGCGTTCGGGGAGGCGCTCGCGGCGCTCGGCGCGGCGCGCCCCGAGACGGTGGTGCTGGACGGGGAGGTCGGCGACTCTACCCGCGCCCAGTACTTCGCGGACGCCCACCCGGACCGGTACTTCGAGTGCTACATCGCCGAGCAGCAGATGATCGCGACGGCCGTGGGCATGCAGGCGCGCGGCTGGCTGCCGTACGCGGCCACGTTCGCGGCGTTCCTCACCCGGGCCTATGACTTCATCCGGATGGCCGCTGTGAGCCGGGCCAGCATTCGCCTGGCCGGGTCCCACGCCGGGGTCGCGATCGGCCGCGACGGGCCGTCCCAGATGGCCCTGGAGGACCTGGCGATGCTCCGCGCCGTTCACGGCAGCACCGTCCTGTACCCGTGCGACGCCAACCAGGCCGCCTGGCTCACCGGGGCGATGGCCGACATCGCCGGGGTCAGCTACCTGCGCACCAGCCGCGGCGAGACGCCGGTGATCTACGAGCCGGGGGAGCGGTTCGAGATCGGCGGCAGCCGCGTGCTGCGCTCGGGGCCGGCCGACCAGGTGACGATCGTCGCGGCCGGCGTCACGGTGCCGGAGGCCCTGGCCGCCGCCGACCTGCTGGCGGCGGACGAGGTGTCCGTCCGGGTCATCGACGCCTACTCGGTCAAGCCGGTCGACGCGGTCACGCTCCGGGAAGCGGCCGAGGACACCGGACGGGTCCTGACGGTGGAGGACCACTGGCCCGAGGGCGGGCTCGGCGACGCCGTGCTGGCCGCCCTCGCCGACCCGGGCCGGCAGGGAGGTCCCCTGGCCGCCGGGCCGCTGCCCGCCGTCCGCAAGCTGGCCGTGACGGCGATGCCCGGCTCCGCCAGCCCGGACGAGCAGCTGAAGCTGGCCGGGATCGACGCGGAATCGATCGCGGCGGCGGCCGCTGACCTGGTGGCCGGCCACCCGGGAGTGCGGCCATGACCGCGGATCAGGCGGAGAGCTTCGCCCGGCAGGTGATGCCGTACCGGCGCCAGCTGTTCGGGGCGGCGCTGCGGCTCACCGGCAACCACGCGGACGCCGAGGACCTGGTCCAGGAGACCTACGCCAGGGCGTTCGCCGGGTTCCGGACCTTCCGGCCCGGCACCAACCTGCGGGCGTGGCTGTACCGGATCCAGGCCAACACGTTCAACAGCCGGTGGCGGGCCCGGACCCGCAGGCCCGCGGAAGTGCCGATGGAGGAGGCGCCGCCGGCCGTCGAGCGCGCGGCCAGCGCCCGTTCCGCCGAGGACGTGGCGCTGTCCGCCCTTCCGGACCCGGCCCTGCGGTCGGCGCTGAACCGGCTGCCCGACTACATGCGGACCACGGTGTGCCTGGCCGACGCGGTCGGCTACAGCTATGCGGAGATCGCCGAGACCACCGGCGTCCCGGTGGGCACGGTGATGTCCCGGCTGCACCGGGGACGCAAGCGGCTGCGGGCACAGCTCGAGGCGGCATGACACGCGACAGACGGGTGAGCGAGCTGCTGGACCGGCACGGCCAGACCTACGCCGAGGAGGCGGGCATCAGGCTGGCCGACCGGCCCGGCCCGCTGTACGAGCTGCACGTGCTGGCCACGCTGTTGTCGGCCCGGATCTCGGCGGGCATCGCGACGGCGGCGGCACGCGAGCTGTTCGCGGCGGGCTGCCGCACTCCGGGCGCGATGCGCGACGCCAGCTGGCAGGAGCGGGTGGACGCGCTCGGCCGGGGGCACTACCGGCGCTACGATGAGCGGACATCGACCATGCTCGGCGACGCGGCCGTCCAGCTCGAGGACGAGTACGGCGGCGACCTGCGGCGGCTGCGCGACGAAGCGGACGGCGACGCCGGGGGCATCGCGCGGCGGCTCACCCGGTTCCCGGGTATCGGCCCGGCCGGGGCGAGCATCTTCCTGCGCGAGGTGCAGGAAACCTGGCCGTCGGTCGCGCCCTACGCCGACGGCAAGATGGCCGACGGCGCCCGGAAAGCGGGACTGCCCGCCGGGCGGGACGCCCTCACCGGGCTGCTCGCCCGCGACCCGCACCCGGCCGTGCTCGCCGCGGCCCTCGTCCGGGAGTCCCTGCGTCGCGACACGTTATCGTTGCTTACACGATGACCCGCCCGGACACGATCGGAGGGGGCGCTGTGCCTGCGGAGGACCTTGGCTACGGGGCCGCGGAGCTGCTGAGCCTGTCGGTCGGCGAAGCCAGGTCGCTGAGCCGGCTGGCCGAACTGGCGGTCCGGCAGATTCCCGGCTGCGCCGCCGCCCACGCCGCCATCTGGCGGGACGGGGAACTGGCCAATTTCGCCGCGACTCACCCGGACTCGGCGGTGCTCTCGGACCTCCAGCTGCGCACCGGCCGGGGGCCGCTGTTCGACGCCGTCCGGCGCGGGGCGGCCGTGACCTGCGCCGACACCCTGACCGAGGACCGCTGGCCCGAGTGGGCCGCAGCCGCGCTGTCCCGCGGAATCCGGTGCGCGGTGGACCTGGTGGGACAAGCCGGGCCGGTGATGCTGGTGCTCGCGATGTTCGGCCTGCGGCCCGGCGTCCTGGACGCCGACGCGGTGCCGATGGGGGAGATGCTGGCCGAACTCGGCGGAACCGTGCTGGCCGGGGGGCGGGCCTACGACGATACTCAGCGCACCGCCACTCAGCTTCAGGACTCCATCGCGGCCCGGGCCGTCACCGACCAGGCCAAGGGCATCCTGATGCAGTCGCTCGGCTGCGACGCCGACGAGGCCCTGGCCACCATGAGGAAGGAATCCCAGCGGCACCATGTCAAGGTGACCCAGGTGGCCCAGATGATCATCGATGGCCGGGGCGGAAAGCCGCGGGCATAGGGTAGTGACCATGGACGATCTGGCGGCTCGGAGGGACGCGCTTCGCCAGGCGGCGACCGCTCCCGACGCGGATCCGATGGCGTTGCTGGACGCGGCACTCACCGAATTGGACGGCGCCGTCGCCGCCATCGGCGACGGCGCCGGAGCGCCCGGGAGGAGCGTCCCCGAGACCGTCCGTGCCGAGCGGGTGCTGCTGCGCGCTGCCTTTCAGCAGGTGCCGGCCGCGCTGTTCCTGCTCGCCGCTGACGGCACCATCCGGCGGGCCAGCGATCGGGCCGTCATGCTGCTCGGCGCCCGCACCGGGTACGCGACCGGCAAGTCGCTGACCGTGTTCATCGACCCGTCGCAGCGTGCGGCCGTGCAGACCAGGCTGGCCGCCGTCGCCCGGACCGGCCAGGCCGGGAGCGTTCGGTGCCGGGTTCTGGCCCCGAAGGGGACCGTGGAGGTCACCCTGGCCGTGACCGCCCTGGAACTGCCGGGCGAGTCGCCCGTGCTGGTCGCCAGCCTTGGCCCCGGGGCCGAGGCGCCCGCCCAGGACGCCCCCCTGCCCCCGCCCGAGCCGGACAACGTCCAGGGCCTGGCCACTCTGACCCGCCGGCTGGACACGGTGGTGGCCCTGACCCGGCTGCTGCTGGACAACGCCACGTTCAACGAGGCGGTCACCGTCCAGCGGTGCGCCCGGCTGCTGGCGGGCGAGTTCGCCGACTGGATCATCGTCGACCTGGCCCGCGACGGGAGCCTGAAGCGCCAGGTCGTCGCCGGGCCGCGCGGCCCGGAACCGGACGCCTCGGCGGCCCGGCTGGCGCGCGCCGTCGATCCCGGGCCCGGAACGCTGCCCGATCAGGTCCACCAGACGCGGAAAACGGTACTGTTCCCGCACGTCGATGACCCGGCCGCGCTCGGCGCCACCGGAGACGGCACGCCGCTGCTGATGGCGCTGCGGGCCACCTCGCTGCTGGTCGTGCCGGTGGCCGACGGGAACGTGTCCTACGGCGTGCTCACCCTGGCCCGGTCCGCGTCCAGCGGGTCCTTCACCCTGGCCGAGCAGGCGCTGGCCGAAGACCTCGCCGGGCACCTGGCGGTGTCCCTGCGGGTCGACAAGGTGTTCCGCCGCCGGTCGGAGACGGCCGAGACGCTGCAGGCCAGCCTGCTGCCGGAACGGCTGCCGGAAGTGCACGGGCTGGACCTCGCCTCCGCCACCATCAACGCGACCCGCTGGCAGGAAGCCAGCGGCGACTTCTACGACGTTTTCCGCACGCCGCACGGCTGGGCGGTCTCCATCGGAGACGTCAGCGGGATCGGGCAGACGGCGGCGGCCATGACCGCCGCGGCCCGCCACTCCATCCGCGCCCTGGCGCACGTGCATGATGATGACCCCGCCAGGGCGCTCGCCGCGTCCAGCGGGGTGCTCCTGGCGGGCGACTACGGGGAGCGGTTCGTCACCGCCATGCTCGGGTTCGCGGAGGAAAGGGACGGCGGCTACCGGCTACGGCTGGCCAACGCGGGCCATCCCGGGCCGGCGATCGTGCGGGCCGACGGGCGGGTGGAGATCGCCTCGGGGGCCGCCCTGCCCCTGGGGCTGCTGCCGGACGAGGACGGCCCGGACAGCAGTGTCCTGGACGTCCGCCCCGGTGACCTGCTGTTCTTCTACACCAACGGCGTCACGCAGGCCTGTACCGACGAGTGGGAGTACTTCGAGGACCGGCTCGCCGACGCGCTGGCCGCTACCGCCGGGGGCTCCGCCTCCGAGGCCGTGCGCGCCGTGACCAGGCAGCTCTCCCACTTCTGCCGCGACGATTTCCGCGACGACGTCACGATGCTGGCGATGCGCGTCCGCTGACCAGCGGTGCTGGTCAGCGGACGCGCGGTGGCCGGGCTACTGCTCGTAGAGGTCCTCGATGACCTCGCTGTCGGGGTCGACGTCCTTGGGCTTGGCGTAGGGGTCATTGGCCAGGACCGGCTTCGGAGTCATGCCCGCGCGCGTCCGCGAGGTGCCCGGATTCCGGGCCAGGTACGGCGGGACCGGGATCTCCTCGGTCCCGGACCGGGTGCGGCGCACCAGTAGCCGGCGTCCGAGCCAGCCGTAGGCGCGGCGGGGGATGACCAGGCCGATCAGGCCGGTCAGCATCAGGATCCACCCGACGGCCTGTACGTTGATGACCGAGGCGTGCGCGGTGACCGCGAACGCGAGGATCGCCCCGACGCAGATCAGCGCTAGTCCTGCTCCGGTTCTCATGAAAGATGTCCTTTCCGCCGGCGCCTGTTGTCAGTCCGGCGTCGTGTCCAGGAGGCGCTGCCGGAGGTGCGACAGCGCGCGGGAGAGCAGCCGCGACACGTGCATCTGCGAGATGCCGAGCTGCTCCCCGATCTCCGCCTGGGTGCGGTTGCCGTAAAAGCGCATGACGAGGATGCGCTGCTCGCGTTCGGGCAGCTCCTCCCAGTGCGTGGCGACCGCCTCCATGTCCAGGGTGTGCTCCACTCCGGGATCCTCGTCGCCGAGCACGTCCCCGAGCGGCGCCGGGTCCTCCCGGTCCGATAGCGGCGCGTCGAGGGAGTAGGAGCTGAACACCATGTCCGCTTCCCGGGCCTCGGCCAGGTCGGCGGCGGTCATGCCGAGCCGCTCGCGCAGTTCGGCGTCGGTGGGACCGCGTCCGAGCTCCTGCGTCAGCTCCTCGACGCCCTTGCGCATTTCCAGCAGCAGTTCCTGCGCGGTCCGCCGGACGTGGACCTGCCACCGCTTGTCCCGGAAGTGCCGCTTGATCTCGCCGCTCACGCAGGGCGCGGCGTACGCGGTCAGGCTGTGCCCGATGTCCGGGTCGTAGTTGTTGATCGCCTTCATCAGGCCGACGTAGCCGACCTGCATCAGGTCCTCGACGGGCTCGGGGCTGCCGCGGTAGGTGCGGACGCAGGAGCGGACCAGCTTGGAGTGCCGGTCGGTCAGCACCTCGCAGGCGGCGGAGCGCTCGGCCGATCCTGGCTCGCTCGCCCGGTACGCGCGCAGCAGTTCGTCGTCGGTGAGCTGGCGCAGATCCGTGTGGCGGACCGGGTCTGAGATGGTGATCGTCATGAGTGGTCCTCCTTCCAGGGGGCTCGCGGAAAGCCGGATGCCTGCTGTTGTGCCCGAATAATTTCGGCCAAACGTGACTCACGCCACAACCGCGAGTCCGGGCGCCGCGTCCCGGCCGGGCGGGCCGGGACGCGGCTGGCCAGGACCTCAGGAACGCTTGCCGCGGCCGGTCAGGGTGTCGCGGAGCTTGTCGGCCGCGGCCGCCACCGGCCCGGCGGCCTTCTGGGCGCCGGGCTGCGGCGGCACGTTCGGGTGCGGTCGCGTCGGGGCCACCTTCTTGGCCTGGGTGATCTTCTGGGCCAGGTCGTCGGACTGCTGGGCGGTGATCGAGATGCTCAGCAGGGGCCACGCGTGCGCCTCCTCGAAGGCGATGTGGGCGCGGGCGTCGGAGATGAGCTCGGCGAGCACGCTCTCGAACTGATGGTCCTCCGGCTTCAGGGAGCTGAGCTTGTCCATCACCTCCTCGCCGGCCGTCTCCTGCTCGAGCGCCTGGTCGGCGACCCGGTCTCCCTCGGGACCCAGCGCCCGCAGCGCGGGCCAGAAGTGCTGCTGCTCGGCCGCCTCGTGCCGGATCTCGTTCATCGTGAGCTCGTCGGCGAGGCGCTTGCGCACCGCGAGCTGCTCGCCGGTCGCGCCGCTGGCCAGGCTCGGGCCCCCTTCCAGCTGTTCCAGGATGCCCTTGACCTCGTCGTGATCGGCTTTGAGTACGTCGAAGACGTCAGCCATGTTTCCTCCCCTGTCTGCCGGTCTTTCGCTTCGGGTCTTCCCCTGCGGCGCTACCCGTGACTACCGTGGCAAACATGCCGGGGATTTCCCGGCGCGGGGACGAATACCGGCGGTCGAGAGGGGCAGCGGACGGCCAGCTAACTGACGCGGTCTTCTCGGGAAAGGACGATGCCGCATGCTGCCGTACCGCACCGACTGGATCGAAGCGGCCGCGTGCCTGGACGCTGACCCGGAACTGTTCTTCCCGGTGGCGGCGGGCGAGGCCGGCGAGCGGCAGGCCTCCCGGGCCCAGCGGATCTGCGATCACTGCCAGGTACGCCGGGAATGCCTGGAATACGCGATGAGTAACAGTCAGATGCACGGGATCTGGGGCGGAACTACCCCCGAGGACCGGATCCGGGCCCGGCGCCAGCGCGCCGACCGCCGGCGCCGCGCGCGCAGGCACGAGAAGGCGGGCGCCGCGTGAGCGCCCCGGCGGCGGACCGGGTCACGTCGCCGCGGCCGGGACCGCGCTCGCGGACCAAGGGCGAGATCCTGGCCGGGTGGCTGTCGTCCACCGACCACAAGGTGATCGGGCACATGTACCTGATCACGTCGTTCTTCTTCTTCATCTGCGCCGGGATCATGGCGATGCTAATCCGGCTCCAGCTGCTGGGCCCCGACCAGCACTTCGTCTCCGATCAGGTCTACAACGAGCTGTTCACGATGCACGGCACGATCATGCTGCTGCTGTTCGCGACTCCCACGTTCGTCGGTTTCGCGAATGAGCTGGTGCCGCTGCAGATCGGCGCGCCCGACGTGGCGTTCCCGCGGCTGAACCTGCTGTCGTACTACCTGT
>Ga0131853_10005933_pt1 | contig 22051 bp, 16 predicted proteins | sample TergutLab28metaG_FD_92764 | JGI IMG/M metagenome (GOLD analysis project Ga0131853, IMG submission 92764) | Labiotermes labralis P1 segment gut microbial communities from Petit-Saut dam, French Guiana - Lab288 P1 (version 2) (version 2) | ecosystem: Host-associated > Arthropoda: Insects >... | reverse complement strand
TCTTCCCCCCCCCCCCCCCCTAGCCATGGCATCGCTACTGACCTTATAGCCGTTTTGTGTTGGAGAAAAGCCTATGAAATGTGACAGCCCATAAATCAATTATGAAATGTTGATAGAAGAATCAAAAACAACACTGCTTACTGGAACTGAATTTAAAATAAAACAACAGAAAGTTTGTGCAATACTTAATGTGCTTGAAATATTATTGCCTTCTGGGGAATAACGCCGTGTAGTTTGTTAGATTGGTACTGCCACTTCGGAGGAACTTGCTTTCCTTTTTCTATACACGCCATGAAGCCGTAGGTGGATTGGAGGTATAGCTCCACTCATTACAAACCTCGGTACTAAAAGTTCGTGCGTGTTCAGCCTCCTGTTTCAGTCGCATAACCGCTGGGAAAAAGAATCCGTTATTCACTGAATAGGAGGCAGGGTGTAACCCATGACGAAGAGAACCTTCAGAAAAAAGCGATAAATCTATTGTCTCTGTCAAGATTCGAACCTCGGATCGTCGAGTCCGTAACCCAGTCACTGTACTGCCTACACTCTCGCGGCTCCCCTTGTTTTCCATATAATTATTAATTAATAAAAGTACAACATTTTCCCCCTCTTTGTTCTCTGCTCTCATCTTCGAAAAAAATGTGTTTTAAAAAAACACATTGTCCCTCTATTTTGAAGCTTTCCACTCCGTGAATTCTTGCAGCCAGTTTTCTTCTTTTATTGCATCTACATGCACATAATATGGGCCCGGTAGCTCAGTCGGTACAGCGACTGAGCTACCGGGCTGGACGTCTGGAATTGAATCCCGGTGGGGACGAGAGTTTTCGCCCGTCCACACTGGCCCTGGGGCCCACCCAGTCTCCTGTAAAATGGGTACCGCGTCTTTCCCGGGAGTAAATTGCGGCCGGGGCGTGCTGCTGACCACTCACCCCCTTCTAGTGCTGCGGTCATGGAAGAGTAGAGCTATAACTATATCCAACCTCTGGGCCACACCGGGCCTGTAACGGGATCACTTTACCTTTTTTTATATGCACATAATATGTTAAATGCATATATTTATCACCATTTACCTTATGCATGTTTCGGTGTTTGTTACACCATCTTCAGAGAGACCATTGCATTATTTGCTCAAGAACTGTACGCTTTTTGCAATGTTGTTACATTGATTGTGCTATACAATGTAAAATATACGTGTATTTTACATTGTATAGCATACAGTTCTTGATCAAATAATGCAATGGTCTCCGTGAAGATGGTGTAACAAATACCGGAACATGTGTAAGGTAACTGGTGATAAATATATTTATTTAACATATTATGTGCATAAAATAAGTGGCAGAATTTGTTCTTCTGTTTAAAGCAATGAGATCACTAAAAAAAAAAGACACACACCTAAAATGGCTGTGATATCTCAAGCACGTGCACGAACAGCACAGTTAAATAACTGACATTTATCAGAAACCCTTCAAATGATTTAGCAAACGTGACTGAAACGGAAAATAAAAAGTAATAAAGAACGTGTTGGATAAAAAACAGTAATTTGACATTCGAATTTGACATTCGGAGGACCGTGCATCGTGATATTTGACATTCGGAGGACCGTGCATCGTGATATTTGACATTCGGAGGACCGTGCATCGTGATATTTGACATTCGGAGGACCGTGCATCGTGATATATTCTTATAATAAGAGCCAACGAGATGCACTATTTCTGAACTTTATTTTGTTAAAGAACTCTGCACGTTTCGGACAGACTTACTGTCCATCATCAGGAGTCTTAATACTGTATTCACAGCAAATAGTATTTGTCATAATGATTATGTTGACTGTCTGCTACCGAGGTCGGAATTGTCCATCCCGACCTCGGTAGCAGACAGTATGACAAATACCATTTGCTGTGAATACCGTATTAAGACTCCTGATGATGGAAAGTAAGTCTGTCCGAAGCACGCAGAGTTCTTTGCCAAATAAAGTAGAGAAATAGTGCACCTTGTTGGCTCTTATTATAAGAATAATATGAAAAGACTGTAAATTTGAGTTTTCCTCGTGCAAGAAGACGTCGATGCTATCACATAATTTTAACCCACAGCGCTACGACTTCGTTCTCGGAAATTGCTTTGTATGGCGTTCATCATCATCATCATCATATCCGCGTGAGTGAGCTTCAAGTGGAGAAGCACCACCACTGTGCAGCGTGATCGGATTCACGACGGTCATGATGAGGATAAAGATAATGATGTGATGTGATGATAACAATTATAAGACAAGCGATACAACCGCATACTAAAATAGTGCGCGCTTTCCTGCTCACAGTTTCTCATTCCGCACTGGAAGTTCCGCAAAATGACTGACTTCAGATACTTAATAACAAGAAATTAAGCAAGCGTACGGTTCATGTAAATTGAAGATTACTGTTTTCTGAAACGTGAGCCCGTAGACTCAGGCCGATTACACTACCACTGCGTAGTAATATACTGCTATTTATTTGTGACAGCACGCAAGGAAAAGAAATGTCTGTAAGGTTTTGGCATCCTGCGCAACGTCGCTGCGCAAAAGGCATTTCTTTAGACCCAGTTGTGGTTACTCTGATCTCACCATCTAACCTCAGTTTCATCACAATGGCAAGTGGCTATTTTCAGCCTCTCTTAGGAATTTGTAGTGGCGTAAGTAGAATTTTTGGACCCCGACGTAAACCTTTCTGAAGGGCCTCTCTTACACGCGACGCACATGGCCTCATTATTAGGGGCTTTCTCCAAATTACAAAAAGTGATTATTAGCTTCGTCATACCTGTCTGTCTGTCTGTCCGCCAGGAAAATAGCTAGTCTCCCAGTGAACAGGATTTTTGTGAAATGTACTAATTGAATACTTACTTACTTACTTACTCCATGGTGCAGAGTCCTTCTTGAGAAGCTAACTGGTTTGCAGCTAGTCAAGAAATATTGGGTGAGGAGAACAAGTCATTGAGCTCCTCGTTATGCAATCTCCTCCATTCCCCCGCTACCTCGTCCCTCCTAGGTCCAAATATTCTCCTCAACACCAATGTACTAATTGAATACTTTTAAAAATATCCGTCGATGACGTTCAAGATTAATTAAAATTTGACAAGAGTGGCGGGAACTTTACATGAAGACCAATATACGTTGATTATAATATCTCGCTCATTTCTTCTTAGAACGAGATATATTTCCGACAAAAGTTGTACAAAAAGTGAAAACACACATTTTATTTTTTGACGTTTTGCTGAACGTGCATCTCAGTATATTTATCTCAGTATTTAACCAACTTGATGCACAAAATTTGTTTCACAATAAGTTTATTTCGTGCCTCTACATGTTTCGAGCACATGTGATCATCATCAGAAGGTCAAAATTGCATTACACAGCCTCTGGCATCATCATAACTATAGGTGCAATGATGCCATGTGCTCGATGCATGTAGAGGCATGAAATAAGACTTATTGTGAAACAAATTTTCTGCATCAAGTTAGTTAAATACTGAGATAAAACACATTTTATGTTCAATAACGTTTTTCCCCAAGTCGTACCGTTTATGAGATAGTGTGGAAAACTTTATAAAGCCGGACAGGCCACAGATGACAATATGGCGCATGCGCATTGCATGCTGGATGACTAAGGCTACACACGCACACTCGCAATAAATAATACTATAGCTTTTCTTTTGCAACACAGGTTGCAAGAACGCGCTTGAATGTTACGCTATACGTACAATGCTTCGTGTATAAAATTATCACTAACAGACTTGCTTTTCCATAAGAATTGTAATTTAAAACTTTGAGTTCTCACGAGTACATATGATGTCGCCCGAATGATGGGGTAGTTCAGTTAGCTGAAAAGCAATCATTTTTGGTAATGGTTTCGATGGCTGCGTTCTTTGCGTTTGTGTGTCGCAATTCTTTGCTTAATCTTGCAATGTGGTGGCTACGCCCTTGGGAAGCCGATAAACATATATATTGTTATTGCGATTATATAGCCTATAATGGTGCAGGATGGTCGTGGAAGTAAACAATGTTGACCCTTTTTACCTTGAGGGGCGTTGGACATATTGATAAAGGCTCTTAAAATAGTACGTCGTTAAGTGTCATAATATCACTTTATACATAATATCACTTTATACATACATAAGAGGTGCGTTACCATAACGATGTTTCGTGAAACACGATTATATGATTCATTAGCACGAAGAAACAGACACCGAAAAATTAAAGCTCCATTATTAGGGGATTTGGAGCTATCGTAACGAAAATTTGGGCTCAAATATAACTTGAGAGCCCGCTCATTCGTGTGTTCCAAGAATGCATTTGATCAAATTTCGCTAAATGCTAATAATTTAAATTTCAGGACCTGTCACAACATTTAGATAATAAATAAAACAATTACGTTATTTTTGGTAGAATTAATAAGACATTCGAAGAAGTTATAGGCCTGCACTGGGATTATGTAGTTTCGGTACAGACCGTTCTCTTAGAGGTATAAATTTTACAACCATAAACAATAAAATAAGAACATACACGAATAAACGTACTAAACAACACTGCGAAATTAAAAATCTAAGTCTTGACAACACTAATACGAAAGGACGATACCAGGAACTATGCTGATCCTGTCATTTTATGATCCAGCTCTATTCATCTCAGAATTCTTACTTCCGTAAATTTCTCTAAATGATATTCTTCCATTTATTTCTCAATCTTGCTATTTTTCCCCACCAAAATACTTCACTTCTTCCATTTCACACAAATCCCAGCCCGACGTAGCACTACCCTAATAAAACTTTGTGACTTACACTGTTGGTTAAATACGTGTTTTCAGAGACAGCGACTTTGCCAAACTTCGCAAAGCGAGGTTCGTGTTTCATGTTAATTTAGAAGCTACAATACTGTAAATTAGTCCCATAAATACAAGGAACACATTAAGGGAATATTGGGAATTATATGCAGTGGAGCGAGACGCCCCACACTGAAATTAACTGTAACGAAGACAACTACATTATCGACCAAACGGTTCAACTAAAAATATCCGTAATCCTGGAACTATGACGTCATGAGCTCAGCCATGCCATCTGTCTCTGAAAGGGAAGCAGAGGCCCTTGTGAAGGTCATCGTCCACCTCGGTGTGACGCTGTGCAGACTGGCAGATTATTTTATCCTATGGTCTGTGATCTGTTCATTATTATGTTCTGAAGAATATCTTTCCAACTGGCACTAAACAGATAAAAAAAAAAAAAGAGGAAGGACGACAACACACCGTCTTTTGCCTTGACCTCAGTACAGCCCTTTATTGTTGCAGCGTGGTTTCTACACTCATAACTGTGACCGTCAGATAAGAGAGTTGAAAAATTACAGCTTACACCCCTGTGCACGCTATAAAGAGTGGATTTTTAGCTCCGCTGATTCTTCACTTGGGCGCTAGATGGGAGTGGGTGCTCAGCTTCACACCGCGGCCGCTGCACCTCAGGCTAAAATACTCCCGATATTATTAGTATAGGAGGCTGGATAAGACCCACAGCCACTCAGGGGAACCTTCAGCGAAGAAATAAATCTCTTGTCCCTGTCAAGAGTCGAGTACAAGAAAAGTTTTGCTTTGAAATAAAATCTGAACTTTTCCTTCAGATATGAAAAAGACATGAAATTTACGTGTAACACAAGACTGAGGTGCGTTCGAGTAACCATTGTTGCATTAGGGAATCAATAAGTACTACATATTATGAGTGTGTGTTTCTAGCCTTATTTATACAGCATGCAATGCACATGCGCCTTATTGTCATCTGTGGCCTGTCCAGCTCCACTACGTTTTTCCACATTATTTCATAAACGGCACAAATTTTAAAAAGTGTTACTGAGCATAAAATTCATGTTGTGATTTTCTGTACAATTGTTTTTTATGAAACATTTCCCGTTCCAGGAAGAAACGAGAAAGATATGATAAAAATGTGCATTGGCCATTGGTCTTCCTGTAAATTACCCATTACTCGTATCAGATGTTGGTAGTTCAGTCGGTATAGCGACTGACTAGGGCTGGACGATCCGGGATCGAATCTCTGTGGGAACGAGATTTTCCGCCCGTCCAGACCGGCCCTGGGGCCCACCCAGCCTCCTGTAAAATGGGTACCGGGTCTTTCCCGGGGGTAAAGTGTGGCCGGGGCATGCGGCTGACCACTCACCCCCTTCTAGTGCCGCGTTAATGGAAGAGTAGAGCTATACAACTACCCAACCTCTGGGCCACACCGGGCCTGTAACGGGAAAGCCTTACCTTACCGTATCAGATGATAAATAAGACTAGAGTTTTCTCGACAGACTTCCCAGACATGGTCAAATGTCATATTTCAAGATAATCCTTCAAGTTGTAGCCGAGTTGTTCCATGCGGACAGAAGGACAGACAAACGACGCAGCTAACAGCCGCTGTTCGTAATTTTACGAACGCGCCTAAATATGAAATCTTAATTATATCACACACGATGTTGCATGTCGAAGCTTCACCAATCAGTTCAGTGGTTATCATATGATTTACCGGTATCTTGCACTTTGAAATTAGAAAATGTATTTACGGTTTTCGTGGTTTAGGCACATCCTGCGTTATATTCAATGCAAAGGCTATGTATCATTCAGTGTTGTTTACCTTTAAGACGGCGAGGTACAATCATCCCTGAAAATAATTAATGATTAATTTTATGCAACGCTCATCCTCAATCGTAATAGGAAGTGGTGAATCGGCATTAACAAACAGAAGACACTTCTTGTCAAATTTCACAACACAGCTATAGATATGTGCACTAACTGCTTCAAAAGTAGACACGTTCTACATACCCGCTCGCAAACCCGGAAGATTAAGGTTGAATATTTCTCCGAAACGTCAGTAAATTTATAATACCACCTGAAAAATCAACCTTTTTCCCACGTAATGCTTTAGGGTATTTTTTTTATCATTCTCAGAATAAGGAACCAGTATTCAACAAAACAGCCTTAACTCATTTGTTTTGTAATGAATATTCGGGGAGTTTTCTATAGGACAGAAGTGCGTTTTTAAATAATATTTGAATAAACTTCAAGTTTCGTTGGATTAAATCTTTAGATCGTAAATAAAAGATAAATTTATTTAAGAAGTACATTTCATGGTGATCGAGGTTTGGTATTTTGAGTTCTTGTTCCTGTGTTTAGGAGGAAAGTTTTTTTCTCCATCCTCCAGGTGGTCACTGAAGCATTGTGGAGGGAGCAGCTTTCCTTCGAAACATAGAGAAAAAATTCTAAACAAAGGATCATAACATACGGTGTTAAGAAGTGATATCGCTCATTTGCCACAACACTGTCACAACAACAGTGTCACAACAAAAGTGTCACAACAAAAGTGTCACAACAACAGTGTCACCACTCAAAATAAATAATTTTTCAGGAGAAACGTTTAAAGGTTTTGAAGAGCTATAATTTTGTATGAGTGCAACGACGACACAGCTGCTCTCTAGCGGCGAGTTTTGCAAACTGCGTTATAACACTATAACTGTTAAAAGTGCATCTGTAAACGTTTCTTTCTCTACCAATAACTCAAAAATGCCAAATTTTGTGTTGTGATTCTCTTGTCGCAAATGAGCGATGTATGTCATATACGTAATGGTAGAAACAAAATCATCAACAACACAGGCTCCGTTTTTTAGTGAACATTGCTTCAACACATGACACTCCCCCAGTAAGAACCGTATTTTCCACAAAATGATTCGCCTATCAGATACAAAATACTTATCCATATTCTATATGAGAATAAAACTTAAATACATTTTTTAACCAAATTTGGCATGTAGACGATTTTACCTTGACTTAAAAAATCATTTAACAAATGCTGAATATCTTTCAAACATCAGATTGCTGCATTAAATGGTGCAGGATGTAAATATAACAACAAAATTTCGCACAGACGCCATACTGAAAACAGCGCAGTTCAATGACGCAACTCTTTTCGCGATTCTTAGCAAAGATCGACCGGTTCGACGTTTATTCGGGTGGAAAATCAGACATTGTGCGCACAGTTGAACAATGCGTTTTGGGAACAAACTCGGAACAAACAGCACGAAAGAATGCTTCAAAATCAATATAATTTCATGACAGTCATCCTGTGAACAGTTACATGACAGTGAAAGTTTTCCTTCTAGACTTCAAAATAGTAGGAAAAAATAGAAGCAAACTTCTAAAATGCGGTCACAATGTACTGCATAGCTTCAATAATCTTCCCTGAAACTGCTACTTGATTGAATTTCCTAGCTGTAAGATCAAGAGGATACAGCTTAACAAGGAAACAGAATGAAATAAGGCAAATCAATATGGCAGCGGATTTTCCTGCAGGCAATTTCTCTTCACCGCTTGCTGGTTTGGTAAGGTTTGTGATAAAGATTTGATCCAGGGTGATTTTGAAATGAAGGGGAACGACACCGTATTTGATTCAATGGGAGCCATGGCCTATTCAAAAGCAATACTTCTGGATACTGAAGAAGAAGAATGAAGCGACAGTTTTTCTTCTTCACTTCCTGGAAAGAGTTATCCGCAGATTTTATATCCTTCCCGATTTAGGATTTGTTTACAGTTCTCGCTTCTTCTTCATCGTACAGACCAGAAGACAAAAGGCTTGCCCTATGTCCTTAAGGGCCCCATATACCGTAAGTTAAGCTGTGCAGTTTAAATATGTAAAAAAAAAAAAAAAAACTGCACGAAAAACTGAAATGAATGTTCTGTGGCACAGCATAGATTTCCCATCAGGTTTGACATTTTTTTCATCAGTTCTGTGTTCGTCTTGTGCTTGTGACTATGGTTGATAAAGGAAGGTAACCTGACGAAACTGTAGGATTCGCTGAGTGAACTGCGCAGTTCTGTGTGTGAAAGACGACTGGAAAGGGCAGTTCTGAAGCCTGCGCTATTGCCTGTCAAAACTGCGCAGTTTACTCAGTTTTTCCGTCAGGTGTGACGTCACACAATAAAATCGCTCAGTTTAAATGAGAGTGTATAGCGCTCTTTACACCTGTCAAAGATTCCGGATAGCGCAGTCAGTTTAGTGACTAGACAACGGGAGGTGAGACCTGAGGGTACATGGTTCAGTACCGGAAGGGCAAATGTCTTTCTTTTCTCAGTGGTATCCACACGTAGCTTTTAGGCAACGGAGACCGGGATCTTCAGCCTCATATGAAGAGCGGCAGGGGGGTGAATTGTGCAGTTATTGTCTGCAGTGACTAGGCTACTGATAGGACAGGCGGGAACATAGGTTCAATTCCACGCAAGTGGAAGCGATTTTTAAGTGGGTTCGCATAATTGCAAAGCATGAATATTGGCTATGTTATGTCTGTCTCTCCGGCTGCCGTCAGTCCGTCCGTATGAAACAACTCAGCTGCCACTGGACAGATTTTCGTGAAATTTGGTATTTGATTATTTTTTGAAAATCTGTCGAGAAACGTCAAATTTCATTCAAATCTGACAAGAATAACAGGAACTTTACACGAAGAACAATTTACATTTTTGATCATATCTCGTTCAATTCCTCTTGATTGAAAAAGTTTCAGACAAACGTTACAGAGCAAATCACAACATACATTTCCTGTTCGATAACTTTTTTGTTGTTGAAAATCTTGCCATTTATGAGATAAAGTGGAGAAATATAGTAGCGCCGGACAGGCCACAGACGATGCGCGTGCGCACTTCCTGCTGGCTACCTAAGGATACAAACACATACTCAGAATATGTAGTACTTATTGCTTTTCCACTGTAACGATGGTTGAACGAAAGCGCCTTAATGTTACATTATACGTACATTTCTGCCTTGTTGTCTTTTGCACAGCATTGGGAGCGCCTCAGTGGCCAATCCTGCTTCCTATTCAGTGGGTACAGCAGTTATTTTCGCGGTAATTGCAGCGGATGAAGCGTGAGACTGTCTATCGCCTCCATTTATTGCCAAGACTAAGTACGAGCGTTACCACAAATCCATTTTCCCATAAGCCTTCACGGCGTGCGCAGGGATAAACTTACCGATATGATTCAGCAGTAAGTGTGAGTATCAAAACTACAGGAAATATGGGTTCTGTATTTGTATTCTGGAGATACCTGGTTCAAATCCTTGCCGCTTAATCCTGAACCCTGCTTTTACCTCGATAAGGTCACAGCGCCGTTTTAGACCTGTTCACATAATTGCGAAAAGCTACTGTTAGCTTCGTTACATCTGTCGGTCCGTCCGTCGACCCGAGTGCGTGGAATAATTCGGCTCCCACTGGAAGGAATATCATAAAATTTGAAATATGTGTACTTTTCGAAACGGTCTAGAGTACTGAAGTTTGATTACATGAAGATGTGCGCACATTTACTACAATATATGGCTCAATTTTCCTTAAAATGGGAAATGTGTTCAGATAGCAGTTGTAGAGAATATCGAAATACAATGTGAAGTTCAATAACGGGGTTTTCTCAAAATCGTGCCGTTTAAGAGATAATGTGGAAAATACGGCACAGCCGGACAGGCCACAGATGACAGTAAGGTGCATGCGTATTGCATGCTACATAAATAAGGCTACAGACACACACACAGATTATGTAATACCGATTTTCCACGGCGAATGCGCCTCAATGTACGCTGTCTTCTTTCCAAAATCTTTCCAAATCGTCATTCAACAGTCATCCTCCACGCTACGCCTTACTGTCTGAACTTTGACAGCGACATGAACAGAGCACGCTAGGCCTAATGATGTACGCTAATTTTTTATATGATTGTAAGATAAAGCAGTCCTGTTACAGGCCCGAGGTGCCCAGAGGGTTCCAGGAAGTTAAGGCTCCCAGATTACGTGACAATGGTCCAGGATGGTGGTAAGATGTCAGCATTACGCACCGGCCGCTTTTACCCCCAGTAAATACTCCTGGTACTCATTTCTGTTAGAGGCTGAGTCGACCCCAGAGCCATAGTGTGATCGGAAGGATTATGTCAATTAAAAATACCAATGACATCATCTGGAATCGAACCAGTGACTTTCCGACTTGCAACACAGCACGATTATAAGACATGAAGGCAATGAAAATTTGTCTTTTGTTTGTCTCTGCTAAGGTCACTGAAATGAACAAATTATCTTGAAACGACTCAAACCATAGCCAAGTGACTACGATGATCTCTCATTCACGGTCTGGTTCCACAGGGTGGCTAGAACCTGACATGTGACCGTCAGACCAGAATGAGACAGTCTTATCAGAAATTGCATGACACATCAACTGCGACCGAAAAAGTATCGGTAAGGTTATAGTTCTATTCTTGTAACAGGTGTTAAGTTAGAGCTGACTTCAATATATTGACTGGCGGTGTAGAGCTACAATACGTACATATCGCGTGAGGTTTATTGGCAGAATTGAAGAATTAAAAAAAGCAGGTACAAAGGAGATATATCGGAAACAATCCCCCCCCTTAAAATTTCACGCATAATCATTACAATATATACCACGTGTTGCAACTATAAAGGCTCTAAATTATGGCTTTCGAATAATTCTTAGTACAAGCAGAGAGAGCTGCCTAAATAATATTACTGTATTGACAATTGTGATGAAAAAACAATCTACTTAATATAAGGCAGGAACTGAAATTTTATTTACGTTTAGGGCAATTTTAAGATTCAATTTAGAGTGTTTATTATATGCACCAGCAACCTCATCGGTCTGGACATAGCAGTTTGCCCTTACTGTACATTTGTGTTCCTTATTGTGCTTCCAGAACATAACGGTTGTTACGTTTAAAGCAGCTGTTGCTTTAAAAAACAAGGAAGCTTGCTTTCAAACATGGTAGGAATTACATGTAACGTATGTAGTATTTACATGAATTTCATGATCCATTACACAATACAAACAAATCCTCATAATACTGATATGTAGACAGCAAGGTGTTAATAATAAATAACAGGACTGAAACATAAACAACAGGGAACCAATGTAATGAGTCAGCCATTTTGTATCTAATAGACATGGATATTTGAAAATTGTCCCTAGAGGCATGAAGAATCCCTAAGAAAAATTCTGTAATAAACAGAAAAATAACTCAGGGGGAAGATGAAATGAGGTGCTAACGGGCGAAAGGAAGTAAGAAAACGAATGATTTATCCAACCTGTCTCTTGAACAGTGCAATTTTGGCGGGTTTCCACTGTAGCAGTAAGGAAACAGATTTTGGAGACAGACATTAACTTGGGAGAATGGGAATGGATAAAGAAAGGGAGCAAGGCGAGAAAATTGAGGCAGACTGTTAGGGAAGGGACAAGAATAAAGGAAAGGTGGGGTAAAAAAATGAGATTGAGTTCACTATGGAGAAAATCACAAGGGAATTTGGTAAGAAAAAATACATATGAGAAGAGAGAACCGTAGGAGGTATGGGGAGTCGTGGAAAATATCCCTTACATTGCAACACAAATAAATCATCCGAATATATACATTTCTACTAAAAACTGCACTAAATTCGATAGACAGCTTGTTATCAATCTCTGTTGAAAGAATGGCACAGACCAATTCTGTAATTTATATCTCATTTTATGCAGAATTTAGAGGTTCATACCTAAAGTATTTTATTCCTAAGACATTGAAAATGTTCCCACTTAATTGGTATGAAGGCTGTGCCTGACACGGTCGGCTTAGCGATAATTTCTCACAATGTATCGTGAGGAGCTGTGAACAAAGTGATGAAAACAGCCGTAAAATATTTTTTTTGGTTTCAGAGTGATTATTAATCAAAAACGTAAAAGAATGAATGGTAACTTATTCGTAGAATTCATGTTCTTTATAAGCAAAGTGAAAAGAAATTTGGACAATTTCCAAAAGCCAGGAGTGCACACATCCCGGAAGCCAGGTTGCCTGGGCCACTAAATTCTGTACGGTAGCACCCAGTATTTTTGTGTCATCAGTATGGAATTTTCCTTCACTTCACCATTTTGATTCCTAGAATTTTGAGCTAGCCCTTAGGCTTTTGGAAAATATTTGTACCCCTGCCGTAAGAAATATGATGAGTACACGATTACACCGTAATCAAAGAAAAGTAGACGCTAAGATCTTGGCTGGTTACGTGTTTCCTTTCATAATTAATATACTTGTGACATTTATTACGTTTAAACGCTATTATACTTGTTCTTATTATATTTGTTGCTACTGTCTTGTGACTTATAATCTTATGCATTCGTTCTTTGTTTGGTTATATGAAATATCTAATTCTATTCAATTTATTCTATTCACGATAATTGTCTTCCAGGTTTGTGCAGTTTTTATAATTTAATAATACATACATAATTCTATTTTGTTAGTATTATTGTGTTATTTGAATCTTCTTTTACTGTTGTGTTTCGTATTTGAAGTATTCAATGTTTTTCTCATGTATATTACAACAGTTATTTGTATATTTGTAAGTTTTGAGCAATTCTAAGTGCCGCGGTTTCATATGTGGACTTCTGCATACAAAACTGAATGGGAATGAAAAATGAATCAATGAATGAAGGAAGGAATATTCGTAATGAAATACCTGTTAATTTGATCAAATATGAAAATTAGTGGAAGTTCTCAAAATGCTACCCACAACTGAGGAAATGAGGAATAGAAATTAATGCGTTCATTCACATAAAGAGCGCGCCGGTTTGATCTCACGTGTTCGTAAAGAGCTGCGCCTGGCCAGTGTGGAATTCTTCGGCGATATTCCTGTTATTATCTTATATAACAGTAAAAATACCTGGCGTTTATTTCCTGGTATCAAAAGTGCTTCCAGGCACATATATGTTTTCTACTGCGTTAACTTTGACCGTGTTAGCTAACACCGGCCAGGGGGCTTAGCGATAATAAATGTCCAGAGCTTACGAAAAATTCAGATAAATAGAGTGTTTTACATCATACTGGTTTACCGCTTATAGTACTCTGAATAATTCCAGTATTTACATGCTGAAATTAAAGCACACATACAGACGTGGTTGGCGAATATAAAGACTATGTGTTGCGCAAAGAAATTAAAAAATTCCATAGAAATAAAAGTGAGCTAAAAGGGATTTTCAAATACATTACTTTCGTCAATGTAACGGTGTAATGCATACATTTTTGTCAGCACGACCACTGAAGAAATGTTCCCTTCTTTTGGAATTAAAATCGTGTAAGAGTAACGTGCTGGAATTCCACTATAATTCTGAAAAATTCAATTGTTAATATTAGGCTTATAAGAAATAAGAATCTGGAGTAAATGGGAATAATGTATTACAATATAGTAATAAGAAATTCTATAATTGTGGTATAATGGGCAGAAAGGATTTCTGAAATACATTATATCTCAAACCGGAGAGCACACTCTTTGCTATAAGTAAAAGTTTGTAACATCTAGAACTGTACATTTTGCTAACAGAATACTTATATTTTTACGTTTCATGACATTCTCACAAAAAAGAGTGATTATTTGCCCAACAGATTTAAGGGACTTGTAATTCGAATCGAGACACCATACATTTTGAGTGAAGACACCATACATTTTGAGTGAAGACACCATACATTTTGAGTGGAGACACCGCACATTTTGAGTGGAGACACCGCACATTTTGGGTGAAGACACCATACATTTTGAGTGGAGACACCATACATTTTGAGTGAAGACACCATACATTTTGAAAGGAGACACCATACTTTTGAGTGGAGACACCATACATTTTGAGTGAAGACACCATACATTTTGAATGAAGACACCATACATTTTGAGTGGAGACACCATACATTTTGAGTGGAGACACCATATATTTTGAGTGGAGACACCATACATTTTGAGTGGAGACACCATACTTTTGAGTGGAGACACCATACATTTTGAGTGAAGACACCATACATTTTGAGTGAAGACACCATCATTTTGAGTGAAGACGCCATACATTTTGAGTGAAGACACCATACATTTTGAGTGGAGACACCGCACATTTTGAGTGGAGACACCATACATTTTGAGTGGAGACACCTTACATTTTGAGTGAAGACATCATACATTTGAGTGTAGACACCACACATTTTGAGTGGAGACACCACACATTTCGAGTGGAGACACCATATATTTTGAGTGGAGACACAATACATTTTGAGTCTGAGGAAGAAACTGATTTTGTATGCATTAATAAGATTGATATCTGTGTAGAAAGGTCAGTGCTAATTACCTTCTTCATTCTGTATTCTTAACACAGGAAAAAATTAATAATCTAAGAAAACTGCCCCTGAATTCTTAAAAATTGCGCACATTTTAATAAAAAAAAAGTTAGGCCTACAAATCTAGAATGATATATAACATTAAATAAAATTTTATTATAGTCGAAAATAAATCAGAGTATTAAATTCGGTAACTTCCAGATCCTGACGTCCTGTTTATGGATCTAAAGATTAAAATATGTTTTATGTTTTGTTGACCGTGCATCTCGATATATTCATGTAAAGAAAAACCAACTTGATGCACAATTTCTTTTCAGTATACCGTATTTAATCAAACCTTTACATTTTTAGGGCATAACTACAGCCCATCATCAGGAGGCACAGCGTAAGCATACAATAATTGGTACTTTTTGTTCTTTATTCTGGTTGGGTTGTTGCAACCCAACCAGAATAGCAGACAATCTTCTAAAAAGAACAAAAAGTACCTATTGTTGCAGGCTTACGGTGTGCCTCCTGTGGTGGGTTTGTAGTTACTCCCGAAAAAATTAGAGGTTTGATGAAATATACTGCAAATAAATTGTGCATCAAGGTGGGTTTTCTTTACACGAATTAAAACATGTATATAAAAATCTTATCTCCTCCTCTGTTTGAAGAGACCCTTGGTCTATTCCTAACAGAGGGACATAATACATTTCAGAATGGTGTGTTGAGAACAGTACGAGAAATAAGAGGGATGGATTAACAAAGGCAAGTACAAAATATTTGCAAGTTTCAAAATGTGTAGGTTCACATACAAAAAAAGTTGCCACATCTGACCCACCCTCAGCCCGTGTTCTTCCGACGTTTTGACAGACCAAACTTCGTACCCGTAAAAAACAGGCAAAATTACAGCTCTGTGCATATTAATCTGTATCCTTTTTCATGGTAAACAGGAAGAAAAGTGATTCTACACCGAATAATAGCAAACATTCCTTGACTTCAATCTGCTCTTAATTTCTTTCTGAATAGAATTTTTATTCGTTAGGGGTTTTCCAAATATTTGAATTGTTCCACCCTTTCAAAGGAACTATTATCATTCTTCATATTGTGACTTCGTCATGCATTCTGATCTCAAGACATAACCAGGTACATAGATTTATCAGCACTTACGTCTAGTCCAGTCTCCTTAATAGCAACTACTAAAGCTCCTGTGTTTTCCCTAATCGTACGTACGCTCCTCCCAACATATTAACATCATCATCATCATCATAAAACAAACCCGATATGTACCATTTAATTTCAAGCCATCTTGGTTTACCTGGACCCTCCTCATATCTGACTAAAACTGCACAACTTTTTATTCTACCAATGCAGGCTACATCACCCGTTCTCTACATATACTTGATCTTATAATATCTGTCAATCAGCGACATTTATGTGGTTACATACAGTAGCATAAAAGGTTATTGAAAAACACATATTTTTCAGCACACCTAATTTTAACAGTCTGATGTTGAATAGGGAAATGTATGTTATACACGTATGCGACCTTTGAACTTGAAGTTTGTACGAAGCAGACCGACTGTAGTCACATTTTTATTTCAAAGACCACTACTGTGAAAAATAAATTAATATATCAGAGTCCTCCTTTACAGAACCAACCCCTCATGCTTGCTACTTAGAGGAAATACGTTCTCACTTTGATGAGGGAACCTCTAAATCCAATTGCTTCAGTGCAAGTATTCCATTTACTCCGGAGTGTACACGTTTCCACAGAAGCATTCGAAAAACTTTCGCTTGCTATACGTTTTCAGACCCACGTTCTTTATCTCTTAAAAACTCTTTTGGAATCAGATCAACCGAACACCAGGGGTTAAATGAAACATTTCTCGATTCCGAGAATTACTTCCTATGACGTAGACATTTCGATATGTAAATGGCATGCCAGCTTCAAGTGAACAGACGAATATTAAAATAATAATAATAATAATAATAATTCTTTTGTTATGTACAGGGTGATTCAAAAAGATGGACTCAATTGAACAGTAAACGGCACCTCATCACACGCCAGACAATTGGTTGCTGTATTCCAAGTGCTCTGCTCGCTCTACGGGTTGACTTCTGTGGGCTACGCTCAAAACTCTCTTGAATTCGACTCACGTTCTCCTCTGATACACGTGGTCGGCCGGAGCTTTTGCCTTTACACAGACAGCCTATTTTCTCAAACTGCTCATTCCAACGACAAATGCTCTTCCTCGTTGGAGGTTGAATGTTGAAACGAAGACGAAACACACGCTGCACAGCAGTCGCCGACTCAGTTTTAATGAACTCACGAACGCAAAAAATCTTGTGCTGCCTAGTAGCCATTTTGCTCTCATATGACGCTGCTGCGTGGCGGTGCTCTAGGCGAGCGCTCTAGCAGCGGTATTTGATCTTTCAAATGTTTTGTAGATAATTCATATACCACGTACAGTTCAGGAAAATAGACGTACGAAATTGAGTCCATCCTTTTGAATCACGCTGTAAATTAGTGCGTTGAATTAAATTAAAACCGATTAGTGATATCGTTACTTTTCTGACATGTTTGCGAGGTCTGCTGGTCACACGGTTGTGACTATGAAAGTAACTGTCTAACGGATTTTGACGTCGTGTGGTTGGTAGACTCGTAGGCGAAATGTAATGGAACCTGCTGCATCCTTCATGACGGTGGATGATACAGACATACCAGATGACTGGTATGTTATTCATTCTGTGCATTTTCTAACATTCGATATATTAACCAACAAATGTACACAATAAAGTACAAAAGTACAAATCATAAAATATAGTTCCTGATAAGTGTAAACACCCTTCATATTTCGACACCAGAGTGCCACCCTCAGGGAGGCTACTAGAACGAAGGAATACAAGCCAAAAACGCCAATTCAGGTACTGATCGCCCTCACTGTGATCGTCAAAGTATTAAAATATTAAAATTCTGAAATACATAAAGTTTGTAAGCATAAATCCACAATGTTACGACGTCAGAATTATGTGGCAGTGAACCCCCTTAAGTACAAGTTCGCAGCCGTTTATATTCTATCTCATGTATACAAACTATTTATCTCAGTAATTAACCAACTTGATGCACAAAATTTTAGTTTTACAATAAGTTTAGTTCATGCCTCTACATGTTTCGAGCACATGTGCCCGAAACATGTCGAGACATGAAATAAACTTATTGTGAAACAAAAATTTTGTGCATCAAGTTGGTTAATTACTGAGATAAAAATACTGAGAAGCACGGTCAGCAAAACATAAAAAAATGTATACAAACATCTGCCTCGATGTATAGGCTCCAGAAGGATTTGTCCTAAACTGTTGACGTTAGATAACTGATACATTGTTGACAGTATATGAATTTACGTTATGTAATAGAGAGTATTGTCTACAAATTTCACCATCTAGATACACAACAGTTGATTCACGTATCGCTGTACCAGGCTCTCCCTTGCACAAGGACTGTAATCTCATTGCTCTTCTATTATTTAGCAACCGTTTCATAACAAAGCAATCACGACTATATAGAGCGACAAATATATTGTGAAATTATATTGGGATGCTGGAAGGTGAACGGAATTTCTTCAAGTGCCTAAGAATTAAGTACTAACATTAATTTATTCAGATTAATCCTGTTGTTTTTACGTTTTGCTGACCGTGCATCCCAGTATATTTATCTCAGTAATTAACCAACTTGAAGCACAAAATTTTTGTTTTACAATAAGTTTATATCATGTCTCTACATGTTTCGAGCACATGTGCTCATCATCAGGAGGTCAAAATTGTATTATACAGCCTCTGGTATCCTCACACCTATAGGTGGCCGTCCCGTGCTCAGGTTGAGAGAGGATTCTCTCAACCTGAGCACGGGACATATAGAGGCATATAATAAACTTATTGTAAAACAAAAATTTTGTGCATCAAGTTGGTTAATTACTGAGATAATCCTGTTGCGTTAACTATAATTGAAATACGAAGTGTTACAAAAATGGCGCTGAACCTGTCCAAATTGAAAATATAAAATATTTAATGTGTTCATCATGGGTGTCGCTTTCTTGGGTACTTAGTGTGCATCGCACACGACATTTCCTCGGAACGTGTTGCCTCGAACTTCAGAGTGACTGAATTTTGTTCAAGTGATCCTTAACTGATATATTTCCTTCCCCCAGTCACTCCAGCAGTCTGCAGGGTGAGCAGCACTTTCATCCAAAACGTCAGGACGAACGTACCTTCCATGGCGTAAGAACTTAAAAGACCGTAACTTAAGCAACAATGGAGAGCAGATTTTTCTCTTCTTAAAAACGTCGAGCCAGGCTCTGAGGCGATACTCAGCGACCTTTTCAGGGGGCATTGGTGGCTCTTTCCCAGGGACAAAGCGGCCGCGGCGTGAAGCTAACCATATAGTTTATCTAATGCCAATATGAAGAATGAGTTACACCTACAAGTCTTTATGACGTAGATATAGAAATTCACTTTTTTACACAATAGACATAAAAACTGAAACTTTGTTTAATCTTTAAACCATCATTCCAAATTACATAAAATGTACTCGCAATTTTATCGTAACAGACGTGGCACGTAACAGATGTTAGTCCTATACTATTGCATAGTGCAAGAGTACGAGCTGGTGGTTGGATAATCTAAAAGAAAGAGATCGTCTGGAAGATGTAGAAATAGACGAGAGGGTGACATTAAAATAAATCTAAAAAAATGGGACGGTGTTGACTGAATTAATCAGGCGAAGAATGAAAGTAAGTTGCAGTCTCTTCTGAACAGGGTCGCGCTATTTCGAATTCCATAAAATAGGAGAACTCTAGATAAGTTGCATAGCAATTACTAAATATATATATATATATATATATATATATATATATATACGTATATATGGGAGAAATATACCATAATTTCGGAGAACGTTCCCTAGGTTAATTTACATCGATATATCCAAACAAATACGTACAAGAGGTTGAAACGTTAGGGTGAAAATGACGCGAGAAAGAAATGTGGTATTCTTGCGGTTCCACGTACTTTACAAGTTTAACGTAGTGTGTTTTCCACACATTGCACAAGTCCGTCTTTGAGCTAACAGCCAATCCAAGCCATACTGCAACGAGTGTGATATGTAGAGTACTTGAAATAGTAGGACAAGTTTTGTGAGAACGAGGCGAATTCTTCTTGCTTAACCAGTGTCCTTAGGTCATACAGATACAAATTTCATGTTAAGTACAGTTATTATCATTACACGAACGACAAATCCCTCCTTGTTTTTACGTGTACGTGTTAATCAAAAACGTGTAACAGCTCTCATTTTTCAAACTTATTTCGCTATCCTCTTCACAAACATTCAAATTCGGAAATCGGTATGTTTGGAAATGCCGATGTATTTTAACCTAAGGACGTTCTCCAGAATCATGGCAGGTCCATGTCAAACAAACTGTATACACATACATAACAGGTAATCTCTGGCAGGGTTCTGGTTAAGGAATTCTGAAACACCGAGACTCTGATGCATCGCTTCCTCTTCGTGTGGCCACCAAGAAGGCTGTTCAGCATTCTCAGCACTTGCGCGATTAAGTAGGCAGTTGACCGATCATTGAAACAATTTCTCGAACATAAAAACAAAACAAAACAAAATCCTAGCTTACCTGTAGTTTCCTAGAAACACTCCGTCAGGATTCATCATTGGAAGTATCTTGAATATAACGTGCTCACGCAGGGCAAGAGCTATAGGGTGACTGCTAACCAGGAAGTCGATTAAACCTGAAGAAATTGAAGACAAATTTCAACTTTTCATAAAAAAATGTAATAAAAAATAATATACAAAGAAGAATACAAGCAAAAAAATGGAAGAATGAAATAAGGAAGATACGACAGACAAGAGATAGATATGAGTAAATTACACGCCATTTACAAATTTCCACGGCTTCAATATTCAAGAAACTCCTCTGTTATATCGTCCTCATTACTTGGGAGGGGGGGGGGAAGTCTATCATTAGGTGGGAAATGTATTGCTCCTCAGTACCTAAGCAAGTGTTCGAAATATTTTGCCCCTTAGCCACCTGCTGAAGGACCAAATTACAATGGCTGACAGCCCCGTTCTACAGCGCAGATCATGGAAATTACAACCCGGAGACCCGTCATATGCTGAGGTACAGAATTAGTGACGTCTAAATATACTGGTTACAGAACTGCAGAAGATTCGAGCTCCGGCTCAGAATGTAGCGAATTTCAGGGACCATAAACATTATACGAGATTTGAGCCTCCCAAAGTGGTGAGCTGACATTTAAGTTGACTGGGGAACAAATCAAAGGCATTTAGAAGGCTTGTAGTGCCTTTCATTTTCATTCCGCCAGTTGGAACACTTGGCATTGAAGGTAATACGATTCTTCAAAACTTCGTTAAATTCGCTCATTTCTAAAAGGAGTAATATCCCTGTAGACTTAAAGTATTAGTACTCATTATTCTGGACGTAAAATTAGGAGTTCATATGGGTGGTGATTTTTTTGTGTTTAAAAAATTAATTATAAAGACAATTTCAGTCAACACAAATATTCTGCAGTACAAAGAGAAAATTTGCTTGTATAAAACGACACACGTTCAGACACGTGTCATTTTATTGTCAGGCGCGAATAAATACAAAGTACGGCAGTCAAATATTTCTGTACTCTTTGGTGCTGACATACTGTTGTAGCTACACAATCCGTCTAGGAAGTGTGTCATCTCCGTTGTGTGTGTGAAACTTGGAAAATTGTACGTAGTCAAACACAACTGTGTCATATGAGGTGTATTCAATGACTATATAATGGACAACTACATGTTTCGGCCTGTACTGGCCATCTTCAGGTTGTCTTAGGGGAACTTAAGATCTTACTATAAG
>Ga0131853_10005932_pt1 | contig 22052 bp, 16 predicted proteins | sample TergutLab28metaG_FD_92764 | JGI IMG/M metagenome (GOLD analysis project Ga0131853, IMG submission 92764) | Labiotermes labralis P1 segment gut microbial communities from Petit-Saut dam, French Guiana - Lab288 P1 (version 2) (version 2) | ecosystem: Host-associated > Arthropoda: Insects >... | reverse complement strand
ATATATTGATGTAGTAATATTAAAACTTTGTTAACAAAAAAGTTAAATCAAAAAGGGGGCCGCACCCCCCCCCCCCCCAAATAAAAAGGTAGTGTACATGTAACGCAACAGTAAGGTGCGTTCGTGCAACCATTCTGTCAGTAGGAAAACAATTATTAGCACATGTTCCGAGAGTGTGTGTTTGTAGCATTACGTATCCAGCATGCAATGCGAATGCGCCATGTTATACTCGTATTATCTGTGATCTATCAGGATCTAACATATTTTTCCACATTATCTCTTAAACGGCACGATTTTAGAAGAAAAAAAATTTTGGATATAAACTCTGTGTTTTGATATCCTCTGCAACTTTTGTCTGAAATATTTCTCATTCTGAGAATTGAGCGAGATATGATAAAAATGTATATTGGTCTTCATGTAAAGTGCCCGTTATTCTTACACTTTAATGAATCTTGAATTTTTTTCCGCCAGATTTTCGAAAACTTTACAAGCATTAAATTTAATAAAATCCGTTTTGTGGGAGCCGAGTTCTTCCATGCGGAGAGAGGGACAGACGGACGGACATGACGAAGCTAATAGTCGCTTTTCGCAATTTTGCGAACGCGCCTAAGAATGTGAAACCAGCATGTTTAACAACTTGTACAGTTGTAACTTAGAGAACTCGAAATGTGGGAAACCACAGAAACTCATCCTAGCGATGCGTGCGGCACGCTTTTCCTTAATTACATTTAACGACCAACGTGGTTTATTTACTGTACACCTCGTATTAAACGACAGCATTGCCACGTTGTTAATATGAAGGCAGATCAGTGAGCGAAGACAGTCACTATTTACAATGCAAATTGAAACTACAAAGAGGCAGTTCTTGTGCGCTTATGAAGTGCTGTAGCCACGAAGTGAGTACACTGTGCAATATTCTGCCGCTATAAATAACGCCTTGTTTGAAACAGACTTTCACTTTAGAAACGTGCAAAGAGAGATTTGCATAGCTAGAAATAATAACGTTTGCAGATGTTTATCGCGAAATCATGCATATATCGTGCTAATTTCATTCTCTACCGACCAGTCCATAATCCATACACATCTCGTTCCTTTTATCCTGTTAATAATTCAAGGTTACTAAAACAATTGCTGTTTAATCCTTTTTCACCATGCAGCATTCCACAGCCGTATGTTTAAATGGCACTGGTTTTAGGGAGCTGCGATCCACCTAATCTCTCATCCGATGGTTACCGGAGACTTCATCGGGAGTAAGGCACATTAGGCCTGAATGTGACCAGTCCCGACCCTCCAGGGCGGAGATTACTCATTCTTTATTCCGTACTTCCCTTCCTCTATATAGAGTGGTACCTGTCTAATACTGAACCTGGGCACAAAGAAAAATTGTCTTGAGCGGAATTATTTTGTAATTTCAAAAGTCCTACTTGAAGCACTTGTATTAAACGAAACCTTCCTGCAACGGAACAAGAACTTGATTCCTTGCGGTGCTGTTATAGGCAGATTTCACTGTACATTGGTTGCGTAGAGTTTAATTAAGCCTGGTTCAGCTTTACTTTTTCTTTAGTTTATAATGTATAAGTGGGGACGGAACATCTCAGTTCTTGACCGTATACCATTCCGCATTCTAATGCGTACAAGATACTGTTTCCTCTGTCGATGCTTGGCTGCAACGAATCATAGTTACGCTTTGAAACACGGTGAGGTCGGCCAGCTGTAGACGTTTGCTTTTCGCTTAGTTCCGGACGGTTCACGTGTTGCAAGGCGCAACTTACAAGTGTTGCAGAGTTGTAGGAGTGAAAGTACCTGTTCAAATCCTGGACTTGTCACCTTAAGATCTCTTGTAATTATATGTTTTTTTAAATGGTTCTCAGTGTTTTTAATCGGATATGTGGCACTGCAAGACCCATCACAATTCAAGTGTCGGTGATGAATAGTATTCAGAACAAGGGAAGATTGTTACAGAGGTTTTTGAATTTTGCGTTGAATAAGATTGGCGCGGGGGCAAAGTTTGAGACATTTTGTATCCCGAAGATTTTCGGTTTTGGCATAGTAGGAGACACTTTACTAGCTATACACTGCAATATATATTGCAATATATACTGCAATATATTTCCACATAACTAACCATTTCCGAATAAGAATTAAGTTTTGCCCTTTAAAGAGCCATCAATAAACTGATTCGAAGGAATTTTGTTAGTGTGAATCAGTATTGCTTATATTTATATGAGGTAGGCAGCTCTACATGTTTCGGATGTTGACACCCATCATCAGGAGCTTGTACAACTGTAATTACAGCTTCTGGTATTGATTAACCGGATCTACTACAATCCGCTTTAGTTGTTGATTTGGAACTGATTCATGTACTATACACATGAATCAGTTCCAACTCAACAACGGAAGCGGATGGTAGTAGATCCGGTTAATCAATACCAGAAGCTGTAATTACAGTTGTATGAGCTCCTGATGATGGGTGTCAACACCCGAAACATGTAGTGCTGCCTACAGTAATGTAATAAACTGAATAAGTCGCATCTAGTTGGAAAATTGTTAAATTCGATTCACGATGCATGGACCCATGTACATAAAATTTAGTGATTATTAGTTGAGGGATTTATTAATTACCTGAATGAATTTAAGTGTGTCCCTTGGTAGTCTGGGCTGTGCTAATAATCAAACTGTTAACAATCATTCGTCTCCAAATTTTGGATGGAACACATTAAATCAATAAACAAATTGTTTATTGTGAATGTGAACTGACTGATACAATTTAATAAATGCGTGTAGTGAACAACACCAAAGAACATATTGGAACAACTGCACAGTTGAAGTGATATTAACGACCTGTCGACACAAATCTGTGAACACCAACCTGAATTTCCCCTGAGTAATGTTCACCTTTCCCTCTGGTTCAGCTAGCCATCGTACAATCCCAACATTCGTCATCTATTGAAACATCAATTAATGTAGGAATTCCTTCTAGCGGTCGTCATTATTTCGACTACACATCTGAATATCCCTTCGATGATCTGAAAAATGTGACAACACAGAGTTTTCTGGCTGTTCGGAAAAAAATGTTTTCGTGAGTCGGTCAAGGGAAGACTGTATGTTTTGGAAAAACGTTACCCACAAACCCTCACCGTGATTGGCTATTGATTTCCAAACCAAGGTGAAGCTTTATAATCAATGGAGCTGAGTGTAGATTTGCAGCTTATTTCACCTTTATTTTTGGACCTTCAAGATAAGGTCTTTTGGAATATAACGACATGTAGTTTTGTGAAATGGTACCACCGCCGTTAGAACTTCACGTTTCACATTTTGGACATTGTCAAACTATTCAGTTTATCAAAGGTTTTCTTTACCAACTGATGCACAATTAAGTAGTCTTAAAGCAATTTTAAATATGCGTTAAAATTGACATTATAAAGCTCCTACATGTTAAGGTGTAAACACCATCTTCAGGGAGCGCACTATTTGAGCTTTGTGAAGTTACAGTTGTTAAAATCAATTAAAATACATCCATGTGGTTAATTCAGTGGTGTGGCTGTATATATTATTATTATTGGGTCATTTTTAGTGTATGTATGTGGCACTGTTAGGAATCAGGACCCAATAATAATATATGCAGCCACACCACCGAAGTAACCACGTCGATGTATTTTAATTGATTTTAACAATTGTAACTTTAGTAAGTTCATATAGTGCGCTCCCTGAAGATGGTGTTGACACCGAAACATATATGAGATTTTTAATGTCAGTTTTAATGTAAATTTAAAATTATTTTTAAGACTAGTCAGTTGTACATCAGTTTGCGAAAAAAACTTTGATAATTATCAAGATGCACGGTATGTATTGTGAACATTTTCAGTTTGTATTGAACTGAGTTATTTTTCGTGAACTGTAAGCCGGGAGCGGCAACATTCATGAGGAATCTTCTACCTCCACCGTCAAATACGAACGTCGTGCATTGACACTGCCCCATCAACCACAAAGATAAGAGGCAACTTGTGCAAAGGGACGTGTGTGTCTTGCCGTATACCGCAATATGTGACGAACCCAAACGAGGCTTGATAGCAGGGAAGGCGGCGGAGGAATCCGTTGTCCATGGAGTCATTGCGGCTTACTCGTCTACTCTGATGACTGGGGCATCAGGTACCTTCGAAACGCTGGTACGTGTCTAATAAGACACAGGTTGTTGAACGGTTCTGTTTTCACCGTCAGATAACATAGCAAAGTAAGAAATCACATTCTCTTCTCTCGGGGATTTTACTTTCCGAACTCAGAGCTAGCTTTGTCAGTGAAACTAGAGAAATAGGATTTCTTACTTTATCCATCAACTTGATAATCGAAAGAGAGGTGGTTTTCGAAACAACACGACATATCTCAAGTTTCAGCCATCGCCTCTTTGAAGTCTAAAAGGGCACCACGAAATAACTTTTTGTCCAGTGCTCCCCGATCCCGAAAAAACATTGTTGTATTTGAAGGTTCCCAGGCGTTGCCCTTTTGCCCTTTTGATATGAGTGATATTGCCTGAGTATGAATAAATTGTGAATGGTACTGACGGGGGGAAAACGGAGGTACTCTGAGAAAGTTTGTTATAGCGCCACTTGGACCACCGCAAATCACATGTGGATTACCCTTGGATGGAACCAAGGCCGCCTCGGTGACAGGTCGGGGAATGACCACCTGCCACTTAAAGTCTAAAATTAATCAAAATTTTATTTGAAAATTAAGTTCCTACCTGGCAGAGAGCAGCCTGTGTCTCAAATGTAAGGACCAACCAGTTAATGCTGTTCAGGCAAATAGTTGTGTACTGTGAAAATTACATGAAGTACATAAATGTAACATGTGGACAAAGTTTAGAGTTTTAGAATGTTGATCCTGATGGTTCATATTATCACACCTAAAATGTAAGGGTCAAAAAAGGGAGACATCTCCGGTTTGAATTCTCGTGATAGGCCTCTCCTCACTTCTGAAGTTTGTTACGGCTTCCATATACCTTTAATTGGCATAAAGGGGTTCAAACCTAAGGTACTGCCGTATGGTGTTTACTTTGCTTCTGAAAAGCGCTTATCTTTCTTTACAGGTTGCGTCATGATAAGAATGGAGGCGCATGGTGCCCCAAGCATATGGTGACACGGGAGGCTCTGGAATACCTGGAAGTAAACCTCCACACGATGCACGTTGTAGTTGCTGTCCAGACCCAAGGACGGTTTGGGAACGGGCTAGGTCAAGAGTATGCCGAAGTGTACTTGCTGGAGTACTGGCGTCCTGGTTTAAACAGCAATACGTGGGCACGGTGGAAGGATCGTAGCGGCAAACAGGTGAGTTCTGGATTTATTTGCTACGTGCCTGAGGAACAAAGGGCGTTTGTATTTCTTGTGTGGGTATTGAACCCATTCCTCCGTTTCGTACATAACTTCTGTACACTTTATCAAGGCTTTATTTTTTGCAGTATCCTAACACTTGCTTGCAAGAATATGACTCTTCTTCAATCCTTTGAGCATGTATTTGTCGATATCGATACGCCTCTAAAACCACACATTAATCATTTGGAGTGTATTAGATGACATTCCTTTCCGTACAATATGAACCGACAGGATGCACTATTTACTTTAAATTTATTTCAATAATTAACCTCTACATATTTCGAGCAGGCTTACTGCTCATCATCACGAGGTATTACTGTGTATATACAGCAGTTGGTATATGTCAGGAGTTTATGTTGACTGGCTGTTGGCAGGATCCAGCCAACCTCCTGATGATGAGCAGTAAGCCTGAGCGAAACATATAGAGGTTAATTATTCAAATAATTTGAAAGTAAATAACGCATCCTGTTTGTTATTATTGTAAGGACATATCACGATACAGGTCAACAAAACATTGAATTGGATTTACCTTTATTTAACATTTTGCATCTTATCGTTTGGGTTACAGCCGGGATCTACTTCTCTTCTCTGGCGAAACTATTAAATCTGTGTTGGGTCTGTTAGGTGTTGACAGAGTACGTTAAGTTATTTCCCCTGGCAACAGGACCACAGCCAGTTTCCTAACTGTTGTGTTTCTAACTGAATCCAGCACCTGATGAAGGTCAGGTTTAAAAACACAGCTTTGACAACGAAAAAACTCTGATTGATATTTATGTTTGGACTATTCTTTTATGACCATTCAGTACGGGGCCTTGAAATTTTCTACCATAACATTTTATTAAGACAGTATTCTGAGAACTTGAGTAACTGGAATAAAACGACTATGGACTGAAAGTAATATGTAACCTATAAACTGCCTTGATAGTACAGAGGGGGAATAGAGGTATAAGTCTACTCTATCTTTAACCTCGGCGCTAGATGGGGGTAGCTATTTGACGCCACGCTCCGACCGTTTTAACACCGGGCTGACACCGGTACACATTGCATAAGAGGCTGGTGGGGAAAATCTCGCCTCCGCTGGGATTCGATCTCCGGACCGTGCAGTCCGTAGCCAGCCGCTTTACGAACTGATATGGTGGCAGTAACGTATAAGTCACTTCTACATAACCTGTGACCCAGTGTTAACTCATCTGTGAGCTGGTAAAACAGCGATAATTTTTCATGGTTCTTTACAAGAGTCGACAGTGCAATATTCCTCAGAATATCCTGTGGGAAGCTAGATTGTTCTTCAGACAAGACGAAAAATATTTTCGAAACCCATAATTATATTCGTAATACGATAGAATATATTCATATTTGATGTGCCAAAATCCGCCACTGTGTACCAAAGACAGAAGGAGGCATATCCCCGGGGTGCATAGCTTGGCAAACACAATCAACGGCGATGTCAGGCAGGGATATTTACGGGCGAGGTGGAGTAAATCACGCCCCCTCACTGCACCACACTACTGCGGCTTTAGATAATGACGTAGGAGTTTTCTTCCTCCATCTCACCCTCATATAAATGAGACTGCTTTAAGAACTTGCTTCCATTTTACTATGCCAACGTTTTACAAGTCCAGTAATCCAGTTAACTTATAATTATAGGAGATCGGCACGTTAAATTGTTACATTTTACACATTACTTCTTCGCAATGAGGAAGATACGCAGCGTTGAACACAAGTAATTGAGTGCAAAAGTTGTCTGAAATATTTAAGAACGACGACGCTACTGTCTAGCGTTCCAGCATTCTTATGTTTCTAAATGTAAAACGGAGCGTCGAAAAATGACGTCGTGTGGCGGGCTCCTACGAAAGCGGTAAAAAACTGAGAGTTAAATAAAAGGTGCAGAATTTCATGATCTGTCCAACATTACAGTTGCTATTTGCCGTCATGGCCTGGTATTTTTGTAGCATGGTGTCTTTACGTTCTCTTAATATAAAGGTTTTCCTACACAAAACACGAAAGAATGGGGGAATGTAAGTACAGCTCAACTTGATCCGAATCTCGGCTTTAGATGTGGGTGCGTTGTCAGCTCCATGCCCCGAAATATTCAAGCCCCCACGGGGTAAAAGCCACCCAAATGCGAATTAAATTGGAGGGTGACTGATCCCCACAGTCTGTGCGGATGCTTTGGAGAAGTTAACCAACCTCTTTCTCTGCGGACAATAGAAGCGTGTTTCCTGAGCAATGCAGCCCATATTTTGGTCACTCTGCCTACTGCGCTCTCCTGTTCCCCTTTGACTTCAAGTCGTTTGTTATCTGGTTGTGACTCGTTCATTTTTAGATATGTGTCACTTGTTTTTGAAAATGGTGGAAAGGGGCCGCACAGGAGTTTAATGTGACCAAGCAGCCACCAGCTGACGACCCCAGAGTTATGCGGAACATTGTGTTTGTAATGATACTTTTCCTGGAATCGCGTCGCCCGCCTGAATGAGGACGAAAGTAGGACCCTATTTGCTGCGAGGCATGAAAGTCGCAGTTATGTCTCAATTACACACGACACTGGGTTATTTGGAATAACACATTCATGAGTTTTAACGTTCTCTCCGGTGCCAGTTTATTTTGGAAACTGGCGGAAATGGGCTACTTAGAAAACATGGACATAGAGAGGAGAACGGTTCAAATAGATCTTCAAGAAATAGGCGTGACAAATTTGAACTGGGCTCGTGTGGCTTAACACTAGTGTTATGGTACGGTTAATCATCATCATCATCACCACCACCACCACCACCACCACCGCTTAGTCTGTCATAGACAGGTCTTACCCTCTTCCAAAGCGAGTTCTCCACAGAGTGCTAACTAGTGGTACCTGTTTTAATGTCCAGTATCCTCTCTTTCCTTAGTGACATTCAATAGCTGCTTACATCTTCATCCTCGTCTTCACGTCACTTATAGCTTTCCCTGTGTCGTTCCTTCGCTAACGTGTTTTATAAGACAGTTCGTGCCCAAAGTGTGACCTGTCCAGTTAGCCTTTTTTCTCTTTATTTTATGTAGGCTATTCCTATCCTCCTTGACTCTGTGTAATACCTCTTCATTCCCCGCACAATCGATGCAACTAATCTTCGCCATACATTGCAGTTCCACGTTTCAAAATTTTCCAGGTGTTTCTGGTACACTTTCCGAAGTGTCCACTTTGGAGCATCATACAAAGTTGTGCCCCAGACGTAACACTTTACTAGTTTCTTCCTTAAATTTAAGTCCAGTTTGCCAATGAAAAGTGCATTCTCCTTGCTAACGCTGCTTTTGCTCTGTCAATCCTGTTTTTAATTTAATATATATGTACATCTTGCACCATTTGTCAACACTCCTTTTTATACAGCAATAAAATTGGACTTCCATAAAACTCTCGAATTTATTTACCGACTGAGCGACTATCAGCTTATTAGAAACCCATTCTATGGGATGACTGTGTAGCGAACCTTACACTTACGTCACCGATATTTCATGGCAGAGCATTTTAAATTCTCCACGAAATTAAATGTCCCTTTCACAGTTTCACTGTGTTCCTCTGTATGAATTTAGCTATGGAACTCTGTGGGTTTGGCCCAGAGCTTTGTCTCGTATAACAAGTACATTTAAACAGTAAGCATGGATGCATATTTGTAGGGCCATTCTGAGACAGGTGTATTGCAGCCTCATTTGATAGGAGCCTACCGGAGATCAGGCCCTACGAGTAGCCCAGTCTCTTATATGGATAAGGGTATAAATACTGAACATTAACGATTATAAAACATAGGTAAATGTAGCCGATGCAGTGTAAACCAAAGGCATTTTCAGATAAGGTATTGGATAGATAAAAAGGCACTAGCGAAAGACACAAAATATATGTTTTTTCCTTCCTGTTGCTGTAATTCAGAACGCAGATATGACAAAGGTACTTGAAGGATGTTCAGTGAATAGATTTTGTTGTTATTTATATCGTACCCATTAAAATGATTCGAATCTCATGAAAACTTTAAAAAATGATGCAGTAAATATAACTGTTTACGAAAGCTCAATACTTGTCCTTCGATTCCAAGGATACAGGTAAACTTCTTGTGTTTAATATTGATATTTTGAACGTTTACAACAAGCCTGACGTTCTATTTTTATTCAAAAAAAATGTCAACCGCACGAGATCAGATCTGTCATCCGGCGTATCCGGGTTCAAGTGCGTGATTATCAATACAGGATTAAAAGTTTGATCTTGGGCTCCACCGACATTTTCTTAGAATATGAAGAATTCTTCACAAATAACAGAGCAAGCAGTGTAAAATTTTATCTTTTTCTGCCATTGGAATTGTTCTTATCGAAATGTTTCTTTACAACAATTCCGTAAGTTTTTATTGTGGAAAATTCGGTCGTTACAGAAGTTTAGAGGTACTAAAATTGACATGACGTAATTGTGCGACTTGTCATAGTAACGTTTTAAACTGTTTTCTTGTTTATGCTGAGGTTTTGATCAAATCGTTCATTGTGACAAATTCGATTATTCAGTACTTCAATATTTGCGACTTAAAGAGCTACCTTGAAGCGGGAATTCACTTTTTTTTTATTGATGTGCTGTATGCCTGTGGACAGTGTACTGAACATTGTCAGTTCTTTTAATGTATAGTGTCTTAAATAAAATATTATAATATTCTCAGGGATCCAAGACAATTTGCTAATCCGAGCTATATGAATTAATTTCTCACCCACGCGATGTGTTTAGTTTGATACTTTTTAAAATCATCTTTTTTTGCGTATTGTTCTTTAAAGTGATCTTTCATTGTGGTTTTCGTATTAAACTTTCCATTTGAGAGTACAACAGCGGATTCTTTTTCTAAATATAACTTGACGTGGGAAGAGCTGAAAACAATTACAGATAAATTGAACAGAAATGACTGTGCATTTATAGCTGAGAGTTATTTCATAACCATTAAGAAATGACTATGCGTAGGGAGGTCACAATATTTTGTTCATTCGTGGAAATGAAGCGTGTTTGAAAGCCAACACCTTTTCTGCTTATGATCACGCACAAAATTGTTGCAGCTGTTAGTAACATTTTTTGTATGTTCTTTTAGGGTTTATTTACGTGTATTCGTTTAAGCATCAGCCATGACGCTCCCCTGTCACACAAACACAGACTAGACGCATCAGCGGTAGTCACCAGGAACCCGCCTAGGGGTGAACAAAAAAGGAGTAAGAGTTGACGTTTATAACAGTCGGATATTTCATAACCATTTCCATGAAATGTGAAATTTGGGAGGTTAATATGATGAATTCTATCGTGTATATGTTACCGTGTAGTTTGGTAAAAATTACCGACTTTTCGTAAAACATGCTACCTAAATATCTTGGGTAGCAAGAGGCATTAGGTTTCTCCGAAATTTTGATAAATTTCTTAAGACTGTACGGCGATACGGTACTGAAGACAGTTCTTTTGGTTGTATGATTACAGCGGTTTGAAAAGTCTTAATAATCTAACGCTGTTATTCTCACGCGGTAGCGGCAATCTGTGTTCGTGCTTTTTTTTAGAGGTTTGGGGTTTTAGCAGCGGAGGTGCTGAATGTGCAAGTGCAAGTGTTCCGTAATATTGCGCCATCTCGAATGGTAAATGATTATGTTTTGAAGGATCGAAGTGCCTTCCTCTTCCGGGTCATGCAGACTTAGAAAATTCTTCGCAGTATTTACCAGTCCATACGACGTAAGGTCTTACAAGATCTAGACCTTTTGTCTATTCTAACGTGAAATTTTCTTAAAATCCCCAAACATAGGTAACAAATTCCGCGTGCCAAGGTTTTTCAGAGTACCTGAAACTTTATCTGAGTATCGTCCCACTAGGCGGCCTAACCTGATGATGATGATGATGATGATGATGATAATAATAATAATAATGACAGCAACAACAACAACAACATTGGCGGATATGTGACCTCCGGAGGCCACAACAAAGCTGGCACTACCTAATGTACATTCCTGAAATTGTGTATGCTTTTAGGTCTACAATAAATGTGCAGATTAGTTAGGTTACCAGCTCCAAGGGCTTCCGTATTTTTCCAGAAGCTGACAGTCGCTCATGTTGTCAAGAAATTTCCTCCTTTTATGAAAGCCCGGAAGTTCATTGTACTGTTTATAGGACTTGCTTTATCTTCATACTCTTTTCCTTTCAAACACATTTTAATATTATCCGTCCCTCTGTTCCTAAGACTTTTTTCCCTTTATGTGTTCTCACTGAAGCGACATTCTGTTAAGGTAATGTCTTAGCATAATAGAACAGTTTAACGTTGACGCTAATGTTGTTTGTAACTTACGTTTTTTTTTGCGTCAAATACCGAAATGAACCTGTTGCCTTGGGGTTGGCTCAGCCTGTAACAGAAATGAATACCAGGAATATTTCCTGAGGTGCAAAGGCGGCCGGTGCCTGGAGCTGACAACATTGCCACCTACAAGTGCCGACTGTCTTGAAATCTGGAAGACTCAACCTGCTGGAACCCTCAGGGCCTATTCAGGCCTATACAAGGATTATTTTAGGTGTACTGTTGTGAACTAAATATTGTGCAGATACCAATAATAACCGTACCTGTCAATTCTGTATGAAATGTTTACATATAAACAATTATAAATCCGGTGACGGCGTCAATATTTGAGGATATCATCATCCTAGTCTTCATCGTCACCAACATCTTAACCGATGTCGTCATCACCAATTAACAGTAAAAGAAGTGAGTTACCTCTTGACTCCTTTGACCCCTTCCCCATTTCTCTCTTCAGACGTTCTCATAATATCTTGATCCATCTGGTTTGTACTTTAACAGTTTCGGAAGTCGTTTCCACGAATTCTGTCGAGAAATTGAATCCACTTGTTTTTGTGTTGAAAAACATTGTCCATTATGTTTTCGGTTTTCATTCATCTTATTGCGCTTTCATATCGTTCGTACCATTCAAGTCTGTTTACCACTCTTATCATATGTTTCTTTCCGGCAGCTTCATTTTTTATTTTTTGTCTTTCAGCCCCTCTACTCTCCACTTACACACAGCAACTGGCAAATTCAGCGTAGTAGGTTTTTTTAGCAGTCTAGCTTATGCACAGAAACGGAAGAAAGTATTGTTTTATTACAAATACATACGTGGTACTAATATAATCTCGCCTTAGTGACAGGAGATTTTGAAAAAAAGTAATAATTTCTTATGGAAACTTTGTCTTCGTGGCTTTTCCTATGATCAGTTCCACATTCATGAGGACAAGAAGAAACAAACGTGAAAACATAATATTTGAGGCTCTCCTGGGTATATCAATATTACTACTTTCCGTAATGTGACGCAGTGTATTTCGTTAGATTGCGTTGCGTTAGCTCGCCAAATTCATGCAACTTTAAACGATTCTGATGATCGTGTTTTTAAATAGGTTTGGCTGAGTTTTTTGGGGGTTGTCCATTGGCTGAAAGACCCACAACGCTGCGGAGAATGGAAAGGGATACTCTTATGTTTGACCGGTTTGATACCGCTGATCTCTGCCCTTGGACGATGATACAGACTAGTTGTATCTAAAGTGCCCGCCACAGTAGGTTCCATTCTGCCCTTTTTGTGCGAAGATGGAGACGTCCATTCTCCGAAGATGACTACGTCCAGTAAATCAATCACATCTACTCGACACTCACGTCTGTGATGTTGCAAGTTGGGCAGGACAGTAAAAGACAAGCATAAAATCACAACTTCCGAGGTGAAACACACCAGACGGACCGCAAATTATAGTCTACGTGGAACAAAAGCCATGAAGGCAGTTAATTCGGTACTACGGAGAGAAACTGATATGATGTTACAAGGGTGACTCTCTGATTGATAATTAAGTAAGTAATTAACTGGCAGACTAATTAGATCTGTGGAGCTAAGGTATGCTTGAGGAGCTAATAACCAGGGAGGCGCTCAAATAATTCCTTGCATTTTCTGAACAGGTAACTCGGTTGGAGGGTTGGCAAGAGCCTTCTACCGAACCTCATACTGAACCTGACCAATCTGATACACATCCTTCAAACAAATCTCTTTCAGAACCATTTTAATATTGTCTCATCTGCACCGAAACTTTCTAAGTGGTTTCTGATTTTAAGGGTTTCACCGAAAATACGTGCTCGAATATGAGTGTTCGCTAACACCCCCATTCCGCCAACCCCCCACCATCTGATCCACACGATACATGCCGACACATATGAATAGACAGGTTTGAACGAGTGCGTTTGAATATCACACCATTCCGTATTTCAGCTGAAATTGATGTGTTTCTTTTGGACCCTAGGGAATAAAGGAACGCCTGTGCAGCTTTCTTTGCTGAAAGCATTTGGTTGGCACCAACGTTTTGATAACATCCCTTCAAAACAGACAGCAGGGAAATTCGTGACAAAGGCATTTGTAGCAACAAAGGTAAAGGGATAGATATGTCAGAAGTTGCCAGTCAAAGTGACTGCTTATTGTAAATGTAAGTGACGACTTTCTACGCCGATCTAACCTTTCCGAGAGAGACAGAGAAGAAGGTAGCTATGGGAAAACTCATCTCATGTCACGGAAGTTTTACCCGGTCAGTTATGTTTTTTGAGAAGGAGCAAGGGGACAGCTGTTGGCAAGGACGTTTGTTCGGTTTGCTTGAAGGGACGGAAAGAGTGAGGGTACAGCGTTCATGATAAAGTGAAAAATGATGAAATTAATAACAAGCAGTCCACCTCTCGTGTATGGATACTGAGTTGTTACTAAAGGCTGTAGCGAAATTACAATTTTATCTTGTTCATATCCGTGCACTATTATTACTATATCAAACACCGACAAAAGCACTCATATATTGTTAAATCACCACTTTATTAACACTATATGTAACTCCAACATGTTTCACTCCTTAAAGGGTTATTTTCATGAAGTAAAATTAATAAATTCTAGCAGCGTGTGTCAACAACATGAATCACTAGTTGTAAAATTCAACTTAGTGTGTGGCGTGTACTGTGCAATGTAGTGTGTAGCTGTGAATATCTATCGCGTGGTGAGTGCATGCACAATTAAAATCCGAAATTCTGCAGTGATGATTCTGCCGTGGATACCTAGGATTATTTGAGATACCAATATAAAAATGTTTAATTTGTCCCTTTGCTTAATTAAGAACCACTTTACGAATATATGGTGAAGTGGATTTATAAGCTCAAGTGGTTAAGAGCAGTTTTACGCTTCGGCCTTTTTTTCCGGTTTTCCTTCGGACCGGAGGTTGGGTGCGCCCCATAGCCGGTTTGGCGGGTATGTTACCGCATACACCTTAAAGTTACATGTCAGAGCAGAGCGGTAGCTCTAGGGAGTCATAAATTCGTTATTAGAATGGCCATAATTGCAACCCGGCAGGTTTACCCACGGCTAAAGAACACCCGATGGCCCTTGAAGAGGAGGCTGGGTGGAACTCAGAACTATTCTGGACTCCTGTGCCGGAAATCGAAACACGATTCGTCGCTCATAGAGCCCGTAGCGTGGTCAGTATGTCGACTGCGCTGTTCCGGCTTATCAGTACCGCAGTGGATCTTAAACAAACACGGTACAAGGATGTTAGTTTTCGAGTCACTCAGGACAGGCTTTAATAGCCTGCCCTGAGTATGTTTTAGACTGTAATGATCATTCATTTTCCCCTAATGCAAGAGTTTTTTGATGCGCCATGTACTTGTAAATTGAAAAAGCGATGTACTTGTCTGTGATTATCTTTGTAATTAGTCGTTGCTTATTTTTAATTCTTATCATCCTTGTCATAGTCATTAAATTTTATTTATTGGAGTAATTCAGTTACTGGCTAGCTACGAAATTGATAACGTGTGTAATTTTCCTATCAGGGTCAAATTTTCATTTTCCACCTCGCACTTCCTGTCTCCTGGCCTGTCCAGGCTCGCTGTGAGTGAGTACGTTCTTCTTTATTCCACGATATTAAAACTGCTGGAGCGTTAAGATGATTACTTTCATTCATTAAAATCAAGTTTAAGAATTCATGAAGTGCTACGTGCACTGCTATAAAATTGTCACGGTGTTTAGCGTCAGGGTAACGCTACTTCTATCTTTTAGCGTTATCTTAGGTTTGGCACTTTTGTACTGTTTTCCACTTCCACGTATTCTGGAAGACCTAAAACACAACTCGCATTTCATTTCATATGCACAAACCGTCTTATGATACATAAAAGTCCGGTATGGTGGAACACAATTTTTTTCCAATATTTCTTTCCTGTAATTTAATTCTAAGGAGGCTTTTATTATTAATTTTTTGTGTGCGTCATTAGAAGAATCGTGAAAATTTACTAATTATAAAATCCGAATAATAAAGCATTTAGAAGAAGAGTGTCATATCTTAATGTTATACGTACGTGCATCGGGTTCTCTTACACTACTTTCTTAACCGAATTCTGTGCACTACACCGTGTATACCAAATTACACACTAAATTCCACTCCGACGCGTTCCGGCATTTACCGATGCCATCTGCAGGGAATCAGTCTACAGTAATTTTTTTCTCACATCCATACATACATATATTTATTTATTTTAGCTATACTACAACATGTTTCGGCCAGTCCACTTGGTCATCATTAATTATCACACAAAACATATAACTATATAAATAAACGTAAGAATTAATGATCATGACGAATTCTCATTAGTCTGAGATTATTAATACAATTAATTCTTTTTGCAAATTACAGTTTCTGTTTCAGTACGAGGATTATGATTCTTTCGGTTCAAATACATTCTCTATATCATTTCTAACTTTATGATGTAAATTTGTAATCATGGAATGAATGCAGCAACTTATCGCTATCTTGGATGTGCCGAAGGACGAGTATAAAGCTTGCAGACTGACTCACAGTAACTTGTTCATGTATTTGAGAAAATCTGATTGGTTGCCTGACACTCATAGAGTATCCTATTTTCGACAAAACTACTTAGGGATGGGGGAGGATTATTTATTAACCTGGGTTCATGGTTACCCACATGGTTTGAAGTTGTGTACCTTTGATATCTAATGAACTTCTGAGATTTGGAAACGTAAGAGTGTTGCTTTTACTTATTGTACACTTCCACTGCCAGATCATATTTTCAGAATTAATAGACCTTTAGTCGCGTTTGTACTGTATGGAGTTTCGGATACTCAGAAATTTGGAGGAAGCTGTTGGACAGCAGAGCCAAGATACTATATTCCCTAGAACGCCTCCATCGTTGCCATCTTGCAATACAGGTGTTGTCGAAGCACAGGTGACGGGTGTGGAAGATAGTGTGGCTTCAATTGTTCGTCCTGATGGGAATATGGCGCTTGGGTTCAAATGAACTTCTTGAGATTTTTCGTCTACAAGTTTGTTTCTGGTATTAGGCTGTATCTCAAGATCAGTCGGTGGCTTCAGAACTAATACTCTTAAATAACGGCGCTTAAACTCAGTAACAAGGGCGAATTAATATCTTAGTGGAGAAATCTTCAAGATGTTTGAGTACAGAGTTAGTAAAATGCAATAAAGAACGCTTAAAAAAATGTAGGAAAATAAGAACAGCTTAAAAGATAGGAAAAGGAGCAATAAGAAATGGGAAAGGTAGAAAGATTAATGCACAACAAATAGAGATCTTAGGTGAAAAAGAGAGATTAAAAATACATAAAGAGATTAAATGTGAGAGCGAAGGATTTGGACGTAGTAAGGCGATTAGAACATGTGAAGGGATTAAAGGATAAAAATATTTTGAAATGAGCAAATGGAAAAGTAAAGAACAGTTCTTTTTTGTGATGTGAAGGATAAGAGATTTGGAGTTGTAAATAAGACAGGTAATATAGTATATATTGACGGTTACCATTTCTTAAAGCAAGCTTCCTCTTGAAGAGCGGATATGATTTGTATGAGGCTCGGGGATTGCGGACAAAGAATGCCTGTAAGCGGAGATATGAAAAAGGTATACAGGCGGATAAAATACGAGCATTTTTCCAATTTTGGTTACTATTACTGCTATAGTATTGCTAAGACCACAACCAACCGAAACAACCGCCATATCTGTCAAGGATAGGCAGAAATGCAGAACGTCTTTCTTACTTTTCCCTTCCTAAGGTAATTTGTTACTAAACACAAATATGCATTTTGGTTCTAAAAGCACGCTGCATGTTTCTGTCCTCCCAAGTCCATCATCAGGCTTGTATATGAAAGCTCAAATTAGAAGTAAAATTACCAAAGTACATAGTTAAATACTAATTTTCTGAAATCACAATTTAATTTTTTAAATTTTTGTTAATTGTAAAATGCCTCTGTGTGAAATTAATCCGTAATATTTTTGTCTGTTATAGTCTAAACGCATCTTTCAAAATATAGAATTATTGAAGCCAAATTTTCATCAGATACGTTAAAGTGTGCCGTGATGGAGAGGCTCCTGAGGTTTCGTAACCCTGAGAGCTAAGCCGGTGGTAGCCGGACAGATCAAGTGGGTATGGACTAGACGAACAGAGGTGCCTAGATGCACGGATTCTTCGGATGGCGGCAGCAGTGACATCAGTAGAGACTTGAAACACACAGAAAATGATGCTCGAGAAGGTTCATGATCGTACAGCAACAGGTGTGACCAGAGTGGTTCTGACGGCTACTGTGCTGCGATGTGGAAAGCAAATGGATAAGCTACCTAATTATAAGTTCCCTGCATAGCCTCTTTCCAAAACAGAGGCAAATGCGAGATTCTTCTCCTGGGGGCACGACAATCCGGTAGTAAACTACTCCCCTCTTCGGATCTCCAAGAGAGTGTTTTAGAAGGAAGTTAAAAACATCAGGACAATGTGCAATATTTAACCCTTTAAACATCAAGTTAAATCCCATCTGCCATCTGCTGGCATTATTAGGAGCTCACCATATTTTTTCCACGTTAGTAGGCTAAGGGTTAAACTATTTTGGTATGATGGTAACGAATGATGCAATATGTACTCTTGAATTTAAATTCAGAATTGATATAGCAAAGGCAACTATAATAAGGAAATAAACATTTTATCGGCAAACTGGATTTAAATTCAAAGAAGAAACTAATAAAATGCTATATTTGGAGCATAACTGTATATGGCGCTTAAACCTCGACATTTCGGAAACTAAATCGGAAATACGTGACAAGTTTTGAGATGTGGTGCTGGAGAAGGATAGAGAAGATCAGTAGGACAGATCATGTGAAAGATGAAGTATTGCATAAAGTCAAGGGGTAGAGGAATAACCTACATACAGTAAAAGAAGGAAGGCTACCTGGATTGGCCACATATTCCTTTTAAACTGCCTTAGAAGGTAGGTTAGATGTGACAGGAAGACGAAGAAGAAGACGTAAGAAGGAACTGGATGATCTTAAGGAAAGCAGAGGATACTAGAATATGAAAGGAGGAGTACCAGATCGCACACTGTAGAGAACTCGCCTTGGAGGAGGCTGTAAATTTGTCGAAAATCAGACTACATTGTGAATGACATGAAAGGCAACATAGGACGGTCCTAAGTTGAAACGTGTGTACATAAGAGTTGCAGGTAGTGAGAGAAAACATAAACATGTATCTAATTATGGTAAAATATAAAAACGGTTCAACAACTACAAGGTTATGACAGAATATAAATAATGTTCATGAAGTTTATATCTAAGAATAAGCAGCACGTCTTCGTTATGACTGTGAAGATATAACGGAGAAAGAGCCATTTACACCGTATATACATTTTAAGGATAAGGATTGCATTAGTTTAATGTAAACATCCATGTAATCATTTGGAGTGTAATGTGTCTGATGGAGATTTGGCTTCAGTGTTTATTATTCTGAAATAGACAGAATACTACAAACAAAAAGTTTACGGATCAGGTACTCCAAAGACATTTTACAATTAATAGGAATTTAAAAACATATAATTTGAGGTCTTACAAAATTGGCATGTTACATGTGTACATTTGTACTTTTATTTTAAGTTTTCATACACGACATTCGGGGCACGCGGTGGAGCAGTTGATTGAGGCACAGCACTACAAGCAGGAAGGTTGCGGGTTCGATTGGAATCTTTCATTGACATCATCCTTCCGGCCGCATTTTGACCCTGGGGTTGACTCAGCCTCTAACAATAATGAATACCAGGAATATTTAAAGAGGGGTTAGGGCGGCCGGTGCGTAGGGCTGACAGCTTTAACCACCTTCATGTGCCGATTGTCTTGAAATCTGGGAGCCTCATCCTCCTGTAACTCTCAGGACCTGTCGAGGCCTATAATGGAATTGCTGTACCTTTCATACGAGCTTGATGACGGCCCGCAAGGACTGGAATACTGTGTGTGTGGCTGTCGTAAGTACGCAATTATGTAGTAGTGTTAGACGCTAACTTACCTAATTACTTGTTGATCATAGAAAGCACAAAGGGATTACGTTCATCAAGTTGACTTATTAAGTCAGGACGACAGTTAAACTTAGCAGGTGCAATTCTGTAGGATGTATTTGACAGTGGGCTACATGTACGTTTGTGGTCTACATTTTATTGTGCACAAAAGTGTTAATCTTTTATGAGTAAATTCCTGTTACATTTCACAGGTTAAGTAACACAGTCGATCAGTCAGACAGGTGCTCAAGAAATTACACGCCTTTTGTGAAAGTCGCAGTTTCAACAACCTTTTCAGAACAGATTGCCTTTGGACAAAGTCTGAAGGCGTATGAAGCCAGTGTACATTGGCGCGACTTGTTTATTGTCCCAAGATCCTGCTCAATGTTATTCGTCAACCTAAGCTTGCGTCTGCTGATCACAGTTGCCGCGCGGTCTAAGGCGTGGGGGTGCGGGCGCTCGCTTCCTGGGATTGGGGGTTCGAATCCCTTCGGGGATATGGATGTCTGTCTCATGTGGGTGTTGTGTTTTGTCAGGTACAGGTCTCTGCGTCGGGCTTATCACTCATTCAGAGGAGTCCTAAAGAATGTGGTGTGCCTGAGTGTGATCGTGAAGCTTCGGCAATGAGGAGGCCCTGGCCCAATACAGGTTGTTGCGCCAGGTGCACAAGAGAGCTTGCGTCTAATTTCGGAATCCCAAAACCTTTGTTTTATGCAATACAGTGAGAAGGAAGTTTCTTTGTGCGACTTTTGTGATCACAGACATAAAATTAGTAGAGTTTACGGGACAATTTAGGAAGATGTTAGAGGCCCGTTTAGGAACGACTGAAAATTGGATGTTGATGAGGTATGTTACTGATGTGAATTTCAGAAGACAATCGACTGTAACGCATCCTGATATTAACAAACAAATTGATAAGAGTGACCTGGAAACCTGAACTTTGTCCATTTATGAAATATTATATGAAGCGCGAATTACTCATTGAAAGAAGTGATATTAGAGTGGCTTCTGTCCAAACTTAAAATAGTTTATTTGAATGAAATCAGAAACTTATATATCATTGTACTAGATGTAGTGAAAGATGAAGAAGTGAATTTTGAAGTATGACAAATATAAGTATTTGTTGTGGTGTTAAAATATTTAACACGATTACCGAATAATCACCACGGAAATGCATTCAGTGAGGACTTAATTAAAAGATATTTAGTTGTTTGGTGGTGCTTTTTAATAGACTTATGTGTTCGAAGGTATGGATTTAGGGTAAAATAAGAGAACATACAGAACTTACAGAAAACAGAACAGTGTGTAGTATATCTTAGGGAACGGAAGAGCTCTGTTTCAAAAATTCTGTGTATACATAATCCATGTATTTGCCTCTTGACGTCACTGCTTATCGTAATGACATGAAGAAAATGGTGTGATGGGAATCCCTGCAGTGATACTCACTGCCATATTTATACGGGAGAATGCCGTGGAATCGTCTTTAAACACAGTGGCAATAACGAGAGAGTAGACAAAAAAACAAAGAAAACTGTGAGTTTTGTCGTAGTTTTTACCGGTACCTAAATCTGATACTGCACAACCCGCTCACGCTTAACCATAAAGAAGGCTTACAGCTGCTGAAATAATTCAGCGGAAGCGATACAAAAAGTGACTATATTTAGGCTGAGAGAAGTGCCAGTTTGTTAACAGGCTTCAAATTATGAGTTATTTTTATTTTCATCCTTCAGTGCAATATATGTTTCTTATCATAAAGCCAACATTTTTTACTTACAATATATATATATATATAATATATAATATGTATTATATAAAATGGAGTATGGGACATTGCTTTGCATTATACCATATGAACAGGATTTGGATTTAACATGCACAGCGTGCTTATCATTGCAAATACCTAGTAAATTTAGATTAGGAACACTATGCATTACATATTAACGGGACACAAATAACCACAGTATTATTATTAAGAACTGTAATCATACACGCAATCAACTGATGTATTTTAAATCATAATAAACAATGATGACTATGACATATTTTACTACTATAGACAGTACATGTAACAGTCTTTATTAGAGCTGGAATGTCGGTGTTGTTCCCTGAGTAAGGCAGTCGGCTGCTGAAACATGTAGCAGATGGGGCTGTATTATTATATTTACTACATGTATGCATACTTTTGATTTTGTGAGTTATATTTGCTTATGTTTTGAAGTAGGATGTGGATATTGCAAATTTATAGCCAGTAACTTAATGTCACTTGCAGTACCTAGCGCCAGAAACGTTGTATGTATGTATGTATGTATGTATGTATGTATGTATGTATGTATGTATGT
>Ga0131853_10005931_pt1 | contig 22053 bp, 18 predicted proteins | sample TergutLab28metaG_FD_92764 | JGI IMG/M metagenome (GOLD analysis project Ga0131853, IMG submission 92764) | Labiotermes labralis P1 segment gut microbial communities from Petit-Saut dam, French Guiana - Lab288 P1 (version 2) (version 2) | ecosystem: Host-associated > Arthropoda: Insects >... | reverse complement strand
CAAGAAGACTACACTTTTCTCTGGCCATTATCTCCGTAACCGTTCAACTTTGGACATAGGTTTTTTGGGTTATATCGGTATACTTTAACATAAGGAACACCCTCCCAAAGTTTGGCACATTCCTCCTGGGACACCCTGTATAAAAGACTCGTGTCATAATGAGAAGTTACTAGCTGTTAGTAATACCAAGACTTGGGTGTTGCCATTCATTCCATGATCTATCTTGCAGTGGGTCAGTAGCCTCTTACAAAATGAGTTCACAGCGTGTGATCTAGTGCTTCCACTTTCAAGTTCCAGTGTCTTCTCATTTGCTCAAGGTCATTCAGTGGCCACTTTTGTCTTCTTCCTTATCTTTCCCATCCACGGTACTGAAGGAAAGACAGAAGTTTTTCCTTCAGTACCGTGCTGTAGAAGGCAGTTCGTATGCAAGATGTGACCAATCTGTATAGCCTTCCTTCTGTTCATTGTATGTAGCATATTTATTTCCTCTTTGACTGTATGTAATACTTTTTTGTTTTTCACGTGATGTTTCCATCTGATCTGCTCTGTTCTTCTCCAGCACCCATTTCAAAACTTCCAAGGTATTTCTGAACTACTTTCCACCAAAGTGTCGCAAGTTTCACCACCATACAAAACTGTGCTCCATATGCAGCACTTTACTAGTTTCTTTGTTAAATTTAAGTTCATTTTGCTGGTGGAAATAGTCTTCTTCTTCTTCTTCTTCTTCTTCTTCTTCTTCTTCTTCTTCTTCTTCTTCTTCTTCTTCTTCTTCTTCTTCTTCTCATTGAATGCTGCTTTACCATGGCAAGTCTGGATTTAATTTTGCATGTTCATCTTGCATCATTAAGGTACCCAAATAGTTGATATATACTGAATTCTCCAGTTGCTTTTGATTTATTATAATCTGTTTGGGGGTGGTTATCTTGAGATTCTCATTACCTTAGTTTTTTTTTTATCAACATTCATTTATTCCATAGCATTTTCCAATTTCAATAAGTCTGCAGTCATGTCATGCCACCTCTTTCCTTCCTTAGCTGGTGGCACAAGGCCATATGCATATTTCACAGTCTGAATTACTTGTTGTCCTATTTTGAAGTCTCCAGAACCTTCCTTGCAAGGTACTCACTGTATAAGTTGAGTAGAAATGGGGACAAACAGCATACTGTCCATTTCCTGTTGCAATCTTAAGACTTCTTGTACCTCACTGTTCCAGTCGTGCTTTAACATCCTGAGCCATGTACAGCTGCTAATCAGTCTTCTTTCGTGTCAGCATTATGTCTGTATACATATATAGGCACTATATATACACACGGGTTGTACGAGGAGGAATCTGCCATACTTGAGAGAATGTTCCTTAGTTCAATTGACATGGGTAAAACAAAAATACCTAAATCAGAAGTTGAATGGTTATGGAGATAGTGGCAAAGAAGTGTTAAAGAATAAGAGCTGTTGCACATTTTTTGATTACCAAATACATATTAAAACATGAAAGGATATGTAGTTTTTGTAATTTTAACACTGTACAGTCTGATTAGCATTTTGAGTGGCATAAAGACATTAATTAAGGTAGAAAATCTCACACAAGTTTCATAAGAGTCATCCTTAGGGTTCCAAGTACTTTACTTTCCAGCATATGACTTGACTTGATAATTGGCTCAAGGATGGAGTGTATGGATAACTCGTCATGGTAAACCGGAATGGCACATGTAGCTGCAACAAGACCACATTTTCCTCACATTATGTGAGACAATTCAGCTTTGGCTATAGGCATATTTGCTTGTGTCAGTGTAAATTAACCTGAAGAGCATTCTTGTCAAGTATGGCATCTTGCTGCTCCACTACAGCCAATACCCACACATACACACACACACACACACACACACACATGTCACAAATTCTTGCTTAACAACTGAACATTGTAAATGTTTCTTATACTACAGGAAGAGGCGCTTGACTGTGCAACTGGTGGAGATGGAGCAACAGCAGACAGGGAGAATTTGTTTGTTAAAGGGTAAGTGCAATTAGAGCAGTATGAACTGATACACATCTCAGACATCTTCCATTGTACTTCTGTTGTCAGACACGTAATGCTGGCGATTGCGTACTGTCCTCAGCTGAGGACAGCTTGTACCTTGGCAGCATGGGTAGGGCCCATTATGTCCAGGTTAACTTTATGCAGCAAAACTTACTGGTTCTGTCACAAAACCTCTGTCAGTGTATGTATCGCTGTCCACTGGTTGTCATGAGTTAGGAGTTCTATACATAACGAGTCTAAAAATCAAACTTGGGCACAGCTCTAACCAGATGGAACACAACAGAATAGAATTAACTCACACGCACAAAACACAACCACACCTCATCCCAGTGTATTTTAATTGGACAACATCCGTTATTGGTTATAAACATGTAATGGTCTGACTTCCCTCTTTGTCGTGACTGCCAGGGCCAAAGTTGTTTTTGTGAGTCAGTGACAGTACATTTAAAGGTTACTTTCATTAGGTGACAATTATAACTGTCTTCTGAAACATTCTTTTGAACCAGCACCTTAGGGTGTAACATAAAAATTTATTTTGAATGTAAAATGCTGATTTGGTTCAAATAACTTCTGAAATGGCAGTAGTATAAGTATAAACAAAGTTCTGAAACATAACAAGCATTGGAGTTTGTTTTCAGTAAGGTTCAAGTGGTTTTTATAAGCTTGAAATGTGTTAAGTGAATAGAGGAGAGTCTAAAGCACAAGCATGCTCGACCCCATGTAATGAAAGGTGGTGCTTGACTGAGCTGAGAGTGATCTACACTATAGCAGGAGAGTGGGAGAAGCCAACATGCCATTTACTTGGTCTCATCGTGATTTATCAGAACCGGTCACAGAAGGTTGAAACAAAGGTATTAAAGTAGGTAATCATGAGAGACTGAAATCCTCAAAATTGAGGTTAATATATTGAGGCTTGACTATAGATGAAAATGGTATATGTTGCTCCCACAACACATCATGTTTCTCCAAACTGTGTACAAAGTTGAGAATAGTAAGTTAAGTTACTTAAACTGCTTGCATTACTGTTTAGTACCAATTGATTGCTGTGATAGTGTGGGGTTGAGTTTTCATTGTCGTTAATTTTATACAGGCAGCATGAGTTGAGGTCTCGTGAAGAAAGTAATACAGAAGCTACGGGAAGTGGAGGAAGTGGAGAATGTGATAATGGGACTGAATGTGGTGCAAATACAAGATGCAGTGACACTGACTCGGAAGAAAGTGTCTGTGGGAGGTCACTTCCACATAGCTGTGCAGCGACTTCACTCAGACCTGTGGGCACGGCAGTGTGCAGGGAGGGAGACCCACAGAGCAGCGATCTAAAGCAACACACAACACAGACAGAGCAAGCAGCATTTAAGTGTGATGTGTGTGGTAAGTCATTTTCACAGAGTGGAGACTTGAACCAGCACATGCTTATACACACCCCTCTTAAATGTGGTTTGTGTGGGAAGACGTTTTCACAAAGCAGACATCTTAGTCAACACATTTTTACACACACAGGTGAAGAGCGTTTTGAATGTGAAATTTGTGGGAAGTCATTTTCACAGAACAGACATTTGAGTCGTCACATGTTTTCACACACGGGGAAAAGGCCCTTTAAGTGCGATGATTGTGGGAAATCGTTCGCACGGAGCGAATATTTGAAGAAGCACTTTCTTACGCACACAGGTGAGAAGCTTTTCAAATGTGAAGTGTGTGGGAAATCATTTTCACAGAGTGGACACTTGGGTAGTCACATTTTCACGCACACAGGTGAAAAACGTTTCAAATGTGATGTTTGTGAGAAATCATTTTCACACAGTGGGCATCTGACTCGTCATATTCTTACACACACAGGTGTAAAACGTTTCAGATGTGACGAATGTGGCAAATCATTCTCACAAAGTGAAAATTTGAAAAAACATGTTCTTATACACACAGGTGAAAAGCATTTTAAATGTGACGTGTGTGGGAAATCGTTTTCACAGGGTGAATATTTGAAGAAACACATTCTTATCCACACAGGTGAAAAGCCTTTCAAATGTAATGTGTGTGGGAAATTGTTTTCACAGAACAAACAGCTAAGTAGTCACACTTGTACGGACACTGGTGAAAAACGCTTCAAATGTGATAAGTGTGGGAAATCATTTTCGTACAGTGGGCACCTGACCCGCCACATTCTCGTACACACAGGCGAGAAACATTTTAAATGTGATGAGTGTGGGAAGTCATTTTCGCAGAGTGAAAACTTGAAGAAACATTGTCTTATACACACAAGCCGAGAGTGTTTTAAATGTGACGAGTGTGGGAAATCATTTTCCCAGCGTGAATACTTGAAGAAACACCTTATTACACATGTGCAAGTTAAATGACTTTCTAGCACTTTGCATGTAGACAGTGATTTGCATTGACTAGACAGCTGAAGGTACATTTCCTAGATCCACGGCTGAAAGGTGTGTTAAGTGGCATGTGGGCAGTGTGCCATGAAGTGACATCTGTTAACATGCAATGGTGATAAACTCTTTAAATGCACTGAATGTAAAAACTATTTGCCAAAAAAAGGAGGAACTTCACATGTCACATTGTAATGCACATGACTGCATTTTCAGTGTGATGTGGGAGTGCATTTATAATGCATATTGGTTTGATGCACATGCGTGTGCGTGTGTGGAAATCACTCTTACAAAGGGGACGCTAGAATTGGCAGATTTTCATGCTTGGGGAGAGACATACGAATGTGAAGTTTGTAATGGAACGTCCTATTGCGTTTTGTGTTCATGGAATGTGTAAAGTACAAACAACACAGCAGTTTGCAATAGAGTTTTATGTTCTGTCTGGCTACCTGTCATGTCATGTCATGTCACACCATGTCGTGTCATGCTGGGCATATCCAAGTACAACACTTCCCAAGGCTACTTTGCTACATGGTCCAGAACATATTCGACGTGTTTAGAATTGCTAGAAGCACAAATAACTGATTTCAAGAGCATTACCAAATACTTTTCAAACAGCACTGTCAATGTGAACAGGAACAATGTTATGTTCATAACCATTTGTAACTGAATACATCTGTGTCCTGTGGGACATTGCTTTTCATAACCGTGTTTTCTTCTTGTCGCAGGTTTTATGCTTTTTTTTTTAACTGCTACCTTGATGGTATTTTATTGCTGTTAACATAAATAGAGAACTGATCTTTGTGTCAGTTTCAACAAAATTATTTGCAACTATATTTGGAAGAATAATTTGAGGTCTTAGCACTTTCACCCCAGGAATGTAATAAATTGCTTTTTCTCTGTGACTTTTGTACACAAGCCTAATCAGAACTTGATGTACAAGTCATGTGGCCACAGATACAAAATATACCTTTTTTAAAGTAACTGTGTTGACTGTACTTAACATGGTATATCTGAATCCATATGTGAAATATGGGAGAGCACTGAGGTGAAGTTCAGTTCTGACGTCACATAATCATTGGTGCAGAAGAGTGATATGGTTGAAGGGGTACATGCTGTAACAATTACTTTCACAGTGCAGAAACCCACAACAACACTTGAGACACTTTACAGTTGTGATAAAATTGTAGAGAATGCCTGCTATCACTTGGTCTAGGAACTTTTGTCTTCCCATTTGCTACCTAAAAACAAAAAGACTGAAATATACTTAAATGTAATGTTGCCTGTTGCTTTGTATGGGTGTGAAACTTGGTCTTACATAAGGGAGGAATTTAGGCAGAGGGTGTTCTAGAATAGGGTGCTGAGAAAACTATGTGGTTTTGAAAGGAAGGAGGAGACTGGAGGTTGGAGAAAATTGTATGAAGTGTAGTGTCATGTTTTGCACTTCTAGCTAAATACAGTTACAGTGATCACATGAAGAAAATGAGATGTGAGGCGCATTTGGCTTGTACAGGGTGTCCATACAGGGTTTTGGTATGGAAATCTAAAGGTTCAAGGTCACTGCATGACCTGCCTATGCAGGCACAGAGGAGAAGCAGAGGTATAGCTCCAGCCCACTAGAAGGTGGTCAGCACCATGATCAACTACTTCACCCTTGGGAAAAACCTGGGGCCCAATGTACAGGAGACTGAGTGGGTTTTGTTGCCATCCTGTTGCAAATCACTGTACCGACTGCACTATCTCGGCTGCCAGTATGGAAAACTAAAGGAAGGAAATAGCTTGGGAAGGTGTGGACTGGAGTCAGCTGGCTGAAGTTACGGACAAGTTGCGGACTGTTGTTAATGTGGTAATGAACATTCTGGTACCATATTATGTGGGTAATTTCTTGACCAGCTGAAGAACTGTTAGCTTCTCAAGAAACTATGAGTTATGTATAGTTGGTTGGTTGAACTAATGTATTTATGGGGGAAGACACAAAATTGAATGATCAGTCTAGCAGCCCAAAAGGGTTATCAGTTGCAGTGTCAGGGTGGCACCAAGGCCCTGTAGTGAGGGCACTAGAGTATCACATGTTTACAGAAATCCTGGTGGGGGTGAGATGTTCCGCACCTGTGCAGACCGGCCCTGGGGCCCACCCAGCCTCCTATACAATGGGTACTGGGTCTTTCCCGGGGGTAAAGAGTGGCTGGGGTGTGATGCTGACCCCTCACCCCCTTCCAAGAAAGAGTAGAACTATACCTGTACTCCCAGTATGGGCTGTACAGCCTGTACAGAGCCTTAGTGCCTGCACAAGGGTGCACTTTACCTTTACTTACCTTTTTATGTCACATATCGTGGAGGGAGCTTTTAGCCAGTGGTATTGGTTGTGAGAAAGACTTTCCAAGTATCATGTGTGAAATATATTCTCTCTGGATATGCAAAGGTTGTTCAATAAGGAAGATATCCTAGGTCACAAAAATGAATTGAGAAGCCATTAAGACATTGAGTGTAACTTGTTGATTCCACTGAGGTATCATTGTTTTGTAACATAATCCCCGGAGCATTTGTCACATCTTGGCAGAAGTTAAAAATTCTTTGTCATTAGAATCACACACAGTGGCATTCAGAACCATTTTAAAACACCTGTTTCCACTTCCCCAAGTGTTGTTACAGTGGCTGAAATAAAAAATAGTCTGACAGGATGAGGTCAGGACTGTAGGGTGGATGGTCCAGAAAAGTAAGTACTTGATCAACACACAAGTTGCAGGCTAGGGAACCGTACATATTGAACATGCCTCATACTGCGTATTCTGACAACACCCTTTTCCAGCATATGTTCATAAAGTGACATGTTTTGCAAAGTGTTTCAGATGTGACACATCTCTAGGAGAGTGTGAGCTGGGGGCACAGCTGTGTTACCACATTAGTATCAACATCAGGATGATTCAGGAACCGAATCCACACAATGTGGTGTCCTCTGTTTACTCAGTTGCAACATGAACTGCATGTAAGCTTACCCCTAATTTTTACAAACACCAAAAAATAAAAAAAACTTCAAATGAGTATGTCGGCACATAGCAGTCTTGCTACCCATATTGCAAATTTAGGGTATTAGCATGTAGCATTCATGCTGCCCGTATTCTAAAATCTGGCTGTCAGGCTGAAATTGAGCTACGCCTGAAACTTGGATTGACGAATATTATATATTACTAATCAACCACAGTTATTCTGCTGCCAGGTGCGTGGGTTAAAATTCAGCTACTGGAGGCCGCAGTTGGCAACACTGAGGAATACAGGAATGTAACATAATATTTTTAGGATGTAAAGAACATAACCACATAGCTGTATTGCAATAAAGTGTGCTGCAAATTCTTGGGCAGTAAACACCATGACCGTCTGTATTGTCCCTCTCTGAATGATGCCATCACCAACCCTGCTGGCAGTTTCAGGCAGTGAGAGAACAGAAGAAAGTTAGTTTACAGTAGAGTAAATGCTATAAGTGCAGAATAGTTTAAACTGTTTAATTCATAAGTTATTATTTATACAGAAATGGTTTTGGATTTGTGTTCCTGCATCATCAGCTGCTTGTAGAATTGTGGTTATGGATTCCTTTCATTTGATATGTGGCAAAGACTTGGTGCTGACACAAATGGAGCTGTTCAAAGATGACATGTTATAACATGTTGCTCACAGAAAAAAGAGCTGTTACGTTTTTAAACACAGTTCGTCCCTTTCTGAGTGCAGCAGCTGTCATAGCATGTTCCAGACTTTGCAGGATGTCTGTGCAATATAGCTGTTTGCTCAGGGAGCCTGTATTTCAGCAGTGGATATTATGTGTGTAACTGCAACAGTTTTTCACAAGAGAATTGTGTGTGAAAGCGTTGAAATAGTCTGTGCCTCTAGATTTATTTTTTAAGTGTCCTTACCTGTCATTTCTACTGGTGAAGTTAATGAGAAGCTCAGAAATTTATTGAATTCTAAAATTTGGGATAAGTTTGCTGATACTGTGCTGCGCTCGGTTTGCTGATACTGTGCTGCGCTCGATTTGCTGATACTATACTGTGTTCAGTTTGGTGATACTGTACTGTTTTGCGTTCAGTTTGCTGATACTGTGTTGTGTCCGGTTGGCTGATACTGTACTGTGTTCATTTCACTAATACTGTACTGTGTTTGGTTTGCTGATAGTGTGCTGCATTTGGTTTTCTGATACTGTGCTGTGTTCCATTTGCTGATACTGTACTGTGTTCTGTTTGCTGATAATGTGCTGTGTTCCATTTGCTGATACTAAGCTGTGTTCAGCTTGCTGCTACTGCACTGCGTTTGGTTCGCTGATACTGTGCTGTGCTCAGTATGCTGATACTGTACTGTGTTTGGTTTGCTTTTACTGTACTGTGTTTGGTTGTTGATGGTGCGTTGGAAGGGTGGTTGCAATTCGTTGGCTATAATATACAAACTTATTTATGATGTAGGGTTCTGACAGTAATGATGCTGAAACATATGTACTGTTGCAAGATGAACATACTGAGTACAGCCAGGATCCACTGTACTCATTGGATAGGAGGCTGTGTGGGAACCTACGTTGTTTCTCTAAGAAGAGAAATATCTCTTTCCACCGCCAGGAATCAAAACCTAGAACGTCCAGCCCATAACCTAGTCACTAGGCTGACTACGCTGCCCTAGCAAATCTTTACATCCATTGTTGCTATTCATTAAGTATGTCTCTGAACATGTTTGCACAGATCCTATTCCATAAACTCACCTGAGTATGTTTGTGTGTGTGTCTTTGTGCTAAAGTGCCTGGTCTCTTCCCTTATTATACATGTAATCACTCCTTCAGTAGCTGTCTGTGTGGATGCAGTAATTTTTTTTTTCCCCTTCACTGGGCTTACTGCATTTGGAACCAAAGTGAACTATTTCACTTCATTCCTGTAGCAGTGGCAGCAACATGCTACCCTCACAGTGTATTTCTGACATGCTTCATTATTTTGTTAAAGTTTCACTGCAGTAATTCATTAAGAAAACCTTGTGGTCCTCAGATTGGTACACATGAATATATTATATATTTAGAAATTATTTATGTTTCGAATGCATCAATATACATTGAAAGTATGTTACAGAAATGTATGAAGCTATTGCGTATGGCACTTGCATAACATATATTAATTGTTCTTAGAAAATACATGAAAACAGATTATCAAGCATGTTGTAGATGAATGTGATGCTGAGGAGTCGTCAGCCTTTCTGAGCTGTTGTGCACTGAGTGTCATGGGACATGAACATTTTAGATATCAAGTAGATCAAGAAGGGAAAGGATTAGAGAGTACTGATCAGGATGTTCCTATTCTTATATAGAGGTACATTTCACATGTAATATGTATGGAACACTGTTCTCATATGGTGGAAGCTGAAGCATGTAGTTGCAGTGAGAAAGGGAAAAAAAACATTTAAGTGCAGTGTTTATAGTGTTTTCACTAAGTCGTGTGTGGGAGATTAATAAACAAGATGTGAAGAGATTTCTGCTGGAGGTGACATCTAAGTTACAGTATGTGACAAGCATTTTGCCAAAGGTGCCATTTAATTTGCAGTAAGTGAGGAGCATTGTGTCAGAGGCAAGAGCTAGAACAAGAGAGCTGTTTCAAACTGTGACATGAGTTGAGGTTTTCTTGTGGGATGTAAGTCTCTGCTGTTGGGTGTGTGCTCATGCCATATATTTTGTTATGGGCAGAGGAAGGTCAGAGTTATTTGGCTAGTGGAGGGCTTAGTGTGTCCCTCAGCATTATTTGTTAGAATGTCTAGAAGCACGGCAGTCACAGTGACTATATTAACATTTTCTGTCAGCCATTTTTGTTGCAAATTAAAGTGTCTGTGTTTGGAATCTTCATGTACACAGATGCATCCAAAGTTTGTAATTCTGCATTTAATATTAGGAGTCTGTGTTCTTATGCTACATATATTCATATTGTATGCCATGAAATGTAGAATGGAATTGTGGTTATGTTAGAGTATATATGTATGTGGTATGCTGGCAAAGCTATGGGCTGGACTATCTGGGGTTCGATTCCTGGCAGCACATGAGGTTTTCCTCATCTCCACAATGTACAAAGTTGCCTTTGGGCCCAACCAGCCTCCTTTTCAGTGGGTACCATAGGTTCTTTCTCAATGGGTAATGTGTGGCACGATTTGCGGAGAGCGCCTTGCCCTGCTGTGAAAACAAGTGAACAAGGTGGGCACACAGCGCTGTATACTTGTTGATCAAATGCCGTGCTTATTGCTAGAAGTGTTAACTACCAATTAGGACAGATGTTTTAATATTCCTTTCCCAGGCGCACAGCTGAGTACTCTTTGTGAAACAAAACATGAACTTCTGAAGAATATAGCTGCTAGGAAAGATGAGATACGTAAAACGTTAAAGGACCTCTACTGACTTAAGTAGCTCGATTAGCGCTTCCAATGTTCATAGATCGCAAATGTCGGTGGCATAGGAGTTTATTTTTAAAGCGCCGTATGATTACATGTTCTGTACAAGCCGTGGCGGATAATATTTGAGCTTTGAAACGACTGTGTAATCTTTTTTTGACGATTTTATAAACCCGTAATCCCAACGTGGACTCGCCCGCTCCCCTAACCAATTGCTATCGTTTTTGTACTGTTGGCTGACCTGTCGTAGGCATGATAATCATGGAAACAGATTAATACCCATGGCTAATCTGTGGAGTGCGGTATACGCTAGCATTTGTTAATGATGTGCACAGTTTCTATATGATGTGTGTTGTGAAGGTAGTCTCTGCCTTTGTGTACGAAGAGGCTATGGTTGCTAATATTGTAGGTTCAATAAACCAGGAGAAGCGAAAGTTTTACTCTGGTACTATTTTGTATGCCGTTTAAGCGGGATCGTGTGTGCACATGTTCGGTACTTTTCGTATTCCAGACTGTTGCTGTTCATGTCCATTTTTCTTTTTAACCTGCGTTATAAATGTACGTGTGTTAGGTATTAATAATTGCATTTGTCAAGGTGGAAGACATCGTCACTTAACGTAATCCCGTAATTCATCACACAGCTTGATATGGATACAATTAAAGTGGAACCAGACTCTGACAGCGACTGTCACCAGATGTGTTCCCAGAGTGACGGCTGTTTTGATGGCTTAAGGCAGGAGAGACGAGCTTTACCAGAGGTTACAAGTGAGGCGAAGGTGGGTGATATTTTGTCTTGATGTTTCCAAAATTTACAGTATATTTGTTCATTGAAAAACATCATCACTCTACGTAATCCCGTAATTCATCACACAGCTTAAGATGGATACAAGTAAAGTGGAAGCAGACTCTGACAGCGACTGTCACCAGATGTGTTCACAGAGTGACGGCTACTTTGATAACTTAAAAGATGAGCGACGGCATATGCCAGAAGTTGCAAGTGATGCAAAGGTGGGTGATGGTTTGTTTTGATGTTTCCTAAATTTATAGGATTCATGTTTGTTTAACCTTTCACCTTCCAGTATTAGAAGTATGTACTGTATAGCAAATTGTAGGATTTTTGTACCCACTTTATAAAGACTGTGCTTCGATTTTACAAGTGACAAATGCTATAATCCAAAATTTGAAAAAGGAAGATTTTTGTCACCTGAGCCTGTGAAACATTTGTACATTTACATCAGAGTGTATGACACATCTGTGTACTTATATCAGACTGCATGACACATTTCTACACATATCAGGTGTATAACACACCTCTGCCCTTGCATCAGAGTGAATGACACATCTGTAAGTGTACATCAGACTGCATGACATCTAAGAATACAGCTCAGTTCATAGTTACCGTTATGGAAGTCTCAAATCTCGCCAAAGTATATTTTGGGAAGTCTGTTCAGTCTGGTGTAGAAATAGACGATGAAACCAAAAACTTAAAGAAGCAGGAACTAATGTAATGTTTTCAGTATCATGTTCCATAGTCATGACACCAAGCATACTGGAGTTCTGATCTAACTTACATAAATTACAAAGTTTGAAAACTGTTTTGTTATGGTTGTCACTTCTACTGCTGCATGTGTATGTTTGTGTGTGTAAGAGACAGCAAGAGAGAGAGAGAGAGAGCATGATCAAGTGAGTGACAGGACAATTCACATTTTGGTCTCCTGTTGGGCATTATGGCAGTCAAATGTAATAGAACTGAAGTGAAGCGACTTTGTTAACACTGCCAACAGTGACTCAAGCAGCTGCACAATGTACAGTGTACAAGGCCTGCTGATTAAACTGTGACAGAGGCTGGTAAGAGTAGAATAGAACATAATAGAACTGAATTTGCATAGATTCCACAGATTATTCTTTGGGCCAAGCCAAAGGATGTGAAACATGTCATAACACAACTGCAAAAGCATATTTCATATATAGACGGAAGTAAGTGCTTGACACCGTTGTAAATATCAATGTATAGTTGTACAATTTATTTACAGATACTGTATAACATGACACAATACAACCATGTGAGTATTTCTTTATACAAAACACCACTATCAGTGTGTAACTTGCATACAGCTGGGAGATTATGAAACTGTTTACAAATGCCTTTAAGAGTGGATGCACAATATTTGATATGCCAGCATACATGCTAATCTGATAAATATTTTATGTATGTTCTCATATAGCTTAAGAATTTTCAACTGAGGTGAATTCATCAACAGAGTAGAAGGAGTGAGATAAGAGATGCCCTTTTAATGCAGGATTGAGTAGTTTTTGTCATGATTTCAACTTTTAATTTTAGGTAGAAGATTGTAACTTGATGTGTGATATGTAATGAAGTTAGAGTTTTATATATGAAGGTCATATTTATGTCACATGTTTACATTTTTTTACATTAAATGGCCAATTAAGTGATTCTTCTATGACGTGAGGCTATCACAGTGGTGGTGGTGAAGATTTACATCTGCTGTGGCATGATTCCTTGTCATTGGGCCAGTATTTACTGGTGTTCTGAAGGATCATGGTGCCCTTTAAAGCCCAATGTACACATATGCTCCTTCTAATTGCACCTGTGTACACTTCTGTCTCATTGCAGCTTAACACTGTCCATCCTGGCTGTTACACAAAATCATTACCCGCTGCTGGTCACTGTCACCCGCACTCGATCCTTTCTCTACCCATACATATGTAACATGTGTTTTCTAGCATGGCTGTTCTTCTTGAACTACTAGACCCTGAAGATGAAGGCACTACGATCCTCTGATGTGGCAGGAAATGCTTACCCAGTGACTCAGCATCACATTCCAGAAGACTTGAGCCTTACCTTGATTGCTATTTGTATTGTGATTGTCATACAAGAAGAGCACAGTTTTGGCATCGGATTGTCATGTCTTGTCCTTCTTCGTAAAGCATTTCCACAGGTTTGGTCCATTCCAGCTGGGTTCATACAAATATGAATTGATATTGTTGTTTTTAGGAGGAATCCTGGAATGTTGACGAGTTCCTAGAAGTGCAAGTAACAACAGAGGAGCATGAAGTACGTCGCAAAAGGTGAGCATGCTGTGATGATTTGCTTTTTATAATTTCGATTGCAGGCTCAAGCCTCACACAGTACATGCCGTTCCTATTAAAACTGAAGGCAATGTAATGTGTTCAAAGCATAAAAAAGTAGAATTGTCCCTGTGCATTCCAAAAAGGCATAGAGGGAGATTAGAGGTATAGCTCCACTCATTGTTAACCTCAGCCCTAGATGTGGGTGAGTAGTGACCTTCACACCTTGTCCACTTTGAACTAGGGGAAGGAACCCCCTTACCCCTTGAACAGAGCAGGTCTGGGCATTTTGTACAAAATCTGTTTCCTCTGGCAAGAATCCGATCCCATATAATGCAACCTGTAGCCTGTCTAAGTGTGCTAACTAAATCCCATATAATGCAACCCATAGCCTATGTCAGTGTGCTGACTAAATCCCATTTAATGCAACCCATAGCCTATGTCAGTGTGCTGACTAAATCCCATATGATTCAAACCATAGCGTATGTCAGTGTGCTGACTAAATCCCATATGATGCAACCCCTAGTCTATGTCAGTTTCCTGACTGGGCTGTCCAGGTACCTAATGGCATTTATATTTATTGATATGTGTGCTGTACCGTTTGTTCTGTTGAACCTCATCATGCCTTTGTTGTGTATATTTGTTCCTTGTTTCTGACTGAGAATAAAGCTGCATATATATTTCGTTCTGTTTTTCTAAATCTTTACTTGTCATATGTATCTTATGCTGTCAGGTTTGTGGTCTTAATTCTGTCTCTTTATGTGTCTTGAAATTCCTGTAATATTGACATGTGACTGCAGCAGTGTGACAGTTGTGGCACACAATATTTAGTGTCCAGTCGCAGTCTTGCAGCACTGCTGAAAGAATTGAAATGAGTTGCTATACTTGGGCTTGTCTACAGGAGGTGCTGGAGGGGTGTTGGGTGAGGTTAGTTGGTTACAGGTTTTATAGAGGAGAGAGTGTTCTGTGTTGCGCACTATTAGCCAAAAAATAACATTGTTCTTGACAGAATGCTCATGCCATCGTGTGGCGCTGTGTGTGATGGTAAACCATTCAGTTGGCCACAGGTAAGAATGGGAAGTCACGTGAAGCATGTGGAAGTTCACGTTGGAACAGGCAGAACACAAACCCATGTTTTGAAAAAGAGTGACTGCACTGCTGTAGGCATATTTGCTTCTTCCATCTTCCCATGCTTAGACCCCTCACTCCTGCCACATACAAGGCTGTAAAGTAAGCAAGCTGTATGCACACAGGTGCCGTAAGACTGTGATTGTACTATACATTGATTGGATATAATTTTTTGTAATGACACAAACTTTGTATCTGGATCCTCTTGTTGTAGGATGGAACAGTATAATGATGAACTAAAGGAGTCAGCAGGCCTGGACTTTCATCTGGATGAGCAATTGAGATGTGAAAGAGTGTCAGCTGACTACAGTGACTATGCATTGGATGATGATTCACAAGGGAATGCACTGGAAAATTATGTATGTGATATATGCAGTAAAATGTTTCCAAAGCGGAATGGCCTCATCAGACACATTCGCATACACAATAAGGGAGCATATAAGTGTCAGGCTTGCGATAAATTTTTTGCGCGAAGTGACTATCTTGATGCCCACAGAAGAATACACACGGGTGAGAAACCGTACGTGTGTGAAGTGTGCAATAAGCGTTTTACACACAGAGGTTCACAAAGAAACCATCAACTCACTCATACTGGAGGTAAGTCACATCAGTGCGAAGTATGCAAGAAAACTTTCTCACGCAGGAATACATTATATTTGCATTACCGTATCCACACAAGAGACAATACTTACAAATGTGAAGTATGTGATAAAAATTTCTTACGCAAAGAAAATTTAACTGTTCATAAGCGCGTGCATTCTGGGGAAAAACCTTATGTTTGTGATGTGTGCGAGGAACGTTTTTCATTAGGATCAACTCTGAAGAAGCATTATCGTATACACACAGGTGAGAGGCCATATAAATGTGATATCTGTAGTAAAGCCTTCCGACAGGGAGTCAGTCTCGCTAAGCACAAACGTACCCATGCCGCATATCAAAGTATGGATTGAATATTAGTAACATATGGGTAGTGAGTTGTGAAGAAAGTACATGGTGGACAAAAATGTACTTGGTAACTTTAACCTTTAGACGCCTAACGTCAACTTTAGTCGACGTACCGCACCGCTAACCTCCAAAGTTGCATTTTATATATTTATTCAACAAACATAGGTACCGAATATTTTAAACATGGTGTATACTCTCTGTTTTTTTTTTTTCTAAATGCAGTTTGTTTTATAATTCTAACTTGTTTGGTTCCTGTATTATTCACATTTTATATACAGGATGTGCTAAAATTTAAAAAAATAATTCCGGCCCCAAAAGGTTAATAAAATATGAAAATATAGAAAGCTGCAACAGCATGAAATCAGTTGTACAGGGTGATTTGAGGGGAAATATCAATATTTTTGGAGGCAACAGTGTCATTCATTGTGAGAAGAAGAGTTCATATGAACATTGTCTAATTCTGAATGGTTTGAATGTCCTAGTGTAATGCTGTAGATTTTTGTTTGTGGGTTGGATGAAGAGTGAAGTTTGCAAAAGAGAGGTGGATACACAAGATGAATTGCTGGCTCGCATTTTGGATGCTACTGCCCACATGAAGGAACGTGAATATCAACTCAGATGAACAACGTGTGACCTATGCACATGGGTTACAAAGTGTGTTGAGTTTGAAGGGATTTTTGAAGATTTATTGTTGACTGTAACAAATTTGTCATGTCTGTGTTACCAGTTTGTCACTTGAACGTTAAATTAAAATTAAAATAAGATTAATGGTAAGTGATTTCTGTTTCTTTATTACCATTCACAATTCAGTTGTATTTGTAGATTAAAACAGCTCTGACTTGGTAACCATTCAGAATTATACTCGTGTTCATATGGACTTTTTTTCTCACAGTGACTAATATTTTGTCTCAAAATATTCACCTTTCCTCCTGAATCACCCTGTGTAATGTGAGGAGACCCTTCAATTTATCTGCATGTGTTCAGTGTTAGAATCCTTGTTTACCCTGCAGATGTCAGAATGTTGGCAATAAGTCATTCCATATTTGCTCTAGTATGTCTGAAGTCCACTGTTTTTGCCTCTTGTGGTGGCTGGCACAGCTCATGGATGGCTGTGGACATGAGAGGATTGTATGCAGAAGGTGCCAGATCTTGGGGGAATACAAGGCCATGATTCTGTGCCAGCTGTGTGGTTCAGCTTCTAGGATACTTTGTGTGGAGAAAGGCCTGACCCTGTGTGGAAATGTGGTGGTGCACCATCTTTGGAAAATTGTGGTATGATAATGGTGAGTTCATGTCAGATTTGTGGTGGACACAGTGGAACTAAGATTGGTTTTTCTCAGTATTTTGGTTTGGTTTTCCTCTCAGAATCATTCCACCAATTCTGTATAATCATTAACTCATCTGTCAGTGATGCCACATAATATTAGCATTTGACAGCAACGGCACCATTAAGTGACACACGCTGTCCGTCAATGTGTTCCTCCAGCTATGACACTTGATAATTCTCCAGTTCACAGAGGTGGTATATTTGCTGTGGTGAATGTGGGAAGAATTAGGTTGTCGTTGGGCATCTGCAGGTTAACTAAGGGAGCTCGTGTTGAACACCTGTAGACACATTGGAAGAATCTTCTCATCCTGTGTAACCAGTTGCATCTTACGACAAACCTCACTTACTTTCACGGTGTTTTGCTAAAATTATCACGTAGGTTTTTACCCACCCTGTAATGCTTTGGTTTATCAAAGCACTGAGACATTTGTGTGTACATGTATAGACAGTACGAATAGTATGTGTTAGCATGAAGTGGTTTCAGCCTATTGGACAGGCCTCAGGACAATTGTTACTTCATTCGCCTTCTTATCCTCATGGTTAATGATAGACTGTAACAGGAATAACAGTTGCTTCATACTAAATATTTTTTGAGTAAGAAGATAAAATGTTGCCCCTGCTGGGGATTGAACTAAGATTCCGTGATTGTCACTGTACTGACTGAGCTATTCCAGTTCTGCATTGTATTGTTGGTGTGTTTTAAATGAAGTGAGATGAGATGGGAGGTGCATCTGGCATGCACAGGCAGATTGTAGATATATTCACAGTTTTAATTAGAAGCATTCCAAGGAAGAAACCACATGGATTACCCAGGTGTAAATGGTAGTGTAACACAAAAATGGATTTTGGGGAGAGGGACTGATGCTGTTACTGTTGACTAGTGTAGTTAGTGAACTTGTTAGAATATGGGAATGGCAGTTGAACAAAGGCAAGTAGTTTCTTAATTGGCTGATTATACAGTCAGAAGAACTAGTACTGTCATGTTGAGGGTCCCATAATGCCATAGATCACACAACGAGGATGGCTAACTGGCACAATTCTTAAATGTTGTGGTACATTAATGGAGTGTTTTATATATTTTTATGAGACCTGATGATGATGACTTGCAGTGCATGTTGTGTTATTTTAATTGTAAGTTTTATATGTTTTGTTTGAATAATGAAAAGCCAGACATTTGTATGTAACCATTATCATCCCATGGGACCTTATTCTGGTCTGTAAAATGCACTGGTGAATAACCTAACATGCCTTAATGCTGGTCTCTGTTTGTTTACTTGGTAAGGTAAAGTTCACCCTAGAAGAGACCTTGAAGGCCCAAAGGGGAAGTAGAAGTATAGCTCTACTCGTTCTTTAACCTCAGTGCTGGTTGGGGAGTGGGTGGTCAGTGCCATGCCCCAGCTGTTTTGCCCCTTGGAAAGAGCCCCGGTACCCATTGTACAGTGTTTACTTGTTAGCAATTTAAATGTCAACACTGAGCCAGAAAAACTCAGGCCATTGAGAGATACAGTTGCTATTTAAATCTGTCTGCTAAAGATTAAATTTATACTTGATAATCATAACACATTTAGGATTGGTGTTGAGGTGGATATGGCATTTTCTGGCTGAGGTCAAGAAATGTCAGTTTTGTGGTTAGTAATGTATATTGAAAAAGGGGTATTAATACACAAATTAGTCAATAGAATGGTCTTTTAAACAGCTGTGGTTTTTATTTTATATTGTGGTTGAGCAGCAACCAGCTACATGTTTGAACCACCATGTGGTCAACTTTGGGCTGTGTTGTTTTTAAAAGGATGTTAAAGCTGTATGTGCATGTGGGGATTGGGTCGTCAGTGTGTACATGAACTTATGTGTAATATGTCACATAGGTTGCATTGGGTTACGTGCAGTGCACACAATTTGATCTTGACATATACCTGTAGATTTAAAAGAAGTACCACCCCTATTCCGGACAATTCCACAGACATCAACTCAACTTGCATCATCCTCCAAGAAAACTCTTGTGTCTTCGCACGGGCCACAAATTTTTTCAACCCTTTGAAACTTACATGACATATTACAACTAAATTCGTGTGCAGATTGGAGTCTCAGTCCCCATTTGCACATACTGGTCAACAGCATTTACATCCTTGTTAAAAAGAATTTAGCCTGAAAATGGCCACATGGTGTTTGTTATGATGAAACCTTTGTAGGGAAATTTGTGTTTGATGGTTTGTTTTATGCTTATGTTGGTATTAAAAGGAGTTGGTTGCTGTTCAAGATGGCGTAACAAAGAGTGTTAAAACATGTAGCTGGTTGCTGATCGCCTTTGTGTTAGCCACACTGTTGATAATTTGATGTCCAACACAATTAGATACAGACCATGAAAGGTAGTACATTGTATCAGTGCAAAATGTGTAAAAATTTGTAATGCCATATCAGTATGGAATTATATATTTACCCAAGATGTATTAACCATGAATACCATACTGGTATGTCACCTGAAATGCAAATAGAAAATCACAACATACTTGTAGGGTGTTATGATGTTCAAACACAGAGAAAGTAGTAGACATGTAAAAACATTTTAACTTTAAAGGCAGTTGGCCAGACTTGTTGCATAAGAAACTGTACCAGTATGGCACAATTTAAGCACCTACAGTAAAGCAAATGTACGAAAAGTGTAGTAATTAGTAAGAGCAATTTGTAGAGTAAGGTCATCCAGAAGTGCTGCAGTGTTATTCCGTTTGTTTCCTAATGAAGTGAAATTACATGCTTGGATGTATTGCTGGTATGCAAAAGAGTTAGTTTGGATGTGGGAATAATTGGCAGAGTCTGTCTGTGCAAACTAGTGTTGCAGTCTTTCAAGTTTATACATTATCATATACATATATAACAAATTACAAGGTAGAGATGGAATACATGTAGTGCCAGTGCATATGAGTGTCTGTAATAAACTCATTTCTTTTACTAGAAAGCAGATTTAATGGATGGATGTCTCCTAAGATATGGGGCACTATTGTGAGATGCCATCTTCAGGGATGTGAGACGTAATCTAGTTGATTTTACTGTGACCCTCCAGAGACATCAGTAGGTTTGAAATAATTTATGGCCATCCATTAAGATGATTCAGTATTAATATAAAACCTGCACTTGTCTGAAACATGTACATGTGGGAGGTTTACTGCATTTATTATAACATATTCTTGAATGCTTATATGCACTTGTTGGCCTTATTTTCCTATTGAAATGCCAGAGTTCACGGAATCACAGCCACTGCTGTGGGAACTCCAAATCTCAGTATTTAAAAGAGTTCATTGTACCCTTCTCTCAAGCGGTCTTAGCTACATTGTACAAGTGCGGCTGTTTTGGTCTCATGTACAGACGCCTCCATGTGTGCAAGTTTGTGAGTTTCCTAATGTAGGTTCAGTCTAACATTACAATTAATACACATGCAGTCCAGGTTTCCAGAACACATTACCTTATCCAGGCTGTGTTCGATGCTCAGTAGAGTCTTGATATTTGGGATTTTGGCCTTTTGTTACCACCCCATTTTGATACCATTTTTGACCCGTGACTGTTTCCATTGAATTGGGATGAGACTGTATGGCTGCCAAGTTGGCCACACCCACTCTGCTGCTATTGCACAAATCACTCTCAGCTCAGTTTGCTTCATTCCTTAAGTAAGGTTGACTGCTTTTGTGCTTTGTAGAGTGAGACCCAGCATCAGTCATTTAATGCATTTTATGCTTCCAAGAAGTGTTTGTATTTAGTTAAAAGTGAACTTTGTTTGCTATACTTCTTGAAGTTATTTTATATTTTTACTTCTGGTTCAAAGTTCTTTGAACCAAATAGACATTTTACATTGAAAATATTTTCCAGTGTTGTGGTGGTTTGGTCCAAGTTAGTTTATTTAGATGTATCAGTTTTATAAACAGGCAAGTGAATTTTAAACTCTTACAAGTGTTTTTACATGCTGTACTGTGCTGGACTGAAGAGATCTCAAAATGTCACGTGCTAGGTTTTAGTTGTGGCTCCGAGTGCCCCTTGTGTTGAGTAATGCCAGCCAGCCAACCTACACCATTTATTTTCTTCCTAATGAATGCCTAAAGTTACTGTCTCAATAGAAGAACTGTTGTGTACAGTTACAGGACCATCACATATTACAGCATTTTGAACTCGTGTAATAAAATGTACAGGGAAGGAGTTACAAGCCTGTGGCTTGTCTGTACAATGCATACACATCTGAAGAGAATGAGCAACTGCCAGCTTGACTTTATTTACTTTTCAATTAGCAGGCAGCATCCAGCATCTTGTGTTCACAAGGACTGCTGTCTTCTGTTATGTGACAGCCACTTAACCAACTTTCGGAGGAACCAGTTGCCTCCAGCTTGTGCTGTGATGATGGAGGAAGCCGGTTCATCCGAGACATTGGTAACTGGCTCTGGTAGTGGCCAGACAACTTGCTAGGTGACCCCCCCCCCCTCAACATAGTACATAGCTGCAGCCAGCATAACGTGGTCACTGCTGGGCACGCCTCAAATGACCAGACAGTTTTGTACCTCATTCGAAAACATTTACTCTGTTGGGAGTACTTTCAGTGCTTTAGTCACCGTGTATGTTTCTGAAATGGGTAGGACAGACCTGGTGGTGCCAGCAAAGTACCCCCCCCCCCCCCCCCGGCGCCAGAAAGGGGGCCCCCCCCTTCCCTCTTCATTTTTGCACGAAGCCGCCACACACACTCTCTTTTTTATTTTAATTCTTGGGGGAAAGTTTTCTTTTTT
>Ga0131853_10005930_pt1 | contig 22054 bp, 22 predicted proteins | sample TergutLab28metaG_FD_92764 | JGI IMG/M metagenome (GOLD analysis project Ga0131853, IMG submission 92764) | Labiotermes labralis P1 segment gut microbial communities from Petit-Saut dam, French Guiana - Lab288 P1 (version 2) (version 2) | ecosystem: Host-associated > Arthropoda: Insects >... | reverse complement strand
GTCACTAGAATTTCAATTTCTCTCGTTCCGTGACTTTTCAGCCCCAATTTTCATCAATTAAAGTCACTAGAATTTCAATTTCTCTCGTTCCGTGACTTTTCAGCCTCAATTCCCATCGAACCACTTTTTTATCAATTATGACACTGACAACGTAGCCATTATCTCAAAAATATCCGTCGCCTCATGCATCACAAAATCCGGGTCGTAGCCTAGCAAAAAATCCAAGCCTTTAATCGCCCAAGCAACCGCGACCGATTTCATCCCCACAGCACGCGCCGCTAGTATATCATGGTAATTATCCCCTACCATGATACACTCATCCGCACGCAAGCCCAGCCCCGCTAGCGCCACGTTCATCGGTTCCGGATCCGGCTTATGCTTCGTCACATCATCCTCGGTAACCAGCACCTCAAAGTACTTCTCCATCTCCAACTTGCGCAAACCCTTCATAAACATATCGCGCTTCTTCGACGTTACAATCGCCAACTTCACATCCATCCCGTGCAATTGCTCCAACATCGCCATCACACCCGGAAACGCCGACACCATCTCGTCATGCAACTCAAACTGATACTTGCGATACGTATCAACAAATAACTGCGGATCCTCTGGGTATAACTGCTGCCCCGTCACAATCAGCGGCGGCCCAATGCAATCCAACAACTGCTCATCCGTATACGATCCAAACAAATCCATAAACGTCTTGCTCATGGCCTTCAAAATCAACGTGTTCGTCTCCGCCAGCGTCCCATCAAAATCAAAAATAATCCCTTTCAGCATCATCAAGCACGCCCTTTCTTCTTCAGCTTCTGCGCTTTTTTCTCGCGTCTCAGTTTTTCCTTGTTGTATGCCACTAAGTTGAACGTCGCATAAAACACCATTTCTTTTTCTTTTTTACGACGCGCCACAACAAAGCCACTCACTGCGACGACCGTCGCAACTGAGATCACCTGTGCCACCCGGAATGGGCCTAGCATTAAACTGTCCGTCCGCAATGCCTCAATGAAGAAGCGCCCAGCCGAATACCAAATCGCATAAAAAGCAGCGATTTCACCGACTAGCAATTTAGATAAGCGTCGTAGAATAAACACAGCGATCAACAGCCCAACCGTATTCCATAGCACCTCATACAAAAACGTCGGATGATGATAACTCCCGCGAATGAACATCCCGTTCACAATGAATTCAGGAATAAACAAGCCGGTCAAAAACTCCCGCTGCGCATCAAGTGTCGGTGCATTGATCGCCCGACCAAAGGCCTCCTGATTCATAAAATTCCCAAAGCGACCAAGCATTTGCCCGATAAAGAAACCGACTGACGCAATATCAAGCATCGGTAAGAAAGGCACGTTCTTGCGTTTTAAATACCAGCGACCGAACAAAAATGCAGCGATAATCCCACCGTGGATCGCCAGACCACCTTCAGTAATCGCAAAGATACGACCTGGGTTTTGCAAGTAGTAACCGAGGTTATTAAAGAGGATAAAGTATAATCGCGCGCCGATGATACAAATCGGCATCCCAATACCGGCGAGCTCAATGGGCAATTCAGGATCAATCCCCTTTTTCTTACATTCTCTACCCGAGACAAACACAGCTAAAAAGACGCCTGTAACAATTAAAAGCCCGTACCAGCGAAGCGTAAGTGGTCCGAAGCTGAAAATAATCGGATTTGGCGGTACGATGCTGTCGTGATCAAAATACATGTTTATTCCTTCTTTCCTGTACTATCTACTTTTACTGGCAATAAACTGATCCAGTTGGTTCGTAAAATCTTCCGCTGCGTTATAGCCCATCAATTTTAGGCGATGATTCATGGCTGCCACTTCAATAAGCGAAGCAATACTACGCCCGGTTTTAACCGGAATCGTAATTTTAGCCACGTCGGTTTCAAAGAATTTCTGCATATCCGTCGCAAGTCCGATGCGGTTATACTCCACATTCGGAGACCAATCTTCAAGCTCCACAACCAACGTGATTCTTTTTTTACTACGATACGCACTCGCACCAAACATTTCCACGACATTAATAATACCAATCCCGCGAATCTCAATAAACTGCTTAAGAATATCAGGTGCGCGCCCGATGAGCATCCCCACTTCTTTTTGGAAAACATCCACGCGATCATCGGCAATTAATTGATGACCACGACGAATTAATTCAAGGGCCGTCTCACTTTTGCCAATACTACTTTTGCCAGTAATTAAAACGCCAATTCCACTAACGTCAACTAGTACACCGTGAAACGATTCCGTGTGCGCGAGTTCTTCTTGCAGGAAATTAAAGATCGTTGCAAAAACAACCGACGTTCTTTGAGCAGATCTTAAAATGGGGACACCTGTCTCTTTTGATAATTCAAGCAAGACAGCTGGTACATCGTAACTATTAGCAAAGACAATCGCTGGCGTTGTCGCATTAAAAATGATGCTGACATGTTCTTTCAATTCGTCATCTGGCAAAGAAGCTAAAAAATGCCACTCTTTCGTTCCGATTAATTGTACACGCTCCTTCGCATCCGTTTGGAAGTACTCATCAAAGCCCATCAATTCCATACCAGGACGATTCAAAAACGTTTCTGAAATAACACGGGTTAAATCAGCTTCTGGTGTGACAATTTCTAAATTTAATTCATTCGCTAAGTCTTGTATCGTGACTGTATTCATTTTCATCTGCCCTCTTTCTTTAAAGTTGATCCACTTTTAATACATGCTTTTTAATAAAATGTTGCAAAATTGAAATAAACAAGGCTGCAATAATGGCCGTGAAGAAATTTGAAATCACGAAGGCCGATCCCATGAGCCCAGCTGTCATCATCAAAATAATCCCGTTAATAGCAAAGTAAAAAAGGCCTAACGTGACAATGGTAATCGGGAAGGTGAAAAAGATGATCAACGGCTTCACAAACGTGTTTAGCAAGGTTAACGTGAAGGCTGCTCTAATAGCACCAAAGACGCCTGAGAGATAAAAGCCAGGAAATAAGCCTGCTGTCACCATCAAAACCACAATATAAATACCGAAGTTAGTTAGAAATTTTCGCGAATCAAAGCACCCGCACCCCACTTGCTGAAAATGGATTTGCGGACCTTGACCTGTGTGATATTGCTGATTTTGGTTGCGCCTAAACTCTTCCGTCATATTTGGTGTCTCATTCACAATGCTATCAATAATTTCATCTTCGTCGTAAAAATCTTTGTTAGACATGCCTTAGCCTCCTTAAGCTTAGTTACGGCGTCCGCGTCTGCCACCTAAAATCGCCACCCAGCGCAATAATTCCATTAACGCAACAATCAATGCCGCCACATACGTCAACGCTGCTGCCGTCAAAACTTTTCGTGCACCGCTGGTCTCACTAGCGTCGTACAAAATGTTCATCTCACCTAAACCAACCATAGCACGTCTTGAAGCGTTAAATTCAACCGGCAACGTAATCAGCTGGAAAATAAATAAAGACGCAATCATAATAATACCAATCTCTGCGATCACAAACATCTCCAGAAAAATCCCGGCAATAATCGCCAAGAAGCCTAACCGATTAGCCACGTTCACAACTGGAACAAAAGCTGTGCGTAGTTTGAGTGGCGCATAGTTATTCGCATGTTGAATCGCATGTCCCACTTCATGAGCCGCTACTGCTACGGCTGCAACGGATGCACCACTATAAATGTCCGTTGATAACCTGACCGTCCTCGTTCTAGGGTCGTAATGGTCGGTTAAATTTCCTCTTTGGCATTGCTCGACTTGGACGTCGTACAACCCGTTTTGATCCAGCATTCTCCTCGCAACCTCATAGCCCGTTAAGCCAGAAGAAGCACGGACTCGTTTAAAACGTCCGAACGTCGACATTAAATAACCTTGCGCCGCTAATGGCACTAACATCGCAATAAATAAATACATGACAATTTGCGGGTCCATGTGCATGCCCCACATCCACGGATTAAAATACATCATTAACACTTCCTTTTCAAAAATACTTCAAATTGATCTACCATTCTCCTTAATCAAACCCTCAACTAAGGAAAGCAAATAAGAGCCAGTTCAGCCGTAGCTCTTGATGTTAATATTATACTTCATTTTGGCGCATTTTACAACGATTAAAAGCAACTTTCAGAAGCTATTAAGCCACCTCATTTTCTTGTGGCAGATAGCCTCTTTCAAGATTGTTATCGGGGTGTTGATACGAAAAAACGTGCATTAGTGATAAAAATGATCACTAGTACACGTTTTTTAGCCCTTCAGCGATAAATGGTTATCTATCATCGAAAATGTTTCTTTATTACGTAAACAACGCCATCAAGTTCGCCTTCTCAGCCGCTGTTAACGCCACCAACGGTAATCTGACACCACCTACATCTACACCACGTATATTCAGTGCTGTTTTGACTGGTGTGGGATTCGGTGCCATAAACAAACCATCCATAATCGGCGATAATTCTTGATGCAGTTTTGCTGCCTTTTTAAGATCTCCAGAAAAATACGCAGCCACCATTTCTTGCATCTCTTTACCAATCACATGTGCAGCTACTGAAATAACACCTACGGCACCAATAGAGAGGGCTGGTAACGTCAAACCGTCATCACCCGAATATAACGCAAAGTCATCATCTGTTCCTGCTATGATTTCTGTCATTGCACCTAAATCACCACTTGCTTCCTTCACTGCAACAATATTTGACACTTTTGACAAACGAATCACCGTTGCAGGCATGATATTCGTCACTGTCCGCCCCGGTACATTATAAATCATAACGGGTAATTCTGTTGCATTTGCTACCGTCACAAAGTGTTCATATAGCCCTTCTTGGTTCGGTTTGTTGTAGTAGGGGGCAACCAACATAATGGCATCGACACCAGCATCTTCTGCTGCCATTGTTAATGCAAGTGTTTCTTTTGTATTATTACTCCCTGTCCCAGCTATCACTGGCACACGCTTATCGACAACGCGCACAACGTGACGGAATAACTGAATTTTCTCATTCTTCGACAATGTCGGAGATTCGCCTGTTGTCCCAGCAACGACAAGTGAATCACTGCCATTCAATAATAAATATTCAACAAGTGCCGTTACACGCTCTAAATCCACCTCACCATTTTGATCAAATGGTGTTACCATCGCTGTAGAAACCTCACCAAAAATAGCCATTTTACTTTCTACCTCCTAAATATAATTGAAATTCTTCATGAAGTGCATCAACTGCTTCACGCAAGTAAATTTCTTTCACCAACACCCAAATTATCGTATAGCTATCCGCTGATTGTAAAATTTGAATGCCACGCGCTGCGAGCGGTGTCACTATTTTTGCCGTCACACCTGGTACACCTGAAATACTACCGCCAACAATAGAAATCTTTGCGCAATCTGCCACACATGTTACCTCAAATTTGCGTGCGCGCAAAATTTCTACTGCACGTTCACTATCTGCACGACTAACCGTATACTGTAAACCATTTGGATAAATGTTAATAAAATCAACACTAATCCCTGCACTTGCCATGGCATGAAACACCTCAGATTGCATCCCGAACGGATCATCATCACGCGGTGTCACTTTAATTTGTGAAATGCCAGACAAATGGGCAATACCTGTAATCAGGCGCTCTCTTACATCTAGCTTTTTTGCACGTGCACTAGACGTAATCAATGTGCCGAGTGTTTCAGAATAAGTCGAGCGAATTCGAAGTGGTACAGCAGCTTCTCTTGCTAACTCTACAGCTCGTGGATGAACGACTTTCGCACCTTGATAAGCCAATTGACTAATCTCATTATAACTGACAACATCAATCAACTGTGCTAATTTTGTAATTCGTGGATCAGCAGTCATCACACCTTCGACATCCGTAAAAATATCGACATATTCTGACCCAAGCGCCGCACCAAGTGCTGCCGCTGTTGTATCACTGCCACCACGGCCAATTGTGGTTACGTCATAATGCGCATTCACACCTTGAAAACCAGCGACAACAACGACATCGACTTGACGCAGCTCATCTAATAGACGCGCCACTTTCATCTCATGAATCTTCGCGTTGCCAAACTCCGAAGTGGTTCGAATCCCAGCTTGTCCGCCAGTAAAACTAGTCGCACGAATCCCACTTTCAATTAATGTATTGGAGAAAACGACAGAAGAAATCACTTCTCCACAAGAAATAAGCAAATCTTTCTCGCGACTAGACACGCATGCATGATGACCACCAATAAGTGATAGTAGCGTATCGGTTGCATAAGGCTCACCAGCACGCCCCATAGCGGATACAACGACAACAACCTTATAACCAGCTGCCATTGCTGCTTTCACATGATTGGTGGCAGCTGTCCGCCCTAATTCATTTCGAACGGAAGTGCCACCAAATTTTAAAATAATTGTCTTCATTCAAGCAAAACCTTTTCATTAATATCTAGATTTCAAAGGCAGGCGTTTCTGCTCCAAATCTTTGATTTTGCTAGCAGAGACTCAGCAAAGGTACGCCAAGAAGCTCCTTTAACGCCTTTTCCATCTTTTAATTATATTATTTTTAACGCAACCAAACGCTCAGCAATTTGTACAGAGTTCCAGGCTGCGCCTTTTACCAAATTATCAGAAACAATCCAAAGATGAAAGCCTTTTAACTCATCTACATCTTGACGAATACGTCCAACAAATACATCTTTTTTATCGACACAATCTGCTGGCATTGGGTATTCTAATGTACTTGGATCGTCTTGCAAAGTAACCCCTGGCGCAACACGTAGTAAACGCTGCACGTCTGTTACGGTTGCACCCTCTTGTTCAAATTCTACATAGACAGATTCGGAATGACCCGTAATCACAGGCAAACGCACACAAGTCGCCGCCACTTTCAAATCAGGCAATTCCATAATCTTCTTTGTTTCATTCATCATCTTCAATTCTTCAAGTGTATAGCCGCTCTCATGAAAAGAATCAATTTGTGGTATACAGTTAAAAGCAATCGGATATGGAAATACAGCAGATTCAACCTCTTTTTCATTAATAATTGTAGTGGATTGTTTTTTTAATTCATCAATTGCCGCCGCCCCTGCACCAGAAACAGCCTGATATGTGGAAACGATAATCCGCTTCATACCAAATGCCGCCCGAAGTGGCGCAAGTGCCGTAACCATCTGAATCGTAGAACAATTCGGATTAGCAATCAACCCTTTATGGGCAAACAATGCCTGCTCATTGACCTCTGGTACAACAAGCGGAACACCTTCATCCATACGAAAGGCACTCGTATTATCAATACAAATCGCACCATGCTTTATCGCTTCAGGAACAAGTGCACGAGAAACATCTCCCCCTGCACTAAACAAGGCAATATCCACACCACGAAAAATCGCAGGCTTTGCTTCAAGAATCGTCACTTCTTCTCCGCGAAAATGTACCACCTTCCCAGCTGAGCGAGCGGAAGATAATAATCTCATCTCTTTCATCACAAGTGATGACTCTTCTAACAATTGAGTCATTTTCATTCCAACAGCTCCAGTAGCTCCAACAATTGCAACAACATATTCTTTCATAATTGACAACCTCCATTACTTAAAGTCTAGAAATCGCTCAATTAAAACCGGTTGAATCTGCCGACCATTTAAAGCACTAACGACAGTATCTAACAAATTGTCCATTCTTGCAACAATAGAATTTGGTTTTTTTACTGGATCATCCTGACCAAACGGCACAAAATAAATGTTTTTAACCGTCATCAACTTCATCATATTTTCACCGCTAAGCCCCAAACCATCATTTGTCGAAATAGCTAATACAATCGGTCCTAAATTACGCATCGTTGCCTTTGCTGCCATGAGCACCGCTGTATCCGATTGCGCGCGGGCAAGCTTGCTCAAACTAGATCCAGTCAGAGGTGCAATCACCATACAATCCAGTGGACGACTAGGACCAAATGGCTCCGCCAGTTTAATCGAATCGACAATCTCATTTCCTGTGATTTCTTCTAACTTCTTCACCCAGTCTAGGCCTTTGCCAAAGCGCGTATCTGTGTCTTTTACTGCAGCACTCACAACTGGAATTACATCCGCACCTGCTTCTATCAGGCACTCGATTTGCGGCATTACCTCCTCATACGTACAATGTGAACCCGTCAAACCAAACCCAATTCTTTTTCCAAGTAATTCCATAACTTACCTGCTCCTTTTTTGATTTTTTGATATCAATAATTGACTAAGTACATTTGCCAAAATTTTACCTGCTGTTTTTGGTGCCACAATCCCTGGCAATCCTGGTGCCAAGATTGCCTTCACACCACGCTTATCCGCGTAACGAAAATCTGTACCACCAGGCTTTGAAGCAATATCAATAATAAGTGCACGGAGAGGCATCTTTGCAATCACACTCGGTATCAATACAAGGTGTGGAATGGTATTGACACAAATATCAACATCTTCCACCTTCTGTTCTAACTCTCTTAAATGAAACGTTTCAAGCCCCATCTCAAAAGCACGAGCTAATTGCTCATCGCTCCGTACACCAACTGAAACATGCGCACCGAGTAAATCAAGCACCCGGGCTAATCCTAAGCCACAACGCCCTAAGCCAAGTACAATGACTTTCGCATCATGAATTGTAATATCTGTATTTTGTATCGCTAAAAGCAATACACCTTCAGTCGTCGGCACAGCATTATAAATCGCTACATCATCACGGGCCATCAAACTAACAACTTCACGATCTGCACGCGTACAAATCCCCTCTAAATAATCACTAATAATCCCAGCATAAATCACACAACTCGGCTTTGTTTGTGCGATAAAGTTTTCCATTAAAATAATTTCCTTATCAGAAAAAACGGCTTCCACAACGCCAAGCGTCGAAACACCAGAAACGGGTAATAATACTGCATCAAATTCAGCTGGATCTATTTCGCTTAACATCGCTTTTTCCGTTCCACAAATCGCCACAGTCAACTGTTCAAATCCAATTAAAGTAATTTTTGCGTCTAATGTGGCCAATCGATTAATGACTTCTAGCTGCCGTGCATCTCCACCTATTACCAAAATCTGCATACCTGTAAGCATACGCATCATCCTTTCACAGCTTTTACATATGTAATAATTTATGATAAAATGCTGAAGAATGCCACAGGCTAAATCATTAAATAAAAAAAAAATTAATCTTTTTTTATTAACGCCCATCAAATTCCTACAAATAAAAGAAAAAGACACAACCATTGTGCCTTCATCATCCGTATAACCCCCAAACTTGATCTTTGCTAATCCCATTTCTCAACGCATAAGCATAAGCCTCGCGCCTCGTTTTAAACGCCTCAATGACTAACAAAGTTAATTCGCCATAGCGTTCATTGTAAGCTTCATCAAGTGGCTTAAGCCGTTCAATAACAAAATACGGCGTTTTCGTCACAGCTTTGAAATCATCGTAATCAATCACATCAAACGACGAACATTCAAGTAAATCGTGAATCAATTCAGCTGCCGTAAAATCGATCTCATCGTTATCAATTCTCGTGTTTGCTAGATTAAGCATTTCGATTAACTGATCAAAGTTTTTTTTCAACTCACGGACGATTGATTTCACTGTCACCACCTGCAACATTGTGATCGGCGCATCTACTTGCTTTAACAAGCGCTCTAATATGACAACGTTACTTTTAAATGTATGATAAGCATCAATCAGCCCAAAAAACTCTTCCCGCGTGAACACGCAATTCGCCACTTTCATTAATTCTAATGTTTGATGTTCACATGTTTCACAAAATAATAAAATCTCCACTAATTCCACAACCACACGTTCATTTAACTCCTCAATTTGTAACATAGCAATAACCCCCAAAAACAGAAGACTTATTTTTATACTATGAATTTTAGTGCCAAATGATGACGTTTATTGTCAGGATAAACACACAATTTAAAAGCGGTCTTGACTTACGGTTGTGACAAAACGTAAGGTAGGACATATTGCTCTAGGACTAGGTCATTTTCAAAAACATACGCCGCAACCGGAATACCAACGTATCGTAAGCTCCATGGCTCGTATAAAAAGCCAGTCACCAATTCTCTTCCTTCAGGGTATCTAATAATAAACCCGAATCGATGGGCATTTTCGCGCAGCCAAGCGCCTTCCACCGTTTCTGAGAAACCTCTAATCAAATAACCACCCACCGATGGTGCTGTCACACTTGCTGCCAGTCCTGTCTGATGCTCACAGTGACCAGGCCTAGCACTAATCATCTCCCCTTCTTCGCGACCAACTAAGTCAACAAAGTGTTGGTGTGTCATCATTTGCGTTTCATGCGACCGATACCCACTTGATAACCATAAAGTCAACTCATCTTCACTCAAAGCAGCAGCAAACATACTCTCAAGCGCCACAGCAGCTTCGGTTCTCAAAAAGTGGTCCGAATTATTAACACCTCCGACACTTAAAACAGCTGGCACAACCAGATCACTTGGGCTATAATCTTCCGGCAATCTGAACACTTTATTGACAAGTACGATAAACGATTCTTGGTCGATTTCCTCAGACAACAAAACGATCGCATCTGTCTCGTACACCGTAAAATCAAAGTCACGATAGTTAGCGGATAGTGCCGGTGGCCTGACCACAACAGAGTGACTTGAATTCTCGATCACTTCATCCCCGCCTGAACACGCCCTTAATAACAAAATTCCCAAGATTAACATCAAGAATAGGCCCACACCAGGCATGACCAATCGCTGGATGATTCTCCTTTTTTTCCATTCTTCGTATCTTTCTCTCGTTTCTGCATCCATCACAAACACATCCTAGAAACTAAATCTCCCCAACTATACTTGATTACTGCATCATTATTCATTGTGGTACGCTTTATAAACATCCTGTCGCACAAGTCCCAAATCTGAGGCCGTTTGTTTAATCGCAGCATTGGTTTTAAGCCCTTCTGAAATATAATGCGCCACGTGCTCGTGAACGCTGAGGCCTTCCCACCACGCCTCTTTGACAAGCTCAAACTGATTGCCTTCAACAAGCAAGACCACTTCCCCTTTCATTTCCGTTAGATAAGCCAGAATCTCTGCAACACTCCCTCGCAAAAATTCTTCGTACATTTTGGTTAGCTCACGTGCCACGACCACCTGCCGATTGCCGAGAACATCCTGCATCAGGGTTAGTGTTTCTTTTAATCGGTGAGGCGACTCATAGAAAATCAACGTGGCTGATAAATCCTTTAATGCTTGCAACTCAGCCTTCTTTTTTGATTTTTGACGTTCTAAGAAACCATGAAATAAAAACGGTTGTGGTGAAAGTCCCGATGCGATTAAAGCCGTAAGGGCGGCATTAGCGCCTGGAATCGGAACCACGGCACAACCAGCAGCAAGCGCTGAAGCTACTAATTGGTCACCTGGGTCGCTAATTAACGGCATCCCTGCATCACTCACTAATGCGATGTCATCACCAACAGCAAGTCGCTCAAGAAGCATATTTGTTTTTTGGTGCTTATTATGCTCGTGATAGCTCGTTAATGGCGTTGCAATCTCAAAATGGTTACACAATTTTTTTGTTACCCGTGTATCTTCTGAAGCAATCAGTTTCACCGATTTCAATGTTTCTACCGCACGCGTTGTCATGTCTGATAAATTGCCAATCGGTGTGCTGACTAAAAAAAGAGTTGCGTGTTTTTGCCCAAAGCTTTTTTGAATTTGCATAAAAAGACTCCCTTAAAACGATTGTATGATCCCTATTATAACAAAAAAATCGTGGTTATGCACGATTTTTTAACATAAATTTAAGTTTAGAAACAAACCAAGCTCTTGAACACCTTACTGCACTGCAAAAACCTTTTAATAGTCGTGCATCTAGCACAAATTAGCTTAATACTTAAATTTTCCAAGATGTATGATCCAATTTAAACATTCAATTTTTCAATTTCAATCACCCTATCAGAAGCTTTCGCCATTTCATCATCATGTGTTACACAAACAATAGTTTTCCCCATTTCTTTTAATTTTTCAAACAAGTTAATGATGATTTGTTTATTCTCTGCATCCAAATTTCCTGTTGGCTCATCTGCTAAAATAATTTCACACTTTTTTAACATGGCTCTTGCTATCGCAACTCTTTGCTGCTCTCCACCGCTTAATTGATAGACTTTCTTTGACAAATAATTTTCATCTAACCCAACAATAGTTAATGCCTGCTTCACTTTAGAATCATTGTAATCTGGATTATATTTTTTACTGATTCTAAAATTTTCATCTACGGTTTCATTATCCATCAAAACATAATTCTGAAAAATATAGGCAAAAACTTCTCGCCTCAATCTCATAATATCTTTTTCTTTCTTGACTGTTTGCCCTTTAATGAGTACCTTTCCAGAACTTGGCTCTGTCAATAAACCAATTAAATTTAAAATCGTTGTTTTTCCAGATCCACTTGATCCGGTAATACTAACGAATTCATTTTCTTTTATATGAAAATTCAAAGTATGTAAGACAGCACGGCTATTGAAGGATTTGCAAACATTCTCTAGTGTAATCATTTATAATTCCCTACCTTTTATTGCTACAGCAATATTTTTTTTAGTTAAGAACTTTCCTAATAAACTAATGATTATCATATCTAAGGCTGACAACAAAACGGCGAAGAAAATCAATAGCCATGAAAATCCATTAAAAAATAGTATAATAACACCACCCAAGCAATTGGCTGTTGCTGCGAAAAAGATCATTTCTTGATGGCGATCCCAATAAGAAGAACCAAATAAGTAATCTATGTTTATTCTGTTAGCATTCAGACTATAATGAGCCCACATCATTACCATACAAGTGATTAACAAGAACATTCCCACCATTATCAAACTAAGTACTTGACGAAAGATTTGCCATTGTATTTGAATAAGATTCTCATTTCCTTGCTCAAAAATAGAGATCACACTTTGGACTTCATTGGTTCCAACTTCTTCAAGTAATGGACGAATTGCTTCTAATGCCTGAATATTATATTCATTTGTGAAATACAACGAGTTCATCACCCTAGCAGAGGTACTTGAAACTGAAATATCATTATTATGAATCACTGCAATCGGATCCCATATTTGACTATACTCATCTCCTATATTTCTATTAAATGAAAAATAAGATTGATTATCTTTTGTATAAATAATATTAACGATTAAATCTTCTATTGTTACTTCAAGTAACGGCAATCCTAACTCTTCGTTATACCAATTCACTAAATCAATACGATCAATATAAAACTGAGATCTAAAATAGTCAATTAAATCTTCTTCAAATGATTGATAATGTTTAGGAACTAATACATTTAAAGTATAGGAATCATCAATGATTAAATCTAATACATTTTGACCATTCACTGCTAAAATAGGATTTTTCTCTAAGTAATTGCTGCTTAGGTAGATGCTACGTTGTGCCAATTCAAATACTCCGCTCTCCACCAAATGAATTAACAGAGGATCAACTTCTTCTCTATTTTCTAAAATATAGGGAAGCCACCATTCCTCTCTCTCCAATTGATCAATCTCATAAGCGTACATCCAGTTCCCTCGCACAGGTGATTCCCAATTTTCATAAATTCTAAAAAAAGCATTTCCTTCAAATAAAAAGGCGTCATTATGATCTTCCAAAAGCAAAAACAATTGACGCAAACTTTCTTCCCTTTCCTGCATTCTTTCGAAATCTGAAAGTCTGAGGAATTCTATTTCATTACCAAGTTCATCCACCAATCTCTCAGTTTCCCATAGGCCATTGCCATCACCAACAATTGCTGCTTGAATAAGAAAAATATTTTCTGCTTGCTGCCAATAAGATAATTGATCAAATTCCTCTCTCAAATCAAATAAGTTTGATGTGGTTGACAAAAAAACTAAAAAAACAATTGTCGATATTAGGATTTTAAGTAAAAAAGAAAATACTTGAACTTTTTCAGAAAAGATATTCTTTTTTGATTTTTCAGAGAAGTATCTATACTTTCTAACTAAAATAACACCTACAACTAAGAACAACCAAAATGACAACCAAATAAATAAATTTACAACAATGATTCTCGACAAATGAATCATCATATGATCCCAAGCTTGATTAAAAACTAAAACAGCCCCAAATGAAGCACATATGACACCTGTAATTATTAAGTAAAAAATTACAAATGGCTGTGGTGCTTTGTAAAAGCTATAGAAATGTGTATGTCCCCATAAATATTCAATTATCAATTTTGAGCGATTTTGAAAGACAAAGAACACAGTCCCTACAAATAGAATCATCATTGAGAAAATTATCGCCATCGTGAAAGGTGATGCAATAATAAAACTTTCTAAAGAAGTATCAGTCCATGTAGCTTGATCTCTAAATATCTGAATATGCGATTCAAACCAAACATCCTCAGCCAAAATTATATCTCCGTAAACTGAAAATTCTTCTATAAAAAGAAGTGCAATTTCTTCATTGGCGTTTATTAAATGTAATGTCCCTAAAAAACCAATATTCCTCATTTCCTCCATCTCATAAATGCGGATATTCCAATTAGAAACTGGGAAAAAAAATTGACCAGATTGCCTAATATGTAAATCAGAATATCGCTGATTTGATATATGAAATGTTTCAGATGGGTATTCACCTTGTATGAGTTGAATATTTGGATTGTTCTCAATATTCGTCATATGTACAGTCACATTTAAATCCCAGAAGCCAATAAATTGAGCAATACTAATATCGTGTTTTTGTGAAAACTCATTTAAATGGAGAATCATCTCTTCCGATACAGAACCACCATCTTCTGCAGCTAGATCTATATTAACAGTAATTTGACTTTCACTTTGAAAAAAAGCAATTGCAAATTCATTATTTCTATTAACAAAAGAGTAAGTACTTACTAATAACGATGTTATTGTTAACAAAGCAAATATTACTTTCTTCATTTATTCTCACCACCTACTACATCAAAACTTCTTTAGGGCTAAGGCGCATTGTATTAAAAATAGGGATAGTAATTGAAAGAAAAACTGTTATACTTCCAATGAGATAAAACACAGTAATCTCTATGCCAGTTAGAGCTAAGTGATTATCTTCTATCATCTCTTGCACAGTCACATTTCCTGTTGAAAACCAATCAAGTTCGTGAAAATAAATAATGCTAATATCACGATTTCGTTCTTGTGCAATAAACTCTCTCTGAAGTAAATGATTTGAAATCGCATGCGAAACTAGTGAGCCAGTGACAAGAGAAAGTGACATGGCAATGATGGATGTCAACATAATCTCCATTAGGAGTTGAAAAACGATTCTTTTTTTCTTCTCTCCAAGTGCAAGATAGATTCCCATTTCATGTCTACGATCTCGCAAAGAAAAAGTGACTAAAAGGCTTAAAATAACCAAAGTCGAAACGATTGACAATAAAACAATCAAAGTTGAGATACGTTGTATATTATTCATTGCAATACGAATATCATCAAAACTATTTTCTTGTTCTCTTACAGTCATAAATTCTGGCAACGTCTCTTGGGCTGCAACATGAAAAGCTGATAAATTTCTAGGATCATCAAGTAAAATCAGATTTTCTAGTAAATTATCACTGGCATTAATAGTGTCCCACCCTCTACTCTCCCACAATAAGTTTGATGCCTCAACTACAAAAGACTCCGCATTTGCTATAATTGAAATAGGCGCATAAATGCGATTTAATAATTGAGCATTTCTCTCACTATCCCATTCTTGTCCTTGACTTATAGGCATGGCCAATTCAAAAATTCCAACAACTTCAAATTCTATTTCTAAATAGTCAATCACATATTCGCTTTCATAGCGCGCATGAGGTGTCCAATTCTCTGTTACTATATCAAAGGCAACACTTTGTAGTGTTATTATTGAGCCAACTATAAGATCATTCTCGTTTGCTAATTCTTGTGAAATCAAAATAACAGGAGATCCAGATAAAAGCTGTTCTTCCGTAAACAATTCTCCTACTATTAATTCAATAATTCCGGTTTCTATTTCCACAAAAGACGGATGACTTACTCCCTTTACCACAAACCTCTCAAATAGTGCATCATCACGATGAGCTTTAATTCCTTCAAAATCCATAATGTTAATTTGTTCACCTGTTTCCAAATCAACGGGATTCCAATAGCGAGCAAGCGTCTGACTATATAAATATCGTATCATCGATGCATCCATAATCGAAACATATGGAAGCTCTCCTATCTCAGCTAAAAGTTCAGACATCTCGAGCATTGAAAGGAAGTCTGGCCATACACCATTCACAGCAAAATAACCTTCTGTAAACACAGTGTCCTCTTCAATTGTAACAATTACAGATAGTTGTTGCCACAGATTTTCTTCTGTTCTATGAATGGCACGGTGAGTGGAGATTGCTCCTGACATTATGTTTCCTAACAAAAAAATGATACTAAACAAAATTATTGTCTTACTAAAATTTCGATACATATACAACATTGCTCGCTTAGAAACCGACATTGAACTCACTCCCTCACAACAGTAATTTAAATTCCTTCATCGCAAAAAATGTGCCGAAGCACATTTTTCTTGTTATCTAGTCTCAAATGTCGCTATGCGCCACTCATGAGAGCTATGATTAACTTCAAAGCTATTTGTAACGTTTCTAGCTCGCCAATTGGTTGCTGGAATACGTAATCCGTCAATCCATGCTACCGGGCGATGTTGGTGCGTTGGATGAAGTGAAGAAAACCTTGTACGTGTGTTGCTTACTGATGTTGTCCATGCACTTCCCTGAGAAATAATTCCCGGATCTTGAACTCGTGCTTCAAATGCTTGAGTGCTAGTTCCAACAGCCAGAAGTACCATCGCGACTAAAAATCCTAAGGCTAAAACTTTTTTCTTCATAACAGGAAACCTCCTCTTCAGTTTGTCATTCGTCTATTTTATCACAGATCTGGTACTCTGTCAACAATTTTTTCTTTTTAACGATATTTTTATCTATTTAAATTTTATTGTCATAGAATAAAAAGTATTTTTGTTCTACAAAGATAGAGTGTTCCATGTTGCTTTCACAGTTAACTGTGCTAATCGCCTTATAAGAAAACCATCTATCCGCTGCAGATAAATGGTTTAGAAATGACGATTTGGGTTAAGAGCCACGACCATTTTCGGTTAGGAGCATAATAATTAATAGTGCAACACCAAATACGATTAGAAACGGTCCTAACACCGGTAATGCTCGTGTCAATCTTAATAATACATGAAATCTAAGCATCTGCACACCCTCCCCTTTATGATAGTCGAAACGGTCATTCTTTATTCTCCCCACTGCGAATCCCGATAATGATGCCTGCGACGATCATGATAGTATTTTTCGATGTGAAATGATATAAAAATTCTTGCAAATTTAATCAAATAACAAAAATAAATCAACATTCTATGGTAATTTTCTGCTCTATCGCAAGATAGTTGACAAACAATCCGATAAATAGCCAATTATTTCCTGGCATGTTATCGGATTATTTCATATCACGTTCTAAAGTCTCTATTCATTTACTTTCTAAATTTCTTTTTGCATCGAAGTTGCCAGTTCAATGTGGTTATGCACGATTTTTTAACATAAATTTCGCGACAGACACACTCATTTGCATCATTGCATAAAAATCAGCTTTCATATCGGGGATCATGCCCTCAAGATTTGCCCTTCTAATCACTTTCCAAATATGATATTTAACATCTTCGACACAGGTAAACTCAATGATCACAGGCTTGTATCTTCGAATGTTAGCCTGTGTGTACACATGCAGCAAACATTCATATTGCATGTGTTTACGCATCGTGTCGGCTTCATTGATGATCATGTTATTATGATAAATGCACGTATAGTCGCACAAGAAATGGATCAATACGCCTAATAAATCAGAATACGCTGCTTGATTTAACTGTGGATCCATGGTCTGATCAAGCAAAGCAAACACATAAGCTTCGTTTGCAGGATGGTAATGGCTGATACGTTTATACGCTGGTGTGACATCTGGCTTCACATTTCCCCAGACAAATTTACGATAAATGAGCTTCGCTCGATCTTCTTGATCTAACATTAAATAAACAAACTTTCCGACGAGCCGGTGCGTAGGTATAATCATCTTTATCACTTTTCCTTTGCGTTATTAAAAGTTTGTCCAAATCAACGTTTTTCATTCGCCATCGCGAAATTGCTGTAACCGACATCGAAGAAAACGCTTTGTTCAAAAATGAGCGGCGTTTTCATCTGAAATCTTGCAGGTGAAAATTTTTTTTTCGCGTATATAAAGGGTGTAGATTTGCTACAAGTCTACCTAAGTACCGTGCGTAGAAAATAAATGACTTTTCAAGGAGAGATAAAACATGTTAAATCAAGTAACTTTAGTAGGAAGAATCACAGCCGATCCAGAATTAAAAGAAGGCCTGAATGGCAGACCTTTTTGCTTTATCACCCTCGCAACAACGCGTGCATTTAAAAATCAAGAAACAAATGAGTATGAGACCGATTTTATCGACGTTAGCTTATGGGGAATTACCGCCGAAAACGTCGCTAAACATTGCGGCAAGGGCTCAGCAGTCGCCGTTCGTGCTCGCTTAGCTAATCGCGTTGTCGATTTTCCAGGCGAACAGACGTTTCGAACCATTGGCGTTGTTGGCGAACGCATTTCATTTATTAGCTTAAAAGCCCCAAGTAGCAACCTTGCAACTGCAAAGCCAACTGTTTCTGCACCCACACCCGATGCGTCAACGACAGCAGTATCTGCACCAGCCACTTTTCCAGAAACAGAGGTTGCAACTGAAACAGAAGCACCACCTGAAGAAGAAGATGTAGCTGAACCTGAAATAAATAAACCAACCTCACCGTTTCTAGGCAACTTTCCAGAAAGTAACGTTGAAATCGGACAACCAGAACGATCATAAGAAGTAAAAATGACCTAAGGACTACGCACATTAGGTCATTTTATTATGCACCACTGTGCCCCCAACAAGGGTGAGATGGCAAGTGAAGTCATCGTCTAGTAAAATAATATCAGCATCTTTCCCCACTTCCAAGCTACCTTTGCGATCGCTCACCTTAATCGATGTTGCTGGGTTAAGCGTTGCCCCTCTAATCGCTTCGGGTAGGGTCGCATTCGTTTCTTCATAAAAATGACGTACCGCTTGATTTAAGGTTAGGACACTACCTGCTAATGTGCCATCCTCCAAGCGAACCACGCCCTCGCAAACGTGTGCGGTTTGTCCGCCTAAATCATAGCTACCGTCTTTCATACACCCAGCACGCATGCTATCGGTAATCAGAACCACACGTTCTGCTTTTTTATTGTCAAATACAAATTGGAAGAGGTGCTTTGTCACGTGCACTTTATCCGCGATTAGTTCGGTAAAAACATCGGTGATAAGTGCAGCACCTACAATACCCGGATCGCGATGGTGAAGCGATGGCATCCCGTTAAATAAATGTGTAACGTGGCTACAACCGTGATCAATGGCTTGAATCGCTTCGTCGTAAGTGGCGTTGCTATGCCCGATGGATAATGTCACATCGGTTTCGGCTTTTACTTTTTTAGTGAAGGTCAACTGATCGTCCATTTCTGGGGCATACGTGATCAACTTGATGACATCAGAAAAATCAGTGACCCATGCGACATCTGGGCTCACAACAAACGCTTCATTCTGAGCTCCTTTGTATTTAGGGTTAATAAAAGGTCCTTCTAAGTGTGCACCTAACACTTGCGCTCCGTTAAGGTTTTCCTTTTGCAGAAGGCGGATCGTTTCAAGTGATCGATAAATATCAGCTTTGGACATGGTCATGGTCGTTGGCAAAAAAGAAGTCGTCCCATAAGCGGCGATACCGGCAGAAATGGCCGAGATCGCCGTCTTTGTTCCATCCATCACGTCATGTCCCATGCTGCCGTGAATGTGCACGTCAATGAATCCCGGTGCTACTACTTTGTTTTTCGCATCAATGATTTCAGCGGATGCTGGCACAGTGTCACTAATTTCAATGATTTTTCCTTCATTAAAAACTAATACTTTGTTAGTCAAAATCTCATGGGGTGTGACGATTCTTCCGTTAATGATTGCTTTCATGTCAGCCACCTTCCAATGCTAATTAGCCAAGTGTTTTTGCATAATTGAACAAGGTTCTCACCATGGCACCTGTTGCGCCGACTGGTCCGAGTTCATGTGCTTTTTCCGTCGCTGCTGATCCTGCGACATCTAAATGAATCCATGGCAAATCGTCAGCAACAAATTCTTTCAAGAATGCCGCTGCCACGATCGCTCCTGGTCCTGCTGGTGCGTTTTTCAAATCAGCCACTTGGCTAGATTTTAATAGTTTTTGCTCCGGCTTAAAAATTGGCAATTCCCAAGCTGATTCGCCTGATGTTTCAGCCACGTTCAAAAAGCCGGTCACGAATTTTTTATCGTTCGAAAACACACCCGTCGTGTGATCGCCTAACGCACGGATCACAGCGCCTGTTAGTGTTGCGGCGTTAATCATGCGCGTCGCTCCGTTGTTCGCCGCATGCGTCAAGGCATCTGCTAGAATTAAGCGACCTTCTGCGTCGGTGTTGTTCACTTCAACAGTCATACCATTTAACATGGTAATCACATCACCGGGCTTTAAAGAATCTGCGCTTACCATGTTATCTGTCGCGGGAATCACTAGCATAATGTTAACTGGTAACTCTGCTTCGACGATGGCACAAAATGCGCCAAACACGGTCGCTGCACCACCCATATCACCGTGCATACCGTACATCGCTGCCGACGGCTTTAAAGAATAACCGCCTGTGTCATAGGTCACACCTTTTCCAACTAACGCTAATAACTCATCGTTATCAGAATCACCGTAATATTTAACTGTGATCAATTTTGGATTTTCCTTCGAGCCTTGGTTAACACCTAAAATCCCACCCATACCCGCACGTTCCATGTGACGTCTTTCTAAAATTTCCGTTTGCAGGCCATAGGCATCAGCAAAGGCTTCAATGACCAAAGCTAAATCTGTTGGCGTCAAATTGTGTGCCGGTGTATTGAGTAAATCGCGTGCCACGCTTGTGCCATAAGAAAGTAACTCGCCCTCGTAAACCGCTTCTTTAATGTGATATTTTGACTCGATTTCAATGATAATCGGTTCGCTTTGCTTTTTATCTGTTTTATAGCTAATGTGTTTATGTTGTGCTAAATGATAAGCTTCAGATGTTGCAAACGCATATTCTGAAATGTTTGCGTCCACTGGCAAAAAAGTATCCAGTAAAAAAGTCGCATCAAACTGAAGCATTTGTGTCACATGACCAATGATCTTTCGATGTTCATTAACGTCGTATTCATCCATTTTTCCTAAGCCAACAATGTACACCAAATCGTGACTCTCCCAAGGAATCGTCACCGTTGTAAAACCTTTGTATTTGGTTGCTTTTTCGTAACTAGATGCAAATTTAGTTAACTCGCCGTCTAGCTGTTGGTCCAATTGTTCGTATGTTTTTGTTTTGAAATCTTCAAAAATTCCTACAATGACTGATCTCATATTACCGCTCCTTATCTTGCCGTTTCATTTTAACCTATTATATCATTTCCAGCATCATTTTCCAATGCTTTTCGATTTAAATCACCATTTAATATTCATTTAAAAAGTACTCATAAATCGTGAAAGCATCGACAACGTGAGGATTCATCACTTCAGTTTCGTGAGGTGCTGGGGCTCTGAGGGTAATCAAAATATATTCATCCATGCCGTCGGTGGCTAAGCTAGCTAAGGCTAATCCGGCAGGATGTGTAAACCCGTCCTTACCGCCTAAAATCTCGCCACCGGAAAATGCTGGTGTTCGCTCGTTTGTATGAATGCTTCTAAACATCGTCGAATTCATGATATGCTCCTGCCCATCACTTGTGGTAATGGGATAAAAAGAAGCCGTAAACACTTCTCGAAACCCCTCGACTTGAAGGGCGTATTCAAGCAAAATAGCGATGTCAAATGCCGTTGTATAATGATCGTCGTCATGCAAGCCAGATGCATTGGTAAAATGCGTATCAAACATACCCAAGCGCAACGCTGTCGCATTCATTAAGTCTACAAAACCTTGATAGTCGCCACCAAAGTGATAAGCAATG
>Ga0131853_10005928_pt1 | contig 22057 bp, 18 predicted proteins | sample TergutLab28metaG_FD_92764 | JGI IMG/M metagenome (GOLD analysis project Ga0131853, IMG submission 92764) | Labiotermes labralis P1 segment gut microbial communities from Petit-Saut dam, French Guiana - Lab288 P1 (version 2) (version 2) | ecosystem: Host-associated > Arthropoda: Insects >... | reverse complement strand
TTAGTCCAGTACGTATTCTCATCTCGGTGCGTCTGTTACGTTCACGATGCCATTTACATTTTCAGTTGCAGAGTATGCCGATATGATTTATGTGTACGGTTTTTGTGACGGTAATTCAGTTCAGGCCGTAGCTGAATATCAGCAACGTTTTCCGAACCGTAGAATACCAACCCGTAGAGTGTTTAATCGAGTTTACCAGACATTGCGAGATACCGGTACACTTCCCGGCGTTCGCATTGCAGTCGAGCGTGATGTTAATGAAGGCGTCGATGAAGAAGAAGGCATTGTTCAGATGGTACAGAGCAGTAAACGTGCGAGTACGCGAAGAATTGCGAGACGTCTTCGTGTTCCCCACACTCGAGTGTGGAGAACACTGCGTGCAGAGTGCATGTATCCATACCACGTGCAGCGAGTGCAACATCTCGGACCTGGCGATTTTGCTGAAAGGCTGGAATTTTGCAAGTGGCTTAATGGCAGTCGCGAGTTGCATCGTTACAGCCTGTTTTCTGACGAATCGCAATTCAATCGCGACGGTGTCAATAATACAAACAACTCTCATGTGTGGGCAGATGAGAATCCGCACGCCACTGTGGAAAGCAACTTTCAACAACTTTTTAGTGTCAATAAGTTGTGTGCAGTTCTGGACGATCAGCTGATTGGTCCTTTCATCTTGGAAGGTCGTCTTACAAGAGAGGCTTACCTCAGATTTCTGCAGGAGGAATTGCCCCGAATTTTGGAGGATGTGCCTTTAAATAAACGAGGTCGTATGCATTTCCAGCATGACGGAGCTCCTCCTCATTCTTCAAATGAAGTTAAACATTTCCTGAACTGTTGTTTCCCTGGGCGATGGATCGGACGTGGCGGTCCACACAATTGGCCAGCCAGGTCTCCAGTCTTAAGCCCACTGGATTATTGTGTATGGGGATGGATGAAAGAACTGGTTTAAGTGTGAAGGTGGTAGGTAACGCGAGATGAATTGCTTAGTCGCATTTTGGATGCCGCAGACCGCATCAGGAACAGCCAGCGGAAACTACAACGAGCAACCTGCGCAGTTCACAATTGAGCGGCAGCCTGTGCTGCGGCCGGCGGTGGCATTTTTGAAAACCAGCTCTAAGCACAGATCAGTTCAAATTAAAGGTAATTTCACGAAGTTAAATTTACATTTATACTTTAAATGTATCCTGTATTATGTTGGTTTATTATTTTGTTCCGTTTATTGTCAATAATCGTTACCTTCTATTCTAAGTTTCAAGTGGTCATAACTCCGTAACCGTCCAAAATCGGACACATGTTTATATGAACTTTTTTGATCACGAAGACCTAGGAAATCACCTCCTGCAATAATATCCACAAGTCGTGAAACACCCTGTGTGTGTGTGTGTGTATATATATATATATATATATGTATATACATGTGTTGGTGTGTGTAATTAAATAACACTTTTTGTTTTGCTTCAAAGTCATGGAGGTTTGTGCAGAAGGGGAAAGACATGATTTTTGTTTAAAATAGTACATTGTAATTAACATTTTCTCTCGTATATTTTTAATTATAAAATTTTCAGTTTGGAGCGCTGGATTAGGGAAATATTCCACGAAAATATTTAACAAAATACCCGGCGTGTTATATACTCTAGGTGGTACGAATTTTAAATTTGTTTCAGATTTATTTGAACATTGAAATTTATAAATTCTTAATCAGTTTTAAAATTTTAATAAAACATGAAAACTGGAGCAGTAAGCTTTATGCACTTACGATCTGAGCTGCCAGTGAACTGCGCGGAGAAGGTAATTCACACGTTTCAGATTCGCTGTAGTTTGCTGTCCACATTTACTGAATAATATCAGTGGCTTTGTGGTTGAGGTTATGTAATGTGCATATGTTTGAATTAGCTGTGATCCTTCAGCTAAATAACGAACTTCTAGCTAGTGTACATAAAATCAAATTTTTTCATGTAAATTCTAAAGTCTACAAAGGTCTAGTACAAAATAACGCCGCTTTATTTGAGAGTTTCTTACTATTAAATATCATGTGATTTTTCCACTCTCTTCTATTTGCTTCCATATATTCTATATGTGTATTTCGTCGTTATATTGTGGATGAATCCAGTTATGCGGTTGCACATGTCTGTAAAATCACAATAAGCTTTTCATTATTGTTGACGCAAAATTTTTTTTAAATCTCCAAAAGCCAAGCAGCAACAGCACCTGTGAAATTTTAAGTTCTCAAACAGATAACAGTGAAAATTCGTATATAATATGTTATGGCAACGTGTAATTTGACATACAGAATATTCTGCATCAACGTACAAGCGATTCAAATGCTGCAATTCTACGGGCATCCTTTACCTTGCTGAATACCACCGAGTGGAAACTCAATTGCAGTAAGGAAATAAGTAGTAATGATGATGATGATGATGATGATAATAATAATAATAATAATAATAATAATAACAGCTCATGTGGAATGTAAAAACAAAGGTGATACCAGTAATAATAGGGGCGACTGGGACTATTTCAAAGTCATTTAGAAAATATATGAGCAACATACGAGGAAAACAAGAAGTCAAGGAACTCTAGAAAACAGCCATATTGGGCACTGCAAGCATACTTCGGAAAGTACTAATGTAAAAGTACAATAGATTTAACACTGGAACTAATGATATAAGCACAATGAATAGTAACAACAGAATAGCTGTAACACTGTATTCCCTAGGTACATGGCTTGTCTGAGGAATATAGGTATAAATACCCTGCATAAAGAGATGATGATGATGATGATGATAAAGAAAATTATGCGTGAGGTAATATCGGTTATATTACCGAGTTACTTTAGTTGACGTAGTTAGGTCACAGCTTCGAAAGAAAAAGTTAATTTTGTCTAGATGTCAAAAAACTGCAGCCTGATGTTGTGTTACACTTATTACTCTTCAAAATGACATGCACCATTCTGCGTGGTCAATTTTTCGCGTCTCGAAAAGAACTACTGGGGGAATATTTTTGGCAAGAAGTGTAAGTAAGCGTTGGGGTGGTTCATAATAACTGAGATACCTTTCGGTACCTTGAAAACAGTGTTTGTGGGAATGCAAGGGTGAATAACTTGGCATTTGCTAATATTTGTCACTTAAAATGCCACATAAAATTTCTTGCATTTTAATGTACTTTATGCGAAACACCTGTATTATAGTAACCAACATTTCGGATGAACGAGCTGTTTTCATCCCGAGTATAGAAGTCCTATAAATTTTGTAAATGAAGCCAGCACTTTCGTAATAAAGTCTGTGTACGTTTCCAAACTGTAAGACGCTGATCCCAGAATACAGTGACCTGAACTGTGTAGATTACGTCAAAAGGAATAAGCAACTGTGAGTATTAACATGTAATTTATCTAATTTTAGTGCTCGGGGTTTCACGGTGGCGACTTTTCAGATTACTTTGCACCGTGCATTCCGGTACTTATATGCCATAATTCTAAACAACATGCTGTATGTGTTTCATATTCTAAGACAGTACTGGGCATCGTGACCCTCGTGGGAATTTAATGACAACAACAACAACAACAACAACAATAATAATAATAATAATAATAATAATAGTAATTCACTTAATAAATTAACATTTTCAAATATTTTGTGGCACTTCGAGAAATTACCTGTGTCCGGAAGGCACGCGGGTCAAAACATTTGGCGCGCCACTGGTTTAAGGCCCTGTGTCAAAATCGAATTTAATTATTTAGCCCTGTACTTGTAGGAGGGCATAATGTTCCGAAATTTCTGTGTCCGTCAACAAGAATAAACTGTCATAATCTAGAAATGACAGTTAAAGCCCGTCATACCATCATCAGTGGTAAAATGTGTTCGAAAACACATTCATTTTGGAAAACGTAAGTAAATCCGGTCCATGTAAATTGTGTGCGGATATTACCAAATATTAGGCGTTATCAGAGGTATTATTCCCAGAAAACAGGAAATTTCTCCATCAGCCATGTAACTAATGCCGAACTACTTAGTTTCTGAGTCTTTCAAGCGCAGAGATACCCAAATGTATAGCTGTAACATTAAGTACTGCATCTCGTCCCAACTTTATACTATACCTATTAGTTACCACAAAATCATTTCCTGGGCACACCCTGAGGGTTCCAGGAGGTTGAGGCTCCCAGATTTCAAGAAAATTGGCACATGACTATGGTAAGGTTATCGGCCCTACGCACCGGCCGCCTTTACCCGTTAGGAAACATTCGTGATACTCTTTTCTGTTAGAAGCTGAGTCGACCCCCAGAGCCATAGTGCAGCTGTTTGTATTATGTCGATGAAGAAGTCCAGTGACACCATGGAAAATCGAACCCGCGACCTTCCGGTTTTTAGCGCAGTGCCTCAGACAACTGCACCACCGCGTACCCACAGGTGATTAGTATGTGTACTAAAAGTGTAGGAATAAAAACTCAAATTTTTTTCTCACAGTATATTAGCGTGTTGAATATGATTGTGAAAATAAATAGCAAGTGTTTTTCTAAACAATTTAAAAACATACTGCTGTTTATAATGGGAGCAGGCTGCGTTTGCAGTGAGCTATGTGACTGCGTCTTTGTTAGGCTTGTTCACAGAGTGGCTAAAAAAAAAACTATTAGTGTGATAGATTTATCCTAAAAGGAGGAGTAAGGTAAAAATTGATCGTACAGAATGATTGTATGAGAGGGCGAAATGGATTAATCCCGTTCAGGACATTGACGAATAGCAGGCTGTTTTCAATAAGGTGATGAGCTTCCGAGTTATGAAAATGGCGGGGGAATTATTGAGTAGGAGAGAGCTTGTTAGCTTTTAGAGACGAGCTTTACCTTAGGGTAGGGATCTGAAACGCGCACCTCGCAGAGGACTGGCACAAGCTCATATGTTTTGATTAATAAAATGTAATACCGATACACAGAAGTGAATGAGATACTGTTTCATGCAGAAAAATATCTCTAGATAAAAACGAGCTTTAAAAATGCACGTAGCCTTTGTTTCTCCTCAAGATCAGCACGTCCAGTGACTCACATACATACACGGTACCAGACTTAGTTTATTCATTACATTAACCCGTGCCTCAAGCAAAACATACTATTGAAAGCTCCCAAAGTTTGTACTGACCCTACGTCAATGCGTTTGATATCGCTAAAATTATTCTCTTATAAATATCGACAATCCTATTTTCATTATTTTTTCCTTAATTTTTTAATTTATCCTGTATGATAACATTACAATATCTCCGTGACGCATCACGCTGCCAAGTTGTGTTTATACTTTTAAGATTCAGCATGTTCTAGTTGGCGGTGTGTAAGATTTGTATATTTACACATTGTGTTGTAAAAATGCGGTTTGTGTATGCAGAAGAGCGTGTATAATAATATATAACTACGCGTGAAAACACACACACACACACACACACACACACATATATATATATATATATATATTTATATACATACGAATTTTGAAGAATTACGTACCAGGTTCGGGACCGCTGTAGCACAGTGGTTAAGGTGCTGTGCTACAAATGGGAGGGTCGTTGATTCGATCCCAGCTGTTGTCATTGGAATTTTTCATTGACATAACATCCTTCCGATCGTACTATGGTTGTCTCGTACACAGGTTTACGAGACGGTCACCTATAGGTGTGATGATACCAGAGGCTGTGTAATGCAATTTTGACCTTCTTATGATGAGCACATGTGCTCGAAACATGTAGAGGCATGAAATAATTTATTGTAAAACAAAAATTTTGTGCATCAAGTTGGTTAATTACTGATATAAATATACTAAGATGCACGATCAGCAAAACGTAAAAAAAAATCGTAAAATGTGTTTACATGTACTCGAAACACATAAATCAACATGATTTAAATTACAAGTACAACCATTTGCCTGTTTTACTCTAGCAATTAGTGAAAATAACGACCACAGAAACGCTGTGGTTTTATATTTATTTGCCTTATTGTTAGTGACTTTCATTTCAAAAGAGGGTCGTGTTTGTTTATACGGCTTCAAATTTACAATGGCTGGAACAGAAAAATGTCAAATATTGTATATTTTTAGGAAGATATTTGGTGAAATCGCACTGAAGTTTAATGCAAAGAACCTGAAGAACTGCTGTGTTTTAAAGGTTCTGTACGAATTCCTGACGATGATTTAGTGTGGATCGAAACATGTAGCTATACAAAGTGATATTCTTTTTGAAATCGAGTTGTGCTGGCTGCTGCTTCTGTATGTTACTGAGAGTAAAGGAAATTCTTGCTGTTTGGAATTTGGGTGGAGCAAATTGACGGTTATTGTACAGTCATTGGCAGAAACGGCTCTAAAATCAGCTTAGTACGTCAAAATTGAGAGGAACTTAGTGAACATAGTTCTGGAAATCCGATGATGTTTCACGGCTTCATTTTATACGAGACAGTACGTTGCAAAATTTGTCATTGGTGATGAAGGTGAAGGACACTGATTATGACAGTGGACTACATTCGATGAAACGACTGGACCAGGCGATCTTTCTGGAAGGCGTCGGAACTGACTATGACGATACCGCCTGCTGCTCTGCTTTGATATGGCTGATTACCGCTTAGAATAGCAGTGTTACGTAGATTTCTTAAGTTGCGAATTAAAATTTTAATGGCGGAGAAGGGCCAAACTCTATGATAATCATCTAACAAGGAATTGGTCATGAATCTCACAATTTTTGTGAAAAAGACATATCTCAGGTAGTATTAAAATTAATTCATTATTTATCCAAACACAAGTAAATTCTATAAGACCCTACACAGCATATAGACGCACCATCTGAGACAAGTGCAATACTAAACACACAATATAGCTATCCAGCTATTACATAGTTACAAACTAAATCCATGTTGGAAGCGTGGATCAGAAAATGTGGAAGGAAGTTTACTTACATAATGGAATTTCGAATGAATCCACATTGAGGTACTGGGATTGAAGATGGCGCTGTTACAACTTTGCAATGAGAAAGGAAATAAAATATATGTAAACAATATTTGTAACTGTTGTGGGAGGACATCTATTGACACATATTTTTCCTGCTTATGACCTTCACAACTTTCAATAATTTTCGTTTCGTTTTATGAGCTACCATAATTGTGTTTCTCTCTCAGTATGAATTAAAGAACAATTGTGAACCCGAGGATGACCCGAAATAGGTCGAAACATGCAGTTGTATATAATAAATACAATTTAGTTGTATTTGGACAGATATTGATTTAAATTTTTACTGTTAACAAAGCAATGATATGACAGTCATTAAAATTATCTTAACTCATAAGGCAAATTTAAAGAGACGGGGAAATTACTATGTTACATATTTCCTTTTGTGAGCGCCTTATAAATGTAATCGAGTCTGCTGCACGAACATTTCATAAGAACATCTCAACTGTTCGAATCATCCACTTCACCAGCTGGTTGGCAGACACTGAAGGGCAACTTTGTTGTTACCATTCAAATATCAAATAAATGAATTTCCTTCAAGGTTCAGAGACTTTGACGAGTTAAATTCTAATTTTTCAATATGCTTTCCCGAATGACATTGATCAGGTTCCAGCTTCTATGTAAATTGGGGTAAATGGATTACAAATTATTGTCAGTGAAAGATTACTTCACTGTGGGATGTATACAGATCCTCTAGCCTAGCAGAAAATTTCAATGTCATGGAAAATTCCGCGAAGAAAATGCTGACAGAATTTGACGGTTCAGTGATCTGGGGTGGTCCCTCGATGGTCTGGACCTCAGTAAACCGTCTCCCAGAACGTTTCGGAAAATTTGGGCCAATTATAGCCCTCTGTTTTTATTGACATTATTATTATTATTATTATTATTACTGTGTACTGTTATTAACAGTATTAACACTTTAAGGAGATTTACTTTAGCATTAAGTAACGATTTTTGTTGCCTATACCACGGATTTTCCCCTCAGTGGCCTGAATTCCCGAGTAATCCGGTCTACCCATTCTGCCATAGTCGGAAATTAGAAGGACGGCTGTGCTTACATCTGCGAACAAGATTTCTCCGTCATGAACTTCCGAAAGAGCTATTATTGATTCCATTTGCAGGTAAACATTCGCATGCTACACTACGCATTCCTTTTCGGCGTTCAGAGCAAAGCTTGGTCGAAAGGGACACCCAACCTCAGAAATCCCACTAAATAGAGTGCAGGAAGAATGCCATGACTTCGCAAATATCCTTATTGACTAAACTGAGGCGAATTCTAGTATGTTTTAAACAAACGTCTATAAATGTTGAGGTCTGTGAGTTATATAGAGGATTGCGTGTGTGCATACATATGAACGGGACTGTGAAATAACAAGACATTCTGAACACTGTTCTATGGAATTAATTTTTTAGTAAAATTGTCCTAATTACTTCGTTTCATATAGCATAAACCTATTACAATTTTGCAAATTTCTTTGCCCAACTTCGTATATATAGGCTTACTTGTGAATTGTATTAATAAGTATTTTTATGGTATTACAGTAATGTAATGGAAGACAAACAGGTATTGAACTGCAATACAACTACCTTATAAATAAAAGCGTATATTTATACTTGCTCATTTGTCACCTGGAAGAACAAGGGGAAGATAAATGCATAATATTAAAATTTGTGTCAAATAAATAGGGCTTTGGTTGGAATTAGTCTGGAGCAAGATGGCGCCCATTGGTGAACCTGACAACGTAAATTGTATTACGGTCTGAACATCGGCGCCGTCTATTCTGGTAAACAGTTTCGAATGTTCAGAAAAATCTACTTCCCAGTTATTCTTACAATTAAAAACTGTGAACATTTTAAGTGTTGTTATATTTAAAATATTTTTAGCCAATGAAACCGAGAATAAGTTCATCCAAAGAGCAACAACCAGTTTTTCCAACAGACATCTCGCAAGATATGGATGGTTTTCCTCTGTAATGGCGCGAAAGAATATACAATAGAGAGACTCCTTCTGAATCCTGACTACTTAATAAACCTTCCTCATTATCTACACGTCGCATTCAACGATGTGCAAGTTTTTGGCATGACACCGTCTTATTATGTAACCTACCGATACGTGAGCACTTTCTGGCGTCTCCTGTCTTTACATCTAGATGCAGACAGCAAAGAGCATTATCAAGGCTGTGTATTGCACAAAACTTTGTGCTATAAGGCGCATCCCTACAGCCACACATTATTATAATAATACTGCTTCAGAATTAACGCGAATATGTTGCGTGATTTCAAGTTCCCTGCGCGGTGTAAATGAGATCTTCGTTCTTCTGGGATGTTATGTAGCGTAGATTGTTATTTATTTACCAAAGTTTTGAGTCTGATTTGTCCTCGAAATGGGAACAGATATGTTGTTTCGAAACGCCGGTAACCAATTTCCAATCTACGCTGCCTAAAGTCCCAGGAGAGCCAAGATATCAGTAGAAATCTTCTTACATAAATGTTCGATATTATTCCGCAAAACGCACGTTTTTAGTGTAGAGAAAAATTTTTCTGACTAAGTGTGCAATTGCGTTCAGCCAACAGAAGCCAGTCCGATGTATATAAAAGGGATTTCAATTTTCGCTTCCATTGATAGATCATTGCAATTCTTTTACCAGTTTTACAGGGAAGAAACACGGAATCAGAAATTAGCTCTGTTGAGTTTTGATAATATGCCTACCTAAGGAAGTAAACAACTGGTGAATAGGTACAGGTATTTATTTATACACACAATGGGGATGGCACATTTCAGAAACAACTAGTGAGTTGATATAAAAACCTACCCTGTTTTCTTAACCCCCTGTACGTATTACGACCTTTTAAAATATGACGATTCTTATGAACTAAAATACGATTGGCTGATAAAGTATTTCTCGTCACTTCCTTTACCACCCCTCAGCACCAGAACGACCTACTTGCACAGTCTTCTATACTGTAACGCAGATATTTTCTCGGAAGGACTCTGTATAGAAGTGTGTTTGGGGTTACAACTGAGGTAAGAATTGGAATCTGGGATGTAATGGGTGTCAGCATTTTAATGTACTTTTACTTAAATTAAAGCTTAATGCAATAGCTATGAACAGTATTTGATATTCTTAAGAATATCGCTATGATTCCCAAACGTAATAAGATGTAGATGAAAATTATTAAGCATTAATATTTATTTTATATAAGTGCAGGGTTTCGTATAAAATACAGCATGTCTTGTAATTGAAACTTATATGTTTGTAGGATATGAGTCCGCGCAGGGAATTTGTGTTTTTCGTAACGCTTGAATTCATAAATTAATCAAAGCTTCCGAACACGTAGTTCTTAATGTATGGTTGAAATTCTTCCTCCTTCAGTTGAGGTCAGTTTAAAATACTTTATATTTCGAAAACTTGTTAAACACGATAAGAGCTTGTCTGCAGTCGCTTGTACATATGTGTGTGTGTGTGTGTGTGTGAAAAGTTTGTAATTCGCTGCATGAAGCATTGTTAAAAATTTTAATCGTTCTTTTTGTAACATATTTACTTAAAGATATAACAATTCTTTCGGACATGACTTCAGAACAATTATGTAGCATAGTATTAGGATTTTAATGCTAAATTGGTAATATGAACTCGGTAGATATTTATATAGATTTTAAGTTAGGTCCTACTATTAGGAATATATGAACATATTTTACCATATTCATGAATTTTTTACGCTGCATGCATTCTCAAAGTTTGACTGCGCCGCAAATTTTGTGTTTTATATGGTTAGTCAATCTAAGCATAAATCATAGTTTTGGATTTTGGAGAACAGGTTGTTGAGACAGTTCTACGCACAGGACAGAAGTGACACGGCGCTGGAATAAAAATATTTAATTTGTATTTTTCTTTCAATTTTACGGTAATTTCATCAAGTATGTGATTAGCAGAGCATTTACTAGCATGGAAAAGTTGCAAAAATGCTGGGAAAAGAATCGTTTGGCAAATAAAGAGGAAGATATTGGAAGGTATAAAATGTAGCGAGTCTTAATGGATTAGGATAAGTAGATTTTGACTGCATTAATGTGGTTTAGAATATTTCAGTGCTGACTGCCTCTGATATTCGAAATATTTTAAGTTCCATTAAGAAAAGAGAACTTAACTAGTCCTTTCTCTGTCACCTACGCGATGATTGCTGCAGACAGCTGTTTTTAGTAATAAAAAAATTAGCTAAATATAGAATTTGTTTAAAATAATACTCCTTTTAACCATATAGTAAAATCCATTTAGTTTTTTCGAAATGGTGTATGACTGTTAATCGTTCTGCTACTTATTTAAATATGTCTGTTATAACTACAGTTCAAACAAAAAATGTTAGTTTTTCTACGCTTGATTTTCAAAATGTTTTGGATGTTCTATCTCATTGATTTACTACTACTTAATATTGAACTGCACCTTGTATTTCTATAATATTTAATTTATCTTCACTCTAAGTTAATTTCAGTGATATTTTAAATTTTTAATCTAATTTTCCATCACGCATACTTACTCGTACAGTCAGTGTCCACGAGTTAAACTGTGCTTCAGAAATCAGAAATAATATTGCACCAATGAACATGGGCATATTTTAGTTATGTGTTAACTTTGTCTGAACTCGTACTAGTGGGTACAAAATGAGATTCGGTGTCTATAAAAGGCTAAATTTATAATTCTGCACCATTAGAATCCAATGTAAACGAATGCTGGAACTCGTATTTCGGTTTATATATTTATTTTCAGGTAAGTTTTCTACGAACTAGCTATGGAAAACGGCGGTGCCCCTCAAGCGGAGAAGACGGAGAGGCAGGTAAATGATCGTGACCAAATAGAAGTCGCGAATTCTCCGTTCCGCATGGCGTCCGTTGACCGAGTTTCGAAACTGCCGGCTGTTGAAGAAACGGTGAAAATGGTCAACAATCTGTATGGAAAAGTTAGGGTAAGTAACAATCCTGTGAACACCGAATAATGTTGCGAAAACAACATTATTCTACTAGTCAGTACTTTGTACATATTCATCTCTTCTATTGTGGTTATAAACCGAATGTTAGATACAAATTTTATTCACTTCTCTATAACAGCAATAATTTGTAGCAGTTTACTTATTCTCATTTTAAATAGTTTAGGTCTTTTACACTTAATATGTAAAGAGGAGAAATAATTTATCTGCAATAAGTATTAACAGAATTATTTCACACCTTAATTTATTGTCATTTAATATTAACTGAGGAACACTTCAACTAAGACGAAATTTAAACCCGGCCTTTTCAGTAACACTTTCGAACTCTGTCGAAATTTGTATTAAAATTTGTATATTATATGAATATCAATCTAAACATTTAAGTGAACTACCTCAAACCGATCCCTCTGAAACCAAACCTGTGAAATTCGGACCTATTCAAGGAATATAGAAATATAATTTAAAAACTTATTGGCAGGTAAATATTATACAGAGCTTTGTTAATTCGAAATTCATACTCCTCGTCAACGAAAATTGGGATGTTTCAATCGGGAGTATTAGATTGATTAAGGGGAGCGGGCATGTGGCATGTGGCTTGTGGCATGTGGCATGCAGGAGGGATAGGAAATGTAAACATGTTTTCGGTGGAAAATCCTGACACCACTTGGACGACACAGGATTAAGGGGTAAGACTAAAAACAAAATGGGTCTACCAGAAAAATGAGAAGGAGGCGTGTACTGGATTTATCTGTCTGGAGCTCTGTTGAACACGGCCATGAAAATTGGGTTTCCATATAAAGAGGTGAATTTGGTTATGAGAATATTTAGTAACTGCAGAATACACACTGCACTGACATTGTAAATAAGAGATGCCTGCATGTAGTCACCACACAACCAAGCGGTCTTGTGATGAGTAATGTTGCTTGTGTTACTGACCTCTTAAGTTTCGAAATATCCAACTCTGGACAGGCTACTCAGGAAGAGGTTCTTCGTGATTTTTCCCAGTCAATTGAAGCTCAAGCAAGGGTAGTGCTTCCCGTTAGTCCACCTCGGTTTTTGCAACATATATTTTAATTCGGTATTCATTAGTCCTCTATATGTTCTGCACCATACGCTCCGAGGAACTGAAAACTTCGCTAAATAAAGGAGTAATCAACAAATCGTTCACGAAATTACAAATTTGTAACTAAGTTCGGTATAGCTTGTCGGGTTGTGGTAGCAACATATGTTGGAAATTTGCACATTAGCGAGCGTCAGTAAGCTTGCAGTAGTGTAAAGCGATTCATTGCAAGCCTCTTCCAACTAGTGTATATAATTTGGTAATAATTCAGTACAAGGTTTTGTAAAGAATATAAATATTCCCCCTAAAATACAAACCTATCATTTCCTCGGTTTTGTTATATACGTGCTTTAACCTTTAAAACGAAGCGCAGACTGCTTTATTTATAGACCCAATCCGTACCGCGCCGTAAATAGTTTTATGGTGTAAGTGACTTATGTCGTTGTTTATCTCAGATAAATTACAAAACACATTTGTACAGTGTGGGCAGAGCATACGATTGTTGAATATTATACCGCTTGGTGCATCACATAAATAGCAAGCTTTAAATGGTTAATATTAGGTTTTCTAACTTCAAAAACTTCTCTCTACAAGGGAGCAAATTCCTTTTTCAACTGGTCTCTGAAGACGGCAGAATCTACCGCCTCGAAGGTTGCGAACGTCACGGTACCAGTGCTGATGAAACTAGATGGGCCCATTGGGAGATTGGATGATGTTCTGTGTGTTGCGCTGGATTGCGTAGAGAGCAAGGTGCCGGTCGTAAAATTACCCCCACACGAGGTAGGATTGGATTTGGATGGCATAATAGTTAAATCAGCGGGATGAAACAAAAGGTGTTCAATTACATTTTCGTCAGCGAATTAAATTTTTGTGATAATGTGGGCATTAAATGCTAACGAGATTTGAAAGCAGTGAAGAAGGTTTTATGCTGTGATTTTTAATTGAAGGCGAAGCTTAATGGAAGCCACATTAAAGACAAAAATTTGACATTTTTGCATTATAAAATTCAGACTTTTAATATTAAAAACAAACTTGTTTACGAGTATTTCTCTCTCTCTCTCAAAAAAATTGTACGACAACGAGCATTGTTAAAGTAGAATTTATACAGTTACGTCGACTGCGAAACATCTAAATGTTGTAGAACATTCCACAGAATGTTACTGCAATCTATTAGCATGATGTGCACATTTCAAACAAATGCGATGCAAATTGCACTGTTGCAGTATATTGTCCTTCGTTCATTTTCTAATATTATGACTCTTTTCTTAAATAACCAAACTTTGGTAATGAATCTGTAATATATTGTCTAACAGATTTCTTTTCTCAAACTTCGTTTCCTTCATTGAAACTAGCGACAAGAATGTTTGAAAATTTTGAATTTGAACGTCTGTTCGCCAACACAACTATGGTCAAATATTAAGATGAGTGGATTATTTTCCTTCAAATTTATTTACTCATATTATACGCAGCAAAATTCAATTAAGTTATTCCTACATCCGACACAAGTACATAATTCTTAAAGAAGAAACATTTATAAGACTGCAGTTTCCATTTAAACCGCATTAACGTGAATAGTGATAAGGAAAAACGAGCTAAAGTATCGCGATCCGTTAACCCCAAAAACTAGTAAGAAAAGGACCAAATTACAAGATAAATTGTTTACATTTGCCATCCAACACAACAATATATTTAGTTTTTAGTTTTCTTTATTTTAATGGCGACATGTTTCGGTCTTTCCGAACATCATGTGGCCATCTCTCAGAAACTTAAGGTACATTAAGTGCTATCACTTGGTATGGAAAAAAGGGGTAAAATGTTACTTAGTCATGTAGGATCACTGTGAGAATATTTGGGGGTGCTTTAATAATTTCGTTCTGCATATCTCGTCTCCTCATACATCTAAGAACTGAAAGTAAAATACAAAATTGGAAGTTATTCTATTCTTCTTAAAATTATTATGGAACCTGACCTCTTTATAAGAAGAGAAATAATTACTTACTCTGAGAAGTGAGTATTGGGGATATTGGACGTACATGCTGTATAAGGAAAGGGTAGGAAGCTTTACATTACTAAGTAATTGGTTTCATACCACGTAAGTCCTTTGTCACATATTAGGGCGAATATATGGAAGGGGAAGTTAGCTTGGACATGAGAATTATCTATTTTTAGAAGGAAGAACTGAAAGCAAGAAAAATCTTTAGCTGGTTTAGGTATAGATACAAAAACAACCATAATATTAAAGCAGATATTAAATAAAGGAAATGAAATTATGCCATCGTAAAAAGTTTGGTTTTTTTTTTCAAGGATTCTCTATTCCTTGTAGCTGAGAATGTGTTGTAGGAAGCTTCATAGTGTCAATCACAATGTCTCGCACCGTTTGCAGATATATGTGAACACGAAACAGAGCGTGAGCAGGTCTATACAGCCGTGCATGAATTGTGCCTCTGCTGTGAAGAATTACGGAGCCAGTAAATTGATGGAAGTATGTCGGGCCTGCGGTGTGTGCGAACCTGGAGCTTTTGATGGGCCTGACATGCAAAAAGAAAATGGTAAGTTCCAAGATTCAGAGGAAAGGTGAAACAAATTTGCTCATGAAGAAATGTTTCTGATTTTATAAACAAATAGGAAAAATTTAAAATGTTTTATTGCCTTCAAAACGAGATGATTCGGGTATAAGTACAGCCTATGATGTGTATTTAGCTGATAGGACCGTCAGATCGCCCCGGGATAAGGCTCTACTGACAAGCGTTTTCGTGACAGTCTTCAGCTCCTTTGCGCAATTGTCAGTGTAATTACACAATTCGGCCACGACTTTTATATTAAAACAGTTTTAAATTTACAGTTCCCAGATGTTCCTATTATTTAACGCTAAAACTGGAAGAAATATATTCAGATTTTAGTGACATTCTGTAGCATTCTATCGAAGTCGTTTCACAGTTCGAATTAATGGCCCCCTTCAGCCTTTTCCAGCTTCCGATATTGAAAATAAATTAGGCCTATATTACAATAAAATATGAAATTATTTTCAAAGTGAGAATTAAGAAACCTCAAATATTGGCATTATTACAAATTTTATGTTCAAAAGTATAAGAACATATGTGAACACGTGCATTATGTAATGCTACTTCAGATTTTGAAAATAAATTACTGACTGAAAGCCCAGTGGTAATTATATGCACCACGTAGCGTAACATTAAGAGACTGTAATTTGAAAACACTTCTATTTTACCCGACTCTTATGATACTGGCAAAAATTACTTATGTCTTCCCTACCTGTCGTTAAACGGTTTGTTTTGCAGTGGGGGACTGTCTGCGTTCTCTCTGAGGTACGAATTATTTTATTATGTGATGCATATAAATGCCGGTCGTGAGAATGTTGTTTGAGCTGTTTAGCATTTACTTGTGAAATAAAAAAAGCTTATGATTGTTTACAGTAACTAACGGTGTTGTTGAATTTTCATGAAATTCGGTATAAGAGCTTTTCGCAAACAGATGTCGGGTAAATGTAAGTTTTATGAAACTCGGCTCAGTGCCAGTCATACTCTACTAAAGGGCCTAAGTGTTTTATACTCCTACTGCATCTATTAAACGACATGTGTGAAATTCGATGTTACAGATTTTCATGTAATGTTGTTGACCAGTTTTGGTTTTCTTGAAATTTTTTGAAGTTAAAGACGTACTTTATTTATGAAAGAACATAAATAAAATTTATCTTAACCTTTCCCTTTGTTTTGTCTTCCTATGTGGATACATTTCGGGGGAATACTCAAAATAACTTTTTGAGTGTTTGTGAAATTCGTGAAAATCACCTCAGTGCTGAAATTTCTATATATACGTTCCACATTGCTCGTCCCCTTTGACTGGAACTCAGTATCAGAAATTTGCACATAACGTTGTTGAACAATTGTGATTTTTTAAAAAATATGTGAAGGAAAGACCCTAATTATGGATGTCAATTTAGTTATATTTCACGTGTGTATCGTGAAAGTTTGTGACACACATATATTAAGAACAGACTGGTATATTCTGTGTGATATGTCACGGAATAAGCCATGTGTAATCTGGCACAAAAAATGACGTGTGAGTGAAGGGTCCACTAAATTAATTATACGTTCATGTCACATGTGTACGTATAGGATTGATGTGGATTAGGGTATTTTATTGAAACATGTCACTGATACGCAAAATTGCAATTTGTAGGTGGTGATGTGACAACATTAGATCTTCGAACCAGCTCACATTTTACTGTAGAATCTAAAACAGGTTCCGCTTCGGCTTCGGTCTCATATTGATTCGTCGAATAGCATCTTGCTGATAATTGTTATTTTTCTTGCTTGTTAATTTGAAACTTAATAGCTTGTGGTCAGTATTATATCTTAGCACATTGTTGTATCGTTGTATCATAATTGTGCATGTTAGTGGTTTTACTGTATCATATTGTTAAAAATAATCAGCTGAATAAAGGAGTATATTAAGAATTCGGTTGTCATTCTATAGAACATTTATGAACTGTTTATCCTCAAACTCTCTTAGTATTATAGAATTTCTGGTGTTTTAAGGTGTTTTGTGTGTGTGTCAAAGCGTTGGGGATTTGCAGAGGATGAGATCAAAATCTCTTAATTTATAGGTGAGAATATTACGGCCTAAAGATTCTACACGTCATATACAAATTAATATCATTAGTACTAACTCTTGGGGCAAAGTTCTTCCCTGAAAAAACTAATCTTTCGTTAATATTACCAGAAGATTCAGTTGTTGTGTGACACATGGAGTGGCACATTTAAAATAGTAGTGCAGTGTTTTAATTGAAAATAATCATGGTTTTTAAATCTTAGGTCAGTAAGAGAGCTAAGGGGCCAGCAATGTTGCCGTCCTTCGTATATTTTTTTTAACTTGGATGTAATTCACACGAGTTCTTTGTCTTTAAAGAATTTGAGCTTGATAGGACATTTCTCCAATGCGAGAATTCGCGTGTGCTCATAGTTCAATGTGTATTGGCTGGAGGTGCCAGTATTCTCCTGCTCATGTAGTAAGTGTATTGGTATGACCGAAGTAGGAGGATCGTAAAGTATGTGAGTCTTGCGCTGAAGGTTGTAATGCAAATTTACGGGGACTTTGTGGATGTAATCCTGTTACACCAAGGTATTCGACGGAAACGCACAACAAAGGATATCATTATGATACATATAGTTCTTGTTAGAATATGTGGTATCTCCCCAAACAAAACATTTTCAGTTGAACAGTAGCACAGACACTCAGCCGGCTCGGTAGAGTCAGGAGTTCGAGAAAAATTAGATTTCCCTAAACGCGTTCATAACTAGCAGTGAGTATGTATCGTCAGTCAGATAAAGATATCAGGTGTCAGAAGGTCAAGAAGATAAGCGCGTACAACAGTGAAGGACAGTCTAATGGATCCAATTGATACAGAGCGTCAGTCGGGTAATGGTCCTCTGCTCTGGATCAGCTGCACTTCGAAATTAATTGAATGTTGGTGTTCCATGTCACGAACCAAGATGTCAGGAAGGTGGTGGTGGGTTTTGTTGCTAATCTCCAGTGTGCTTGGGACAAACCAAAACCGACCTCATATCATCTTCATTTTGGCTGATGATCTGGTGAGTATTAGTGGGAATAGTGCGTTGCACAATGACGTAAGTGTCTTAAAGGGGACACTACATAAATATGCAAAGATATACGTACGTCGCAACTTGTACGAGAAGTGTTAAATTTTTACAGTAATGAAAGTAAGTTTATTGATTCTCGGATTAATACAACACTAAATAATTTGATATTCATTAATTCATCACATTCACTAAATGTTTCGGGCGGTAATTGCGGCTATCATCGTGTAGTGCTACAATTGTATAGAAGGGAAGAACGGAGGTAGAGACCTCTCTTTTACAATTAAAATACAATCTTATAATTTTGTTATTTTACAAAATAAAGAGATAATAAACTACACAGCAACAAAATGGTTAAAATGAACCGGTTGTCGTTTACTGGTGGCGTATCAAAAATGAAGAGTGAGAATATTCTGTGGTACCGACTTTAGAGCATAGTCATACAGGTGTTGTAAACTGTTGTATAAATCCTTGTTATATGTCGTGATTATATCTGTGTTGGACGCTTTTAACGTTCGATATGACCCGTTTTATTCTCTTGACTCTTTGTGTTGTCATCGGGACAATAGTGACTTCGTGAATCTTTGTCAATTGTTAGAAGCTGGTTTTTATCGCTGTGTTTCTATACGGTAAGGTCAAAAGTTAAAAACTGACCCTAGAACAGGCCATGAAGGCCCAAAGGGGGAGTAGATATGCAACTATACTCTTTCTTTAACTTTAGCTCTAGATAGGGTGGGTGGTTAACGCCACTCCCCGTCACTTTGCTCCCGGGAATGGCTTGATACCCATTGTGTAGGAGGCTGGGTGGGTTCCAGGGCCAGTATAGACAGGCGCAGAAAATCTCGCTCCACCGGGAGTGGGTCCCCGGACTATCCAACTATAGCGAGTCGCTATTCCGACTGAGCTATCCCAGTCCATATTTCTATGCTGTGTTTATTTTAAAACTGGATGCTATATTTTACGTAAGTCAATGTTAGGAATGACGTGTGTATCGGGGTAGTTGTTTATCGCTACGTAAGGTCAGAAATTCAGAGTAAGGAATGATGAGTACGATGATGATACTACTACTACTACTACTAATAATAATAATAATACGATGTGGATGTCTCCTGTCACAGGCCTTTTCTTCCTGGTACTTCTCATGAACCAGCGGTGATCCCACCGCTCAGGCTTCAAGTTTCACACTGCAGTACTTTCCGTATTATGTGTGATGTTCCAAGTATAGCTGTCTTTTGTAGTGAATCCATCGAATGTTTTCCTGGTGTAGTTTTCAAATCCTTCCTTAAGCTTCTCGTTACTATTCCAGTGGCTCCAATTATTACTAGTACAATCGTACATTTCAGGTTCCACATTCGCTGTATCTCTATACATAAACTCTTGTATTTTAACTTCTTTTCCGCTACCTTTTGCACAACATTTCTGCGGGTATTGCCACATCTATCAGTGTGCATGTTTTCTCTTTATTGTTTTTAATTATTATATCTGGCCTATTTTCTGTAACTTCTCTGTCTGTGTGTACTGCTTGATTCCACAACACTGTGACATATCCCTCTTCACACACTGGTTTGGGCATGTGTGTATACCATTTGTCTGTAGTTTTAACGCCTAAGGCTTTGCATTGAAACCACAGACAGTTATAATTATTATTATTATTGCCCGTAGGCAGTGTTTTACAATTACATACTTGAAATCAAACATGCTTCTAGGGTACACGGTATTTGCTGCTATCCTCTAGGTAAACTTCACAGTACGTATAATGCTATTTCCCCTATTGTATATTTTGTACTTTTTATTAGTACTTTCTGCACTCTGTGTGCAGTGCCCAATATGAAAGTTTTCTGTAGATCCCCGATTTCGTACTTTCCCGGTATGTTGCTCAGGTATTTTGTGAATAATTTTGAAATGGTTACAGTTGCCCCTGTTAGTAGGGATATTACTTTTACTTTTACATTCCACATGCGCTGTATAATTACAATTATTATTATTATGATTATTATTAAATTATTATTATTAATATTATTATTACGGTAATGATGAAGATAATCACGAAAGGCTGTCTTTTAAGGAGATGTGTTCATGTATTTAGCCAAGACAATTTTGCGAGTTTGAATGCAGTTCGAAATACAGACATGAAAGTTTGCTTGTGTTGTATTTTGGTGAATAAACTTGGTGTTGCTGCAGGGTTGGAACGACGTCGGTTTCCATGGGTCGGATCAAGTGCCGACGCCCAACATTGACGCCCTGGCATACAGTGGCGTGGTGCTTAACAACTATTACGTGATGCCAGTGTGTACACCTTCTCGCAGCGCACTCATGACTGGGAGACACCCAGTACATACTGGTACGTACTTGCGTACTTATTTTCTGATTTGTACCCACTGACCAGGTAAGGCCATGACCGTTGCTGTTTATAGGACAGGTATCCAAAACAAGGCAACAAACATAAAATATTTGAGGGAAAGCCACTTGGAAGGTAAAGGGGATACGAGGAATTGTGTTAAGATTCTTCAGGTCGTCGCTGTTCTGCGATGTTATGCAGTGTAGGTTGGAGGCTGGACACAGACCTTTCGGAACAACATATCCGTACCAGTCAGAGCGCCGGAAGCCTGAAATCTCGCTTTAAGTTTCTTCATAGGAAAAATGAATGTGATATTGTAAGGTAAATATAAGAGATTCAAAATTATGTGCTTTGCTATCAGTGGTGTTAAATTTCCGGGTTTTGTTGCCAGAGGGTTACCGTTTTTCTTTACCGAGACGTTTTGGAACAAAATTTGAAACTAGTAATCTGTTTTTCTTTAAACCTAGACGATATTTGATAATAATTTGTCAAAAATTAAGTACTTGTAGGAAAATACAGGCTTACTCGTTCTTATGAGCTGAACAAATATTGCTTTTACAGCACAATGAGTGTGCTAGAAATCCTCGAAACTTAAATCCTGCACAAAATCTTCAACCTCGGTGCGCTGTAATTTTGTGAATGTATTTAATTATAGTTATAAACAACTACCTCTTGAAAAATAGTTGGAATTTAAACCTTAGCGTCGCTGAAGACAAGATTATTAATAGGCTAAATCCGGAAAACTCACAGAAATTCATTTCGTCTACATCATCAGGCATCAAACTTTAAAAGAATGTTTCATAACCCTACATACGTAAGTCTTTCGTCATTTATATACCTAGTCAATAAGTTAGTCTACAAATCTTTCCAATTTTGTGGAATCCAAAGGTAAAACACTGTGCTAACCACAGTCCATTATATGTATATATATATATAGGTAGGCAGGCAGGCAGGTAGGTAGGTGGGTGGGTGGGTGGGTGGTTGGATGGATGGATGGATAGGTAAGTAGGTGGGTGAGTAGGTGGGTGGGTAGGTAGGTAGGTAGGTGGGTGGGTGGGTAGGTAGGTAGGTAGGTAGGTAGGTGGGTGAGTATGTGGGT
>Ga0131853_10005926_pt1 | contig 22064 bp, 21 predicted proteins | sample TergutLab28metaG_FD_92764 | JGI IMG/M metagenome (GOLD analysis project Ga0131853, IMG submission 92764) | Labiotermes labralis P1 segment gut microbial communities from Petit-Saut dam, French Guiana - Lab288 P1 (version 2) (version 2) | ecosystem: Host-associated > Arthropoda: Insects >... | reverse complement strand
TGCTTTATTAACTGCCTGAATTTTGCCTCCGAAATTCTTGAGCGGTGTACGTACTTGTTTTTCATTGGCTTGACACCCTTTCACAGCTTACATTGCTTCGCTGTGCTAGTCAAGCCCCTTGTTATTTGTAATTCCGAGTTTGTTGCTTAATTTCGCAGGAAGTCTAGTCTCAAACTAACTGACTAAGCATATATAATGCGTTTAGATAGCCTGAGACACCGATAAAGCCGATAAGCAGCACTAAAACGATTGAAGCGATGGTGACAATTTTCTTATGCGCAAACTTTTGAGCAAGAAACAATATCCCGATAAATAATGACACATACAAAAATGTTTCTATATACGCTTTCAAATGGTCACTAATCGCTACATTCGTAAATATATATCCTTCAAATGACCCGATTCCGGGGCCAATTGTAGATATTGGAATTCTAAAGATATTTGATAGCATAATTAAAAAAACTATACGCAAGCATAACGGAGTTAACAAAGAAGTCAACTTTTCTTTGCTCAGTTTAGGATTTATACTTAAAGTGTACGCAGACCCTAACAAAGCAGATGTTGATGGTTCAAAAATATTATCTCCAAAAGAGGCTACACCACTGGCAATTGCGGTTGGGCTTGATGGACTGACAGTCGGTTTGGGAGTAGGAGTTGGTATCGCAGCAGCCAATGCATTTTTGCTCGTAGGACTTTCTTTAATCAGCGATATTTTAGCGGTCATACTTGGCTGTTATCTAGGAAATAAGATTGTACAAAAAGCGTCTCTGGATTTGTCTTGGGTAAGTGGAGCTATTCTGATTGTCATTGCAATTATAGGTGTCTTGTAGTAGCAAGCAATCCCTTAATAAGCAAAGTTGAGAGATTGGAGTTATGGGGCAAAGAGCGAGTTAACAACTGGCGGAGCATAATATCTGACAAGGATGGCAACCGTCCAGAATCGACATGCCTTTAGAGATGGCCTGTTGCGTATAGCTGTTAAGGAATACGTTGCATTATGAGCGGCTTATTCCAGGCATTTGCAAAGACATCAACATCAGCGAATTTTTGCTGGTAGGTACCGTTTCGATTCTGGTAAACATCACCCTTAGCTCTTTATAGTGGAGTGGGAACAAAACAAAGATGCTCCTACTAACAACAGTAGTATGGGCAAGTACTATCTCTACAACAAACCCATTTCCCAAGCAGAAAAAGTTCGTATTGAGGTCAATTTGCTCAACCAAAGTGTTCGTTGGTCGAACACACCTGCCACTACTGCACGTGTTTGACCAGCGATGATTCTACTCAACCAATTTCACAAACCACGAAAAGCCCCGATACAATGCGGACTATCACCGTTTTGTACCGGGGCTTTTTCATGCTTGTTTTAATGAATAGGAGATTGCGGAGAGACTAACCGCATGCCTTTTCATCTTTTAAGGCAATATAAGAGTTGAAAAATATCCATATGCCTGGACTCTAAAATTTTTATGTTAAATCATCAGAATTGTAGGTTTTCCACCGACGACCAATGTCTTCGCAACACTCGAATAGCTCATCCTCCGCCATATTAAATTCGAGTTGTATTTCGTCAGCAGCAAATCCATCGAGCAGCCTTTTGAGAATTCTCCGCTCACACTCGTTAAGATATTCCTTTCGGAAGGCATCTAGGTGTAATCTGTTTTCAACTGAGAGCATCTCATTTTTGCAGCGAAGAAGTAAGAGTTCATAGGCTTCCGTTGGAGCGTCAAGAGAAATGTGGCGATAGGGGCTCTCTTTAACGTAATGCTTGTTTTGCCGCAAAAGTGCAAGCTTAAGTTCATCACAAAGGTGCTCTATGAGCACTCCATGGTTTTGAGTATAGCCGCGCATTGCCTCCCAAAGAGCTGCAGTCGCTATTGCGCGACGCTCTTCTATTGGTGTTGTTTTGGCGCTTGTATATACAACTTTGTCAATCAGCCATTTGTATGCTGCAATAATAGATACGCACTCATCAGAAAGTGCTTTTGCTGCTGCATTGCGTGGCGGCAAAACAATATATCCTTTCCAAATGCTGTCTGAAGTTTCATGGAAAAAGAGAAACGTTGCGGGCAATCTGATTCCCAGGCGGCGAAAACTCTTTGCCATAAGGGATAAGTTTACCTCTCCATTTTTAGAAAGAGTCGAACCATGTTCGGAATTTGCCTTCACTACGATAGCGTTTTCGCCAGCGTCTAGCCCGATTCTGATTTTGCCGTTAGACAGTTCTTCCCGCATTTGTGCCCCAAAGCACAAGACTCCACTGTTCTTTAATGTTGCCGTTGGTCTGCGACGGTTATCATCCGGCTCATACCATTGAATTTCGATGCGGCTTGTTTTCCTCATTTGATTGCACCTCCAAAATAATTCCCCGATCATCGGGGTAGGCACATTATATCAAACCGAAAAGCTCCCGAAATCAATTATACAATAGGTTTGTTTATGGGCATACGTGATAATTTTTTTGATAGCGTATATCTGGTAAGGGTGCAAAGCTATCATAAGCTTCTGGCTTTTTTGTTGTCCAGCGATATAGCGATATAAGGAGTTGTGGGGAAAGCTACTAATGATATGCAGGGAAGTGTATTTATCAAATGATGAACTAGCAAAGGGCACAATTGAGCCGCCCTCTATGCCAAGGCCCATTTCATTGTTGAAATTTGACGATTTATGTGCTACAATGGGCAAATTGAGCCATGGCTATTAAGCCAGCAAGTGCCAAGCAGGTAGCAAAATTGCACAAAAGGTGTGTTAGAGTATCCGCCAGGCGGTCCCCACAAAGCCGAGATAAATTAGGAGGGTAATCATGGCAATTGATGCTAAGCCAAGGAATGCTATGTACTACGTGCACGTCTTTATCGGGGTATTTTTGATGTTCTTTGCCGGCAACCTTATTTCGCCTATTTATCCGCTTACCGATGTGGGTATGCAGGTCGTCGGTGTGTTTATAGGCATTATCTGGATGTGGTGCTTTGTAGGCTTTCTGTGGCCCAGCCTTCTTGCGCTTGTGGCATTTTCACTTACAGGACTTGTTGCAAATTTTGCAGGCGCTTTGACAATGTCGTTTGGTCACTCGGTGCCTGTACTGCTTCTTTTCTCAATGATTCTGTTTGGTTCACCACAGCATGTGGGCGCAACAAAATACATTACTCGGTTCTTCTTGACCAGAAAAGTCTTTAACAACCGGCCGATAATTTTTGCTTTCGTTTTTTTCTTTGCCACTTACGCGCTGTCGGTGGCCGTAAATGTAACGCCCTCGTTGATTCTTATGTGGTCTGTGCTCTACGGCGTCTTGACTGAGCTCGGCTACAAAAAGGGGGAGAAGTTTGCCTCCCTTATGCTGGTAGGTACTTTCTTGGGCTCTATCTCTGGCCAGGCTTCTCTGCCTTTTACCGGCTCGACACTGGCAATACTCAACTCGTTCACCGCGGCTACATATAACGTGCTGGGTGCTGAGATTGAGATGCCTGCGCCGCACTACATGCTTACCGGTTTTATCTTCTCTGTCCTTATTTTTGTGGCTTACTGCGTGTTCATGAAGGTTATACTAAAGCCGGAAGAGCTGGCGAAGGTGGCCAACGTCAATACCGAAATGTTCGAGCGTGACCCGCTGCCTCCTATGAGCAAGCTCCAAAAAGCGAACTTTACTAGCATGTTGGCATTCGTGTTCTTGATGCTTTTACCGTGGGCTTTTCCTGGCGGTCATCCGGTACGGGTATTGCTGCAATCCACCATGGGTGCACACGGTGTGGCTATCTTCATAACCGCGCTTATGTGTGTTATCCACGTGCAGGGCAAGCCGATTCTGGACTTCAGACCGGTTGCAGAAAAAAGCATCAACTGGGACATATACGTGATGGTTGCGGTCGCCATGGCAATTGCTACCGGCTTGACCCACGCAGACACCGGCGTGCTCGCCATGATGATACAGGTATTCGACCCGGTTCTGGGCGGGCACTCGCCATTCACGTTCTATATAATCATGTTGCTTGTCGGTATCTTCGTCACCAGTTTTGCCAGTTCAATGGTTATTGGAATCGCGCTCATGCCAATAATTGTTGTATTCGCCGCACAAGCCGGAGGCAACCTGCCGGCCATTGCTGCTACAACCACATTGTTGCTGCACTACTCGATTATACTGCCCTCGGCCTCGGTTTTCGCTGCTATGCTCTGGAGCAATGACGAGTGGATTACGCGCAAGGAAGTTTTTAAGTATGGTGCGTTTATTGTAATTGCTGCCACAGTTGCTGCGATAGTGATTATAATGCCGATTTCCCTAGTGCTGTTCTAAGCTGGTCGTAGCAGCGCCTATCCAATACCATAATAAACAAAAACGTGCTTCCAAATCCGGAAGCACGTTTTTGTTTATTGAGCTTATTGCTGTTTGCCAATGTAAGCTAAAATCCCGCCATCGACATAAAGGATGTGACCATTGACAAAGTCCGAGGCGCTGCTTGCCAAAAATACAGCTGGGCCCTCAAGGTCCTTTACAGTACCCCAGCGCTCGGTCGGGGTCCTTGCCACGATAAACGCATCAAACGGGTGCCTTGACCCATCGGGCTGGCGCTGGCGCAGCGGGTCGGTTTGGGGTGTCTCGATATACCCTGGACCTAAACCATTGCACTGGATGTTATACCGGCCAAACTCGCTGGCAATGTTTTTGGTAAGCATTTTTAGGCCGCCTTTTGAAGCGGTATAGCCTGCCACGGTTTCGCGCCCGAGCTCGCTTAGCATAGAGCAGATATTGATAATTTTACCCCGGCGCTTCTCAACCATACCAGGCAAAACAGCTTTTGAAACGATAAACGGCGCATTTAAGTTTACGTCTACTATCCGCTTAAAATCCGCCGTATCCATCTCCAGCATTGGTGTGCGCTGAATCATACCAGCGTTGTTAACTAAAACATCAACTCCGCCGAGCTCCTTTTCTATCCGCGACACCATATCCAAGACCGCGTGTTCATCCGTCACATCGCATATATAGCCATGCGCGGTGATTCCGGCAGATTTATAATCGGCAAGCGCTTGTTTTGCTTTCTCTTCGCTTCTGGCATTAAACGCAACGGTAGCGCCCGCCTGAGCCAAAGCAGAGGCAATCCCAAAGCCGATCCCGCGCACCGCACCGGTAACAAGCGCGACTTTACCCTCAAGTGAAAATGGATTCATTAACGTGCCTCCTTATCTCAGATCCGGAATAGCAATGCCGTCCATATCGTTAAAGTTCTGGTTTTCGCCGCCCATAGCCCAAATAAACGCATAGCTTGCAGTCCCGCAGCCGGAGTGTATGCTCCAACTAGGCGAAATGACAGCCTCATAGTTCTGCATAACCATGTGCCGCGATTGTTGGGGTTCGCCCATTAGATGAAAAACGGCATTGCCCTCGGGGATATCGAAATATGTGTAAATTTCCATCCGCCGCTCGTGGGTGTGGGCTGGCATACTGTTCCACACATTTCCGCAGTCCAAAAGCGTCATGCCCATAATAAGCTGGCATGTTTCCAACACATCGGGATGAATAAACTGGTTGATTACGCGCTTGTTGCTGGTCTCGACACTACCCAACGGTATTTTTACGGCTTGGTCTAAGGTTAAGAGTTTTGTCTTGCAGGTTTTGTGCGCGGGGGAGGAGACGCCATAAAAACGCGCCGGATTACTTGCGCTGTCGCTTTTAAACGCAACTTCTTTTGCACCCTTGGATATATAGATGCAGTCCTTTGTCCCCAAAGCGTAAGCTGTACCGTCCACCGTACAAACACCAGGGCCACCAAGGTTAAAGACCCCGGCTTCGCGGCGCTCAAGAAAATATCCGGTGCCAAAGCTTTTCATGGTGTCTATACCCTTGTTGATCGGAACAGATTCGCTTACAGGCATTACCCCGAATATAACCATACGGTCTACGTGAGAGTAAACCGGCACAACTAAGTCGGGCTGGTATAGGTTAGTGATAAGGAACTCATCCCGAATCTTCTCCGTTGTGTAGTGTTTGAAATCGACCGGGTTTGCTGAATATCGAATGTCCATTTCTACCTCCTCGTTTGGCAGCAATTGTTAACCTGCGGCCGGCTTCTTAAATTTTTTGATAAGCGGTTTTATTACCGGCATGAAGAGTGTAATCAACGCCAGTGATACCAAGACCACAACAATCGGGCTTGTATAGAATATAGCGTAGTCCCCGCTAGACAGCACAAGCGAGCGCCTGAACTCCCGTTCGGCCATCGGGCCCAAAATCAAGGCGATGATAATAGGGGATTGCGCAAAGCCGCATTTGCTTGCAATATACCACAAAAAGCCTACAATGAGCATGATCCAAACGTCAAAGACGCTGTTGTTAATGGCAAAAGCGCCTATGATGCACAAGACAATAATGGTCGGTATCAGGTACGATTTTTTAAGGGAAAGTACCTTGACAAAGAGCCGCAGCCCGAGAAACGCCACAACTAAAAGCAGCAGCTTAGTGACGATCATGCCTGCAAAGATGCTGTAAAGCAGCTCGCGCTGCTCGGTGAAGAGCGCCGTGCCGGGCCTAACACCCTGCATGACAAGCGCTCCGAGCATTACAGCGGTAACGGCTTCACCAGGAATACCAAGTGTCAGCAAAGGTATAAAAGAGCCTGCACTTGTTGCGTTGTTTGCACATTCGGGCGCTGCAACACCAGCTATGTCACCCTTCCCCATCATCTCTTTGTTCTTTGACCAACGCCGCTCTTCGTTATAGGCCAAGAAGGCGGATACATCCCCGCCCGCACCCGGAATTGCGCCGACAAATGTGCCTAGTATAGCTGAGCGCAGCAGTGTCCACTTGCACTTTGCAAGGTCGGCAAGGTTGGGAAATACACTTTTTATCTTTGTAATCGTCCCCATGCCTTTGCCCTGCAGCTCCTCTTCGATCATAGTTAGCACCTGGGAAAAGGCAAAAACACCGATTAGTATCGGGATAAAGCTTACCCCGCCCAGAAGGTTTATGCTGCCGAATGTAAAGCGCGCAACACCGGTCAGCGAGTCAATGCCAATCATAGACACGAGTATGCCGAACAGCCCTACCAGGACACCCTTCATCAAAGACTGCGACGAGAGACTTACGATTATGCTGAGCCCAAACACCGCAAGCGCGAAGTACTCGGGTGAACCAAACGACAAAGCCACCCTGGCAAGCTGAGGCGCAACAGTAATCAATACCAGCGTTCCGAATAAGCCGCCAAAAACAGAGGCAACTATAGTCATGCTCATCGCCCGACCGGCGTGTCCCTGTTTGGCTAGTTCGTATCCGTCTTGAACCATGGCTGCCGCAGCTGGTGTCCCCGGTGTTTTAAGCAAAATTGCCGGAATTGCGCCACCATAAATCGCCCCGTGGAAAACACCGATTAGAACAAGTAGCCCGGGCAACGGGTCCATGCCGAATGTCATAGGCAAAAGCAGGGCGACAGCCATAGTAGCCGTAAGCCCAGGTAAAGCGCCGATAATTATACCTAAAGCGACGCCTATAATAGTTGTTATAAATGTGTTTGGCTCAAAAACGTTGGCAAGGGCTGTTAAGACTAGATTGTACTCACCCAAATCACTCTGCCCCCTTTCCTAAAATCCCAAAAATGACGTGGCCAGCCTTACATTCAGCGCAACCCTAAAAACAAGGTAGATACCTGTAGTAAGCGCCACTGAGAAGAGCACCATTGAGATGAATCTTCTTTGTTGCAACAAAAACAAAAAACCAAAAATGAAAATCGGCGTTATGATAACAAACCCGACTATATTCATCAAATAAACATATGCAAAGGTGATAGACCCAAGTCCAAGTGCTATTTTGGCCTGCGTATTTAGAATCATATCAGGAGAGTTCTTTCTAAGCTCTTGAACGATGACGATAATGCCGCAAACAATTGTCATGATGCTGATTACGCGTGGGAAAAAACCGGCGCCAACATCGCCGCCGACACCGGGACCCAGGCCCCGCGCCTGCACAAAAATTACTGCCGCGAAGATCATAAAAATCAGCGAAGTAAATATGCTGCCGACTTTCATTTGCACACTCCCTCTCTACCAGCACACAGGACGAGGGGCGACCGAAAAGCCTCCCCTCAACCTGTGTAAGTAGTGTAATAGCGCTTTCTCCCCTAGAGGAGAATATCACCGATTTCTAGTATTCTGCCAGGCCCAAATCCTGAATCAAGTTTGTGAAGAACGCTTGTTGCTCTGCGACATAAGCGTTGAAGTCCGCGGTGTTCAAGAAGTCCACAGTGAGATTCTGGTTTGTCATAATGTCGATGAATTCTGGGTTGTTGACAACTTGCTCGGCACCCGCCGCCCACTCCGCGATTACTTCTGGAGGTGTAGCTGCCGGAACAGCCAGGCCTCTCCAACCGCCAATATGTGGCACCTGAAGACCCAGCTCACTGTAGGTGGGGATGTCCGGGAACGCATCCAGTCTTTCGGGAGCCGCGACTGCCAGGAGTCTGAAGGTTCCGTCGTCAATTTGCACGCTGACTTCCGCCGCGGAAACTGCAACGGCGTCAATCTCGCCGGCCATCAGAGCCGCCACAGCCGGGGCCGCGCCCTCGTATGGAATGTGGTTGAAAGATACGCCAGCTGCTTGAGCAAGTGCATGTGTGTGCAGATCCCAAATCGCGTTAACGCCGGAGTTGCCGACTCTCAGCTCGTCAGGCCTATTGCCTGCTTCGGCCAAGAAATCATCAAGAGTTTCCCAAGGGCTATCCGCGCGGACAGTTATCGCGGCGGCGGGGAAGTTTAGACGAGCGATGAAGCTGTAATCTTGTGGGGTGAACGGAACGTCCTGCAGAAGTGGCAGGGTGAGCATTTCAACAGTGACAATCGTTACTTCGTAGCCATCTGGCGCTTGCAGCCCGCCCTGGGAGAACCACACAGCACCGCCGCCGCCAGTCACGTTGGAAACAGTAAACGCCTGGTTATTGAAGTACTGTGGCGCCACTGCCTGGAAGGCACGGGCAGTCAAGTCGGTACCGCCACCGGCACCGAAAGCAACGGTGAGGTTAATTGTCTGGTTGGGGAAGGTGGTGGTTGCCGCGGGCTCTTGTTGGGCAGCACTGCCATTGGCCGCCGGGGCTGCCGGTTGTGCGGGAGCTGCGGGTTGCGGCGAAGCACATGCCGCAAGCACAAGTACAAATACCAATACCAGAACAGATAACTTTGTTTTCATGATAATGACCTCCTAAAGCTGTTATTGTTTATTAAAGCACGCCAAAATCGGCGTAGCTATCTAGTTGTTCGGTCGCCAAATCACAAAGCTGCTAAAACACAAACATGTGAATCATTTGCTCAAACTTGATAAGCGCCTCTTTCAGAGCGTTTTTAGCTACGGCCTGTTTAGCTTCGTTGTAGCGGAAAATTGGAACAGCAACGCTGCACGCAGCAACCACCGCCCCCTGCCAATAAATCGGCACGGCGACACAGCAGATAGATTCGTCGGACTCTTCGCTTTCGTACAGGAAGATGTCGTTGCTATGTAGCTGCGTGTGCAGCTTTTCGAAGTCTGTGATTGTGTTCGCGGTCAGCGGCTTCAAGCCCTCCGGATATAAGCTTTTCAAATCCTCAAGCGAGTAGCCTTTTAATAGCGCTTTTCCAATGGCGGTGCCATAAGCCGGGAGCCTTTTTCCGATAGCGCAATACATGCGGATCGGCTGGTTTGATTCCACCTTTGCCAGGTACAGAACGTTTCCCCTGTCCAGTCTGCCGAAGTGACAGGTTTCGCCACAAGCCTCTACAACTCCGTTCATAATGCCTGATATTTCTTGGTATACGTGAGAATTTTGCACCCGGCTCCCAATCTCAAACAGGCGTGTACCAAGGGAGTAGGTTTGCGTTTTTTCGTCGAATCCCAAGTATCTTTCTTCTCGCAAGGTGCGCAAAATAGGGAATAAAGTGCTTGTAGATATCCCTAAACTGCGGGAGATCTCAGACAGCGTATATCGCTGATCATTTGTTGAAATCAGCTCTAGGACAGCAAGCGTACGTAATGTGGGCTTATGGTTTGTGTTCAAGGTTTTGGCCTTTCCGCATATGCAAAAATACTTTTCTGATTACGAAATCATTATACTTATATGCGTGTTTTTTTGTCAATGGCAGTTTAGCACAAAGATACTAAAATGAATTAGTACAAAAACGCTGAACATTTGCGATGTGTTTCTCTACAACTTGACAGATGGTTAAAAATGTGCTGGAATATATACGATAACACTTCCCTATATGCGAAAACGCCATTTTTTGACTACAGGCTACAATTATATCATATCTGCGAGATATGATATAATAGCGCATCAAAAGTCGGTTTCCCCGCAGGGACGAAGCGTTGCGCATAAGTATAGTGCCCACGCCCTTTTGTGGACACTATATCATCGTGGTAGAACAATTAAATAGTGAGGTGAATAGCAAGTGAGAGAGATAGTCCTCAGCCGTATAGGTAAATCCAAGCTAATTGCTATTGTGCGCGGAATTGCTGATAAAGAGCAGTGTATTCGTGTTGCGCAAGCCATATGTGATGGCGGCATTGATCTAATCGAAGTTACCTTCAACCAGAGCGCGCCCGAGCGTTTTTCGGACACTACAAACGCTATTGCCGCTATCAACGAGCACTTGGGCGATAAAATGTGCGTGGGCGCCGGAACAGTCATGACACCGGAGCTGGTCAAAATGGCGGCAGACGCAGGGGCTAAGTATATCATTGCGCCGGACGCAAATATCGCAGTTATACAAAAAACGCGTGAGCTTGGGCTTGTGTCTATCCCGGGTGTTTTGACCGCGACGGAAATTGCACAGGCAGTAGAAGCTGGGGCCGATTTTGCAAAACTGTTTCCGGCCGGGCTGTTTGGTAGCGGGTATATCAAGGCGCTTAAAGCGCCACTTAGCCATGTAAAGATGCTTGCCGTCGGCGGCATTGACGCGGGCAATATCCCGGAATTTTTGGCGTGCGGCTGCGACGGGTTCGGCATAGGCGGAAACTTGGTAAACAAAGCATGGATAGATGCCGGACAGTACGATAAAATTACTGAGGTTGCCCGCAGTATGCGCGATGCGGTCAATCAATCTGGAGGTAAAGACAATGCCTAAAGTCGTAACATTTGGAGAAATTATGATGCGCCTTAACCCGGAAGGGTATTTGCGCTTTGTGCAGGCAGCTAAATTCGAGGCGTCCTATGCCGGTGGCGAGGCGAATGTTGCTGTTTCCCTTGCGAACTTTGGAATCGACGCTGCTTACGTTACCAAGGTTCCTGCCCATGAAATCGGACAGTGTGCAGTCAACGCGCTGCGCCAGTTCGGGGTGGATACTTGCGGCATTGTACGCGGCGGTGAGCGGCTGGGGGTCTACTTTGTGGAAAAAGGCGCTTCCCAGCGCGCGTCCAAGGTTATATACGACCGCTCCGGTGCTGCGATTGCCTTGGCTACAAGAAATGACTTTGATTGGGAAAAAATATTAAAGGGCGTGGATTGGTTCCACTTTACCGGAATCACACCTGCGCTGGGCGGACAGTTGCCCCAAATTTGCATGGACGCTTTAAAGGCGGCAAAGAAGATGGGCGTAAAAGTAAGTTGTGATTTAAACTACCGTAAAAAACTGTGGAGCAGTGAAAAAGCCGGACAGGTTATGGCTGAGCTTATGCCCTATGTTAATTTGTGCATCGCAAACGAAGAAGATGCCGCCGACGTATTTGGAATCCACGCCGAAGGCACAGACATAACCTCCGGTAGCTTGTCTCACGAAGGTTACATAAGCGTGGCGAAACAGCTAAAAGAACGCTTCGGGTTTGAGAAAGTGGCGATAACTTTGCGCGGCAGTATCTCAGCAAGCGACAATAAGTGGTGCGCAATGCTTTACGAGGGTAAGGACGCTTACTTCTCCACAGAGTATGCCGTACATATCGTCGACCGCGTCGGCGGCGGGGACTCATTCGGGGCGGCGCTCATTTACTCCCAGCTTAATGGGTACGAGCCGCAAAAATCTATAGACCTAGCGGTTGCCGCTTCTTGCCTAAAGCACTCTATTGAACACGACTTTAATTTGATTTCGCTTGCCGAGGCTGAAGCGCTGGCGGGTGGGAATGCATCGGGCAGGGTGCAGAGATAACTGAATAGGAGACAACGACACGATGAACAGCTTTGAGTATTATTCGCCCACCAAGGTTTACTTTGGCAGGGGTGGAACCGACAAATGCGGCGAGGCCATCCGCGAATTTGGCGGCACAAAAGTTTTGATCCACTACGGCACTGACCGTGTTTTGAAAAACGGGCTGATGGATAAAGTCCACGCCTCGCTAAAAGCGCAGGGGATAGAGTATGTTATGCTTGGCGGCGTTGTGCCTAACCCCCGGGTCTCCTTGGTGCGCGAAGGGGCCGAGCTTGTTCGCCGGGAAAAGATCGATTTTATATTTGCCGTTGGCGGCGGTAGTGTCATCGACAGCGCTAAATCCATTGCCGCTGCTGCGTGTCACGACTGCGACATATGGGAGATACTCACAGGCAAGGCGCCGCTGCAAAAGTCACTCCCCACAGCAAGCATCCTCACGATAGCGGCGGCGGGCAGCGAAACCAGCCGCGGTGTTGTAATAACCAACGAAGAGAACTGGATCAAAATCGGTTACGGCCACCCGCTGATGCGAGCAAAGTTCACCATCATGGATCCTGAGATGCTCTACACCCTGCCACCTTACCAAACAGCGTCTGGCATTGTAGATATTATGATGCATACGATGGACCGGTACTTTTCACCTGGCGGCTACAATGAGATGACCGATGTAATTGCCGAGCAGCTTTTGCGTATCACTATGCGCTACGGCAAGCGCTGCATGGAATACCCGGACGACTACGAAGCCCGGTCTGAAGTAATGTGGGCGGGCAGCCTTTCTCACAACGACCTCACCGGCCTTGGCCGCCCCGGAGACTTCGCTACACACAGGTTAGAGCACGAGCTAAGCGCTAAATACGACGTCGCCCACGGCGCCGGAATAGCGGCTGTTTGGGGTAGCTGGGCGCGATATGTCTATAAAAATGACGTCATGCGGTTCGTGCGCTACGGGGTCAATGTTTTCGATATACCAATGGACTTTGCAAGTCCGGGAAACACTGCGCTGGAAGCCATCCGGCGCACAGAAGAATACTTTGTCTCTATTGATATGCCCATCAATATGACCGACTTGGTGGGCAAAGAGATAACCGATGCGGACATTGAAGATATGGCACTAAAATGCTCAAAAGGCGGCGGCGCGACCATAGGGAGCTTTGTTGTTCTAGACAAGGCGAAAATGATAGAGATTTATAAACTTGCCAGGTAGTCTGGCAAAATATTGTTGGGGCAAGCATACCTAATGGCAGCTTGCCCCTTTGTGTTTTTAGATGGTGTTGCAGAAGCTGGCCTTTAGAAAAACTCGATAGGCGAAGCTATGTTTTGGAGCGTGGCTACCACACTCCACGCGGCGATAGCGCTGGTACGGGAGTAAATTTTTAGCTCGGTGCGCACTTCCTCACCCTCAACTTTGATAAGAAATTCGTCCCCCTGGTAACCCGGGAGAACATGGATATCCATAGCTGTCTTCTCCGGCCCGGCGCTGGCCAGGGCGGTGGCGACAGCCACGTTGACATGTGTGGGCAGCACGGCAATGGCCTCTTTGGTGGTGCCGCGGAAAATCTCTTTAGGCTCGGTTATATCCAGGATACCGTCAAAATTCAAGGCGGTACGGGAGACGGCAACCGGAGATTTTAGCGAAGTGATAGAAGCGGTTATTGGACCCATCAGCGAGGCGGTGCGCAGCACATCAAAGCCGCCTACCGCGCCGCTGGGGAGGTAAACCTTGCGGCCATTAGCTGCCGCCGTGTCCTTCACCTGCCGGTAGAATTCGGCGTCGGCAAAAGCTCCGATAGAAAGAATCACAAGGTTTGAGCCTCCGGCCAGAACTGGAACGGAATAAGAGCGTATAGCGCCTACAGAAGCGGCTTCAACAGTGTAGTCGGGCTTTTCGGCAAGAAGCTCTTCAATACTGTCACAGGCCTTGCATCTAAAAATTTTGGCAAAGGAATCTGCTCGCCCATTTCTGCCCATAACAGCCACTAATTCATATTCAGGGAGAAGTCCGTCTTTTACGGCGCTTGCCACAATATTATTTAGGAATCCGCAGCCAAGCAAAGCCAGCCTAAGTTTTTTCACAATAATGTCCACCCTTTTCTTTGCGCGAAAATATGAAACTGCCAGATTAGAAATGCGATTTTGTGCACTTTGATCATTATACACGAACAGGGAATCCGAAAGCAAGCATTTGGTGATCTATTGCATATTGCAAACAAGAAATAATGAACTATAATGAATCCGATACGCTAGCCAAACAAAATAATAGAGCAGGGTGATTGAAGTGAAAATAGGTATTATCGGGACAGGGACAATTGCGTCAGCAATAGTAACGGGTTTTTGCACAAAAAAGTCGGGTCATAGTTTTTTTCTCTCGCCAAGAAACGCGGAAAAAGCTGCCGCGCTTGCCGTCAAATTTTCAGATGTAAAGGTATGTACGTCAAATCAGAAAGTTCTGGATAATGCCGAATGGGTATTTATTACTGTTCAAAAAAACGCCTTTAACACATTGGACGAACTTAAATTCAGGCAAGACCATAAAGTATTAAATATGGCAACAGAAATGCGCCTGGACGATTTGAAAAATAAGATAGGTCAAACAGAGATTTTAGCGCATGTTGTCCCGCTCCCGATGATAGTGAACGGGTTTGGCCCACTGCTTGTATATCCCGAAATTCCAGAGGTGGGTGCATTGTTTGCCCCGGTAGGCAACGCGCTCTATCTCCATGACTTAAAAGATGCGCGTTCTCTGCAGCTTGTGACCTGTATTATGAGCCCATATTACATGCTGATGAATGAGGTCGCGGGATTCTCAGATGCGCAAGGTATTGACCATGAATTGTCAGTTAAGTTTGTGCATTTGTTGTTTAGCTCCCTTAGCAGACGCGCCGCAGAAACCCCAAACTGCGACCTTGTGGAGCTTGCAAACGATATGACCCCCGGCGGCTACAATGAGCAGTCGATGAACGAACTTTTGGATAATGGCGCTATAAAAGCATGGCGCATCTCGCTTGATGGGCTTTTAAAAAGGCTGCAGGAAAATCTTGAAAAATAGAAGGGATATAGCTAAAAGTGCTATAAAAACCAGTCGTATAGGCCTCTTGACAAGCCTGCGGTTTGGTGTTATATTGCCTTTTGCCACTCGACAAAAATAAGCAGTGTGGGGTGTTGTAATGACAAGGCTAGGCATAACTGCCGTATTACTCCTTGCTCAAGTGATAATTATTATTGAACTGGTGAGCAGGGCCGCCGAACATCTACCGATGATTACTACCATAAGCTATGCATTGAGCCTTTTGGTTGTTATATGGCTGATAAAGAAGGACGAGCCCTCCACCTACAAGACTATATGGATTATCATCATCATGGTGCTGCCTGTGTTGGGTGGAGTTCTGTACATTATTTTTGACGAGAACCCCCGCGTAAAGAGAATTGATGCCCGTATAAACAAAGAACACGCTGCTATAGCCGACCTTTTGCGCGAGAATGAAGCCCAGCACAAAGAGCGGGAAGGCAACAGGCTGGACGGCTGTGCGCACTACATTAAGCTGGCTTCGTCCTACCACACATACAAAAACACCGTGGCCAAGTACTACCCTATGGGTGAGCTAATGTTTGAGGATATGCTAACCGAGCTTGAGGCGGCGGAGAAGTCAATTTTTATAGAGTATTTCATCATATCCCAAAGCGACATGTGGAACAAGATGCTTGAAATATTGGTTCGCAAAGCGGAGCAGGGCGTAGACGTCCGGCTCATTTTCGACGACTTTGGGGGGATGAAGCTCTTTACATCGTCATATGTGGCCGAGTTAAAGTCCAAAGGCATAAAGGTAATCCGCTTCAACCCGATGACGCCGGTTCTATCCCTTTTCATGAACAACCGCAACCATCGGAAGATGCTGATTATAGACGGCCACACAGCGTTTAACGGCGGCATCAATATCGGAGATGAGTACATCAACAAAAAAGAACGTTTCGGTGTGTGGAAAGACGCGGGTGTCATGCTAAGGGCAGTGCGGTCGTGAGCTTCACCCACATGTTTATAAAGATTTGGAATACTTTTTGCAAGTCGGATGAGCGCATCACCGAGCACATGTCGCACAAGAGCACCGAAGATTTCGGCTCGCTTAGCGATGGCGTTATCATGCCCTATGACGACTCCCCCCTCGACAACGAGCAGCGGGGCGAGAACATCTACATTGATATTCTCAATCAAGCGAGGCACTATGTCTACATCTTTACCCCGTACTTAATCATCAGCGAAAAGATGATATATGCGATCAAGATGGCAGCGAAGCGAGGTGTTGACGTAAGAATCGTCACCCCCGGCATACCTGACAAGAAAATAATATTTCGGCTAACCCGGTCTTATTATCGCTACTTGATCGAATCTGGAGTACGAATATTTGAGTACTCTCCCGGTTTTATGCATGCAAAGAATTTTGTCTCCGACGACGAGATTGCAGTCGTGGGCACAATCAATCTTGACTATAGAAGCTTATACTTGCATTTTGAGTGCGCGACGCTGCTGTATAATGCAAGCGCGATTAAAGATATAAAGGAAGATGCCGTGCGAACGATAGCGGAGAGCCGAGAGGTTTCTCGGGAGGACACAAGAGCTCGGATTTGGGACAGAGGCGTTGATGCCCTGTTGCGCGTATTTGCTCCGCTGTTGTGAGAAAGCTTGCCCACTTTGCGGCTAGGCATGGGGAAACGGCTTCCCTCACCGTAATTTCTTCTCTTATTTAGCCGTTAGAGTCAACATCGCACCTAAATCGCTCTGGTATCTGCTCAAGCGTCCGCAATCCTTTGCTTATGAGAGTAGCGTACAAATCCATAATCGCGTGTGTGGGCGTTAACTCCCACGCGGCATTCCGTGGCTCAAAGTGCGAACCTGTGGCAACAGGGCTGACATGCGTATTACCCGCAGTGAGTTGTGTGTCCATCTCAATCATCTCCGCCATTGCCAATTGTAGCTTTGTAATGTTATCCGGCGGCGCTGGGGCAGGCACAACTATACTGCCATTTACATCAAATAGCTCAACTGCCGAGATGTCAGCTATGCCACTCATTTGTGCAACGACTTTGCCGCCAAGGTAGCCGGTTACTCGGTCGCCGGCATATTCAGCGCGATCAACGACTATAGGTTCATCCGGCTCTAATTCGGGTGTGTCTGGTACCTCAACCTCTACGATTTCACCTGTTAGGTAATCTTCATGTGTTTCAATCATTGCCGTCTTCCTCCTTATGCGTTTATTATTGGGAATATGATTCCCCCGGCACCCTCGCGCCTCAATATGGTTGCCGACATTGTCAACGAACTTCCAAGTGATAGTATACCGCCATTTATAGCCTCGTACCCAATGTTGTTGTTCTCACCGGAGATGTTCCATACACTTGCTTGTGAACACCTGCTAACAGATATTGCTGTGGACTGATTACTTATTAATATATTATTTGCCGTAAACACGGGAACTCGATAAGCAAGGGCTCCACGCCCGCCATTTCCAGTAACCTGCATCCATTGGAAGCGTGTGTGAAAAGAATTTGTTGCATATAGCGCCCAGATAGTAGGGTCTGTATTGGTCAAATTGAAGCCGTTGAACTCGACGCGGGCGTTAAAGCAAAACCGCACACTTATCTGGGGTACATTGTGGGTGTCTGCTAACGTATTTGTGCTACCATTAACAATCAAATCGCCGGGACCGCTAAATCGCTCTATGGAGATTCTTTGGTCAATAGTCCCTGGCAGCGTGTTGATAATAATATTCTGACTGAGGTACTTTGGCAGGGAGTTTATAAGATGCTGCAACTCGGAAAGAGGTACGTTGTTGATTACACGCGGGCCAAGCTGCTGGCCATTCTGCACGTACCAGCCGCTTTGGTCTTGAATAAACGCGCCGTTACCGCGGACCAGCCAGGTGTTTCCGGTAACTGTGTTAGCGGCTTGCTGGCGGACACAGGTTCCATTCCATATGGTGAAGATATTGCCGTTGTTCTCGCCCTGCAGGCCACCGGTTGTAATGTCGCAAGTAGAGGCTTCGCCTGAAATTACAGTATGCTTGTTGCTGAAGAGTGAATCGAAAATAAACGCTCGTTGGAAGCGCCCGACTGTGACCCCGCGATTCGCATTTGTTGTGTTTGAGCCATTAGTGCTTTGAATAAACCGAAGCCATATGTTAGCCGTACCTTCATTGATAATATTGACAGCGGCCCTGTCTGTATTGGAGCAGTTGAAGCCGCTAATATGTACCAACGAATTTGTGTTTCCTCGCGCCACGAAATTCCGCACTGTGTGTGAGTTGCTAAGCGCACCAGCACCATTGATTGTAATAGAGCCGGGGCCATCGAAATTATCAATGGGAATTTCATCTGTGATAGTGCCCGGGTTAACATTGATTGTGAGGTTAGCGTTGCGGTATCGCGGCAAGCTCATAATGGTGTTGCGCAAGTTGCCTATGTCTACGCTTATTACTTCTGCGGAAAGAAATTCGCGGTTAGGAATGCGGCTGGAAACTGCCTGATCAATAATTCTGTTATCTTCATTAAAATCTGCCATCTCGGGCTTGTCCGTCAGGTTCCAATCGTTTAGACCCAAGTGTGGCGTTTTGTTTGTGCTTGGCATTATTTTACCTCCTTTAAGTTGTGTGGGAACTATATATGACTTATGAGCTCTGATGTGTCCGATTGTGCTCGCTGAGTGTGGAGTTATCCTGGGTAAAGCGCCCATTACCCGGGCTATAGCACCGGTTGAGAAGGTAAAGCATTCATCAATCTTTGTCCACTGCACTTTCCCCCGGCCTTTTGACCTCTCCGCCAACGTAGTCGGCAAGGTATGGGCAGTATTTGCGCATTAAGTGAATTCCATAAAAAATTTGAGCGGTCAAAACCCATAGTAAGACGGCACAAGCTATCAATGGTATTATCGGGCTTGTCAAAGGCACATATTCGATTCCAAAGATACGTCCATATAGTCTAGGTACAAAAACAATAAATATCGCTATACAACCTGCCAACTTCCATATGTTACCATTGTACGCGAATGAATCACCCCCTGTCTTGCAAACTTGGTATCGAGTTAATGGTATAGCAACGAGTGCACATACTGGTACTATTAACACTGCAAAAATGGCAAAATTTGTGCAAATACTATCTTTGAAATTCAATGAAGTGAAGGACGCCCAAGAGTCAAATAGCATAGCCCCCCAAAGCAGCAAATAAAACAAAATAGAAGCCAAGCCATACTTCAAAGCCATATTCAGATAGCATCTTTCTAGAGTGCCTACAAGTCCGAACATTTTAAGCCAATGATTATAGATTCTTAGCAAGTATGCCTCTAGATTTCTTTTATTCACAACGACACCTCGTATTCTCCAAATGGGATTGATTAACCTCAAGTATAACCCATTAAACTGAGCGCTCGCGACCTTTCTATCTCCACGGTTCCCAGATACCGGTAGTTGGGCAAACGAAGTACCTGGGTTGTTGCGTCAATAATGAATAAGTAAAATCTTCAGCTTGGTTCCCAGATGCCTTTGCACTAGGTCCGATAATTGTATAAGCGAGAGCCCCTGCGAATACTCCACCTATCGGCCCTCCCGTTGCAAGACCAACCGCTCCTCCCATAGTTGCGAATGCTGTAGTTGCACCAAAGGTTACAGTGTCACCTACCATACCAGCCACAACTCTTTGCCAAGAATATCCGGCTCGAATACGGTCTAAAACATTCCCAGCAACAGCAGCTCCTACGAAAGCTAGCTTACCACTTATTTTTGCGCCGGTCATTGTTTCAACGTTACCGGCAGCACTGCCAGAGTTTCCGAGTACAAAAGATATAATGTCTAGTATTGTCCATCCTGGCACATCCCCTAGCCCTGCCCTGATTCTATCTTCCATATCTTCTGGCCACACATCCCCCTTATGGTGCATAGGCGCCCCACCCAACTGCGGGTTAAAGGTTTCTGTCAACAGTCTACCAAACGCCATAGACCCCAGCGACGATCTCCCAATCGCAGACCAATTAATACTGCTATTACTTTGTACAAACCCACGACGGGACAAGTCCATCGCAACGTGGTCTATACCGCCACTGCTGTTGTGTATGATACTCGACGAACCCCACGTATCCCATGAACTGTTGCTGTCTGAACGGAAACCACTCCCAGTGCTTTGGCCAGCATTCCAGTTGGACGACGTTACGCTCGGGCAAGCCCACTGGCCCGACAACGGGCCGCCGCTATCTGAACGGAAACCTTGCCCCGTACTTCTGCCGTTGTTATGGTTGGAAGACGTTACGCTCGGGCAAGCCGCCTGTCCCGACAACGGCGGACCGTTGGGCCTTGATTGCAACCCCAACGGGTCAACGAACATAACCGGGTTATTCGCGCAATAAGCATACCAATTCCGTCCTGAGCGGATAGGGTCTTCTTGGGTAAATCTGCCATTACCAGGGCTGTAGCATCGATTACGCAAGTAATAGATGCTGCTGTCTTGGTCAAGGTACTCGCCGGCGTAGCGAAAGGGATTCGGGTCAGTATCAATGGGTTCTCGCTCGTTCCCGAAGGCGTCGTAATGGTAAGCGGGGCCAAGCGCGCCGTTCCTACCAACCCGCTGCATCACATCTCCGCGGTCATTAAAGAGGTAGAAAAACTGCTGCTCATCAATCTGCTGGCAGATTAGCCCGGCGCCGCGCAGGTAGCGACTTTTCACTTTCCCATCTTCACAGGTATCCAGCACCATGTTAAGGCCATCCCAGTGGTGCATGGTGGTGCGCTCGGATTTCCTGTCGTTCGTGGTTCGGCTGTGCCGTAGCCCATCCGGGCGGTAGCGGTATGATGTTTTTGTTCCGTCACGCTGAGCCGAGAGAAGCCGACCGAAGCCGACCGAAGCCGTCGTATTCCCGCAGGTCGAGAAGCGTCTGCGCCTCGCGGAGGTGAAGCTAATTCTCATTGTCACGCTCATCCATTATGCGCTTAACCATTGACGTTTTATAATCTTGGTCTTCATGCGGATTAGGACAATTTTTGATTCTCTCTACATCTATAATTTTGCTTTCATCAACATACTTGAGGATTTCGTCCAGCATCCCCTCCCTATAAACAATATAGAACCTTTGTTTTGTTTGTATATTGGGCACCACAAAATCATCAAAATATATTCTTTCAAGCGGTTCTTTTGAAAAACACATCAAAAAAGCGTAGTCCCACTGATAATGTCGCTCTCCCACATAGATGTACTTAATCTTACTCCACGTCATACAAATGTCCCGCCCTGGCAGCTTGTTGGTGATACCTTTTTCATCAATGACAAACGGACAAAACCTATCTCTGAAAAATGATAGCGCAGACGCCAAAATGATTAGAATAAAAATCAATCGATATGCAAGTTCTAATTTATATGGGGCCGCCGAACGGACAAAAATAGCTGCACATATGAAAAATAGATACGCAGAACCTGTAACATATTTCTCAAATTCACTTGAATTGTAAACCTTCACGTCACACCTCCAAGAACTACTACTCACGCATCCTAAGTCTATCATACTCTTCTATCCATGCGTTCCACTCTTCCATATTACTACTCCATTGGTTATTAGGGTTAAGGGACCACTTAATAGCCTGGTTAAGACTTACATACCTGGACCCATAAGCTGAATATTGCAGTGGAGTAGCTGGCCTAAATGGTCCCATAAAGATTGAGGTCGCAGCCCCAGCGAATATGGCCTCACCGAGCCCATGCCAGGTGAAATTCCTTCCATTGTGGATGAGATAGTCAGCAGCGCCCAAGACCGCACCACCCGCTATTTTCCATTTTTTTGCTGCAATGGCCCCGGCACCATAAAGGATATGTCTTCCCCAACCTGGAGGTGGTTCCATACCGAGCCATTCCCACATCATGCAATTTGGGTCTTCTGTAAGATGGCCATGAGGCGCGAATGAGTCAAAGTCCCAATACCCACCACCCAACTGCGGGTTATGAGTTTCCT
>Ga0131853_10005925_pt1 | contig 22066 bp, 18 predicted proteins | sample TergutLab28metaG_FD_92764 | JGI IMG/M metagenome (GOLD analysis project Ga0131853, IMG submission 92764) | Labiotermes labralis P1 segment gut microbial communities from Petit-Saut dam, French Guiana - Lab288 P1 (version 2) (version 2) | ecosystem: Host-associated > Arthropoda: Insects >... | reverse complement strand
GCCTGTTCGACCATGGGCGAATCGCTGGCTCTTGCCGCCATGACCATCGCCGGGGGATTTGCCGAGACAACAGCGGCGGTGACATCCTCCCACTTCTGTACTGCCGAGCGGCAGTTCCGCTTCCCCTTGGAGTACGGCGGTCAGCGCACACCCACCAGTCAATGGACGGTTACAGGCGCGGGCGCGGCCGTCCTCGCCGCCTCGGGCACGGGGCCGCAGATTACACACGTCACGCCGGGCAAAATCGTAGATGCGGGCATCAAAGATGCGAACAACATGGGTGCCGCCATGGCTCCCGCCGCCTATACGACCATCAAGCAACACTTCGAGGACACGGGCCGCGCACCGAGTGATTACGACCTCATAGTCACGGGCGATTTGGGTTCTCTGGGGCATACGGTAGTGCGGGACTTGTTTAAAAAAGAAGGCGTAACGCTGCAGAGCTATCAAGACTGCGGCCTCATGATGTACGACAGGGAGCGGCAGAACGTGGACGCAGGCGGTTCCGGCTGCGGTTGTGCGGCGGCGGTGTTAAACGGCTATATCCTGAACGCCGTGCGGGAAGGCCGCTGGAGCCGCGTGCTCTTTTGTCCCACGGGCGCGCTTATGAGCACCACTTCGGCCGGGCAGGGCGAAAGCATTCCGGGGATTTGCCACGCCGTGGCGATTTCGACGGTGGGGTAGTTGTGTAGGGGGCGGCGTCCCCGACGCCCCGCCATTTCGGTATTAACCCATGTAAGAACCGGGGCGTCGAGGACGCCGCCCCCTACAACGAACAGGAGGGCGTTCATGTTTCAATTATTGTTACCGTTCGCAAAAGCGTTCATAGTCGGCGGCATCCTCTGTGCCGTCGGACAGATTCTCGTAGACAAGACAAAGCTCACGCCCGCGAAAATCTTGGTGATTTATGTCGTCGCCGGGGTGGTGTTGGGTGCGGTCGGCCTCTACGGCCCGCTGGTGGAATGGGCGGGAGCGGGAGCCACAGTACCGCTCATCGGTTTCGGGCATGTCATGGCCGAGGGGATGCGGCGGGCGATTGACGAGAAAGGTCTGCTCGGCATTTTCAGCGGTGCATTTGCCGCGGGCGCGGCGGGGATTGGAGCGTCGGTCGCGTTCGGGTATTTGGCCGCCGTGTGCTTTCGGCCGGAAGATAAGTCGTAGGGGCAAAATTCCCCTCACTTGGAGGGGTGCCGAAGGGGGAGGTGGTGTCCTTGGCCTTCGTAGGGGACGCTGTCCTCAGCGTCCCGTTGGGTTTATGGTCGTCGTAGTGGCGGCCACACGGGATTGCCTCTACGTTTGCCTGTCATTCTGAGCGCAGCGAAGAATCTTGTATAGGGTGTGTAAGATTCTTCGTTGCGCTCAGAGTGACAGGGGGCGCGCGTCCGCACATTTCGGTTTGTACAACGCAAAATTAGGGACGCGGACGGCCAATGGCCGCCCCTACAAAGGTACAGAGCGGAAAAATGGGGCGCACACACGGAATCCCCCAACAAAAAACAGGGCCGACAATTGTCGGCCCTGTCCCAATCTCTATTCCTTGTTTGTCATTTCCACATCCGCAACCGCCGAAGTCTCAATCGGAGCCTCCGGCTCCTCCACCAAATCCTCCAAGTTCACCCCGCGCAGCTTCATCCAGGAAATCACGCCGCTAATCAGCGCGAGCATAATCCAAATCTGGAACCCGATTTCCGCGATGAAAGCGGCATCAATTCCCGTTCTCCAAGAAAAGATGCCCCAAATAAAGGCCGCGCTATCAAGCGCAAATAAAAGTAATGCCAAAAGCATAAACGGCCGAAACCATTTCGACAAAAGCCAACAGAGGAAATAAACCGCCAGGATGGCCCCTGCAAGTACATACAAAATGTTGCCGTCAAGCTCGGTCAAAAATGCCAAGAACTGAACCCGTGCTATTTGTGCGGAAAACGGAAACCGTGCCACGCCAAAAAACAGAGCCAGAAGCAGATTAATCAAGGTGAAGGCCGTCATCAGGAGCAGAGTGTTTCTGCCCTGATTATACCGTGCCGACCGCCGTTTCATTTCTCCCACAGTCATCTCGGTTACTCCTTTTCCGTCTTCGTCACCTGAAGCCCCAGCTCCTCCAAATGCGCCGCATCTACCGTGTCCGGGCAGTCCGTCATCGCCTCGGAGGCATCTTTGAGTTTCGGGAACGCTACTACATCGCGCAGGCTCTCCGCACCCGTGAGGAGCATCACCAAACGGTCAAGCCCCAATGCCATTCCCCCGTGGGGCGGCGGGCCGTAGCGGAAAGCCTCCAAGAGAAAGCCGAACTTGCGGCGGCTCTCCTCCGGCGTGAGGCCAAGGATGTCAAAAATCCGCTGTTGCAGAGCCGCGTCCGTAATCCGAATAGACCCGGAGGCGAGTTCAATGCCGTTGAGCACGAGGTCATAGGCCTTGGCCAATGCGCCGCCCCTGTCTGTCTCCAAGGTGTCTAAGCTCTCGTCCGTCGGCGCGGTGAACGCGTGGTGCATGGGTTCGTATTCGCCCGTCTCTTCGTTTTTGGCGAAGTAAGGGAAGTCCACAATCCAAAACGGCTCCATTTGGTCTGAATCCGTGAGACCGAGACGCTTGGCGGTTTCCACACGGAGCAAACCGAGTTGGCTGAGTACGGCGGCGTTCATGCCATCGGCAATCAGCAGAATCACGTCCCCCGTCTCGGCACCCGAGACTCGGAGGATGTCGGCCATCTCCGCTTCTGTCATGAATTTGGCAAAAGATGAAGTCAAGCCGTCGGCCGTCAGCCTTGCCCAAGCGATACCCTTGCCGCCGACGCCGCGGATGAACTCGATGAGCTTGTCAATCTCCTTGCGGGAGAGCGTATCGACGGCATTCTTCGCCACGATGCCCCGCACACTACCCCCGGCCTCGATTGCGCCCGCAAACACGCCGAAGCCCGAGCTGCGCACCGTATCTGTCAGGTCAAAAATCTCCATGCCGTAGCGCAAGTCCGGCTTGTCCGTGCCGTAGCGAGTCAGCGCGTCGGTATAAGTCAGGCGGCGGAGCGGCAGTTGCAGCTCTAAGTTTGAAATCTCGCGGAACACACGGGCCATGAAGCCCTCAACGCAGGCGAGAACATCCTCGACATCTACAAAACTCATTTCGAGGTCAATCTGCGTGAACTCCGGCTGGCGGTCGGCGCGTAAATCCTCGTCCCGGAAGCAGCGGGCGAGTTGGAAATAGCGGTCAAATCCCGCTACCATGCTCAGTTGCTTGTAGAGCTGAGGCGACTGCGGCAGGGCGTAGAAACTGCCGGGCGTGAGCCGTGACGGCACGAGGAAATCCCGCGCGCCCTCGGGCGTGCTCCGAATCAACATGGGGGTTTCGATTTCGATGAAGCCCTGTTCGTCGAAATAGTCCCGCGTCACCTTCGACACCCGATGGCGGAGCAAGATATTCCGCTGTAGATCAGGCCGCCGCAGGTCTAAGTAGCGGTGTTTGAGGCGAATCGCCTCGGCGGTTTGCACGTCCTCAATAATCTCAAACGGCGGCGTCTCCGACTTGGTTAGGATGCAAAGTTCCGTGACCGCAAGCTCCACCTCGCCCGTGGGGATGTCTGTATTCTTCGACGACCGTTCCCGCAAGATGCCCTTGGCCGAGAGGACGAACTCCGACCGTACCGTGGCGGCTTGCTCGAACACGGCCCTGTCCGTCTCGTCGTCAAATGCGAGCTGGAGGATGCCCGTCCTGTCCCGCAGGTCGATGAAAATCAGCCCGCCCAAGTCCCGTTGGCGTTGCGCCCAGCCGCAGACGGTGAGTGTTTCACCGACCTCCGCCATGCGCGGTTCGCCGCAGTACCGGGTGCGTTTGAATGTTTGTGTGTCCATGTGGTGTCTCCTGTCTTTGTAGGGGCGACCGACCCGGTCGCCCGCACGTTTCGTTTTGCATCACACGTAGGAACGGGCGACCGGGTCGGTCGCCCCTACATTTACGTCAGTAGTCAAACAACGGCTACTCCGCCTGAATCGGCCGCGCCGTGCGGCCGTCTTTTACACCCGCCGCGATGCGCTCGGCGGCTTCTCTGGCCGTGATGGTTTCTTGTTCGCCGGTAATCATATCTTTCACGGTGACCTTGTTTTGCGCAATCTCGTCCTCACCTAAGAACACCACATAGGGAATCCCCAACTTGTCGGCATAGCTCATTTTGGCCTTGAACTTTTTGTCCTCGCCGTAAATCTGCGTCCGCAGTCCCACGGTGCGCAGGGCTGTAGCGAAGGCAATCGCCGGCCCCCAGTCGTCCGTCATGGGTAGCACCAGCGCGTCCGCCGGGGCGGCGAGGAGTTTGTCGTTTAAATATTTCTGCTCCTCCAGCACGTAGAACAGCCGAGTGAGGCCGATAGAGATGCCGACGCCCGGGAGTTGTCTGTCCGTGTAATACTCCGCGAGGTTGTCATACCGCCCGCCGGAGCAGATGGAGCCGATTTCCGGGTGGGCGGGGATAATGGTCTCATACACCGTGCCCGTGTAGTAGTCGAGGCCGCGTGCGATGGTCAAATCCACGACGAAGTGCGTGTCGGGCACGCCGAAGGCCTCCATGTGTTTCGCCACGGTTAAAAGCTCTTCAATGCCCGTGTCGAGCAGTTCGTTTTTTCCCATGTAAGAGGACAAAATCGCAACGGGACTCGCCCCGCGCTGACCGGAGGTGAGCAAGTCTAACAGACGGTCGGCATCTGCTTGCGGGACGCTGAAGTCGTCAACCAGAATTGCCGCCGTTTTCTCACGGCCGATTTTTTCAAGTTTGTCAACCGTCTGCATAATCGCCCCGGATTTTTCTTGTAAGTCCATGGCGAGGAAGAGACCGTTTAATACCTTGCGGTTATTCACGCGGATGACAAAATCTTTCAGCCCCAAGGCTTGGAACGTGTGATAAATCACACCCGGAATCTCCGCCTCGTTGATGACGGCCAGCGAGCCGTCACCGATGATGTCAATGTCCGCCTGATAAAATTCACGGAACCGCCCACGCTGCGCCCGCTCGCCCCGATAGACTTTACCGATTTGGAACCGACGGAAAGGAAAGGTAAGTTGTCCGTAGTGCAGAGCCACATACTTCGCCAGCGGTACAGTCAAATCAAAGCGCAGAGCGAGGTCGCTGTCGCCTTTGGTCATGCGGTAAATTTGCTTCTCCGTCTCCCCGCCGCCTTTGGCGAGCAGGACTTCCGCCGCCTCAATGACGGGCGTGTCCAGCGGCGCGTAGCCGTAGACGGAGAAACTCTCCCGAATAATCTCCGCCATGCGGTCGAAGCGAATCTGGTCTTCCGGCAACAGTTCCATAAACCCCGATAAGGTTCTCGGTGCGATTTTTGCCATGATGTATTCCTCCTAATTATGTAGGGGCGCACAATGTGCGCCCGCAAATCGTTTCTTGTAGGAGCCGATGCCCACATCGGCCCGGTCCTTTTATTACGGTGGTTGCGGGTCAATGTGGGCATCGACCTCTACGAACATTTGTCCGGTAGCAAATCATTTCGGATTCACAACATCCCGCCAACCGAAATCTCCCCGCGCCAGCCCGCGAATCAGCACCTCCGCCGTTGCCACGTTGGATGCGAAAGGTACGTTGTACTGGTCACAGAGCCGTGCGATGTCGTCCACATCTTTCATCTCCGGCCCGTTGGGGTCGCAGAAGAAGAGCACCAAATCCAGCTCATTGTAGGCAATCCGCGCCCCGATTTGCTGGTTCCCGCCCTGACTGCAGGAGAGGTAGAGCGTCACGGGCAGACCCGTGGCCTCGTTCACTAATCGCCCTGTGGTGTTGGTTGCCGAGATGGTATGCTCCGCCAAGGTGCCGCAATAGGCAATGCAGAATTGCACCATCAGTTCTTTCTTCCTGTCGTGCGCAAGTAAGGCAATGTTCATGTCGTCAGCCGCCTTTCCTATCTGTGTTTCAAGGGGACTTCCATCCCCATAATCCGCTTTGCAATCCGCAAAAACGCACTCGATGCCCACCGCCTAGAATACAGCACCAACGGGCGCAGTCGGGATGCCGCCTCGATGACGTCCTGATCTTCCGGCACGATGCCGAGCAGTTGTACGCCCACGAAGTCGATGATATCGTCCACGTTGATGGCGGACTTCGTAATCATTTTCACCCGCACCCGATTGAGGAGCAGGCGCAAGTTGTCAATGCCCATTTCGTCCAGTTCCATCACGGCTCGCTGTGCGTCCCGCTGACTGGTGGCGTCCGTGGTGGCGACGACGACTACGGCGTCCGCGTCTTTGGCCGTCAGGTAGAACATTTCGTCCAAGCCCGCAGGGCCGTCGATGAGGCAGTAGTCATACTGTTCTCTGGCCTCGTCCACGATTCGGGCGAGTGTCTCGCCGTTTAAGGCCTCCGTGCAGAGCGCGGGCCCTGCGAGGAGAAACAGCCCGTCCATCGTCGGATGTTCGACGACGGCTTCTTCCAAAGTGTTGCGTCCCGCCGCCACGTCTGCGATGTCCAGCGTGGTGAGGTCGCTCATGCCGAGGAGTAAGTCCAAGTTCGGGAGCCGCAGGTCTAAATCCATGCACAAAACCCGCTGACCCAAGGCCGCCATGCAAGAGGCGATTGTAGAAACCGCCGTCGATTTGCCGGTTCCGCCTTTTCCCGATGTAAACACCAAGCTCATGCCCATATCCCGCACCTCTTTCTCTGTGGGTTCTATTGTACACCAGATTGTGGGTGGATTTCAATACAAATGTTTGAACACATTGTAGGGGCGGCCATTGGCCGTCCGTGCCCTTATTCTCCTCTTTGGAGGGGCGGTGCCCTTTTCCTTTGTGTAGGGCGCGATGTCTTCATCGCGCCGCATCCCCCTAAATGCAATACCACGGCGCGATGAGGACATCGCGCCCTACGACATACCCGCCCCGTGGCACCACCCCGTCAGGCTTCGCCTGCCACCCCTCCAAGGAGGGGAATTTTAACGCTACCGCAACAGCACATTCTCCAACAACCGCCGCTGGTCAACCGTGTGGTCTTGGAAAAAATGGTCAAATATCGCAGTCGCTACGGGAATCGCCGCCGAGCCGGAGCCGCCGTGTTCGATGACGACTGCCAGCGCAAGCTGCGGGTTATCCATAGGCGCGTAGGCCACGAAGATGGCGTGTGTGTACCGCCCTGCCGTGTCCGCCGCGCGGATTTCTACCGTACCCGTTTTCGACGCCACGGGGATGCGGAAGTTTGCGAGTTGTCTCGCCGCCGTGCCGTGGGTGGAGGTTCTGCGCATCCCCTCTTGGAGTGCGCGGAACCAGACGCCCATCCCCGGTTCATCCCGCAGGTCGATGAGGATTTCCGATTCCGGGCGGTAAACGGTGTGCATCCCGTCATAGGTGCGCACTTCCCGCAGGAGGCGGGGCTGATAGCGTACGCCGCCGGAGGCAATCATGGCCGTGTAGTTGGCGAGTTGAATCGGTGTAAAGAGGCTCACGCCCTGCCCGATGCCCACCTGAACAATCTGTCCGTCAAAGACCGTGTCGTAGCGGGGATAGTTGATTGCCATCATCGTATCCCAAGTCGAACGCTGGCCCGCCACCTCGCCGAAGCCGATGCCCGTGAGGTCACCGAGGCCGAACTTCTCGGCAAAATCCGCCATGCGCTCCAAGCCCAACCAGTGGGAGACTTGGTAGAAGTAGATGTTGCAGGAGACCGCAAGAGCCTGCCGCAAATCGACATAGCCGTGCCTGCCCGTACAGCGGGGCCTGTAATCATCCCATTCTTCGAATACGCCGCCGCAGAAAATTTGGGTGTGTTCCGTAATGCTCCCGTGGTAGAGGCCGGCGAGGGCTGTGACCATCTTAAAGGTAGACCCCGGCTCATATGCCCCGCCCGTAGCCCGATTGAGCAGGGGGAGCTCCGGGTCGGCCTCCAAACGCAGGAACTGCTCGGAGAAGTTTTCTAAAGTAAATCCGGGCGAAGAGGCGATGGCCAGCACCTCGCCATTACGCGGGTCGATGACCGCGACGGCCGCACCGCCCGCCTGATGAATATCCTGCGGCCCCCGCTCGGCGTTAATCTGCCGCACCGTGGAACGGAGTGCCGCCTCGGCCACGGCTTGCAGACCGCTGTCCAAAGTCGAAATCACGTTCCCGCCCGGACGGGGCTGTGTGGTGACATTCTCACCGACGACCACGCCCGCCGCCGTGACGGTCTGTACGACGCGGCCGTTTGAGCCGTGGAGGAAATTCTCAAAGTCCCGTTCCAGCCCGTCCTGTCCCACGTGGGCGTCCGGGGGGTGGTCGGGGAAAATCTCCACCTGTTCCTCTGTGAGCGGCCCCACGCGGCCGAGGATGTGGGATGCCACCGTCGTATTGTAGCGGCGGATGGAACTCTCTTGCACCGTTACGCCGGGGAAATTGCGTTCCAAGAACGCGCTGATGACCCCCACGCTTGCGTCTTCGATAAAGTTGTATTCGTCCATGCCGATGATGTGCCGCATCTCGATTTCAAAGCGAATCCCCGCGATGGTGCGGGTATCTTCTGCCGTGTATTCCGCGCTGATGTTGTAGCGTCTGCGCATGAAAGCCATGAGCTGCACCGCCGTGACAGATTCAATGCAGAGCTCATCCGGCAGGGGCGTGGGTGTAGCCGCGAACAGCTCCCCGTGTTCGTCCGGGTTGGGTTCGAGGTCGCCCAAGTCCCGAATCAGGTTGCGGATGCCTCGGTCGTGGTGGCGGATGTAGGCGTTCAAATGGCGGCGTTGGGTCGAGGTCATGTCTGTATAGCGGATGGGGGAGGGGGAGATGGCGAGTGTGTCCGTCTGGGTATAGCCCATAGACCGCGCAAGTTCCACCATTTCGAGCAGGGTGTCGTTATTATTTACCGGGCTGTTCTGCAAGGTCACCCAGTCAAAAACAATATGGTTCACCGACCGATTAGAGACGAGGGGTGTCTCATGCCTGTCCATAATCTGCCCCCGTGTGGCCTCCACCGTGCGGCTGACTAAACGGTGGTTTTCCGCGTAATTCGCCAAAGCGGCCCCGTTGACAACTTGCAGGTCAAAGAGCACGACGATGTAGACGACACACACCACCACAAGGAAGCCCAGCATCACGGCGAGGCGGTTCGGGCTCAATCTTTTTTGTTGTCGCATAGAAATCACCTCTCAGGTGGAATGGTGGGGGACGCCGGGGATAAAACTGCCGTGCTAACTCCCTCCGTCCACCGCTTCGCGGCGGCCACCTCCCTCGCTTGTGAGGGGGGCTTTAAGCCCTGCCCTTAGGCCCCTTCGCTTGCGAGGGGGCTGTCGCCGCAGGCGACTGGGGGAGCTACGCCTTCGCCCGCCGTGCCAATGACCGGGTCAGAACATACATCGGCAGCGCAAACAACATCGAATACGCCGTCTGCAAGGCTCCGACCCGAAACAGAGCCAAAGGCGGCTGCCGCAGAAACACCAAAAGCGTAAACATTTGCATAAACGCCAATACCAAAAGTGCCGCCGCACAGCAAATCACATAAGACGGAAACCCTCGGCTAATCAAATACGAGGACAAAAGGCCCACCCCCATGCCGAGCCCCGTCAGCGCGATGGTGAAGAGCACGGTAGACCCCAAGGCAATGTCACAGAGCACCCCTGCCGCAAGTCCAACCCCCGCACCCCAGCTCGGCCCCTCAAACAAGCCGACACCGACGACGGACAGCGGCAAAATCAACGGCAAAACCCCGAACAAGGGCAAGCGCGAAAACACCATCCCCTGCAACACATAAAGCACATACAACACCGCCCCGTGAATCAGAACGCGAATGATTAAATTTTTCGTCGCATCAGACATAGGGGAGTGCTCCTTTCCGGGGCGTTGTAGGGTGCGATGCCCGCATCGCACCGTGTGATAAATCTACGAGGATGATACGGCGTGATGCGGGCATCACGCTCTACGAATCAATTTCCACGTTCTGTACCACAAACACCTGTACCAGCCGATTCAATTCCGCCGCGGGTTGGATGATGGCATAGTAGCTGACCCCCGTGCCCTCCATGCCGACACGCTCTACGCGGCCGATGACGAGACCCTTGGGAATCACGCCGCCGTAGCCGGAGGTCGTGATGACATCGTTCAACAGCGGCACCTCCCCTGTGGGCAGGAGGGAGAGACGGAGTGTCCAATCGCCCATCAGGGCGAAGTTGCCCTCTGCTATGCCGGAGACGCCTGTACCCATCTGTCCGCCGACCCGCACGGAGGGGTCGATAATCGTTTCCACTCTGGCCCAGTTGCGGCCGACTTGACGGACGACACCGACCAACTCCCGCCGCTCCGTCATCACCGCGTCGCCCACGGCGATGCCGTAATCTTCGCCTCTGTCTATGGTAAAGGCAGATGTCCAGTTGGATGCGTCCCAACTGAGTACAGCGGCATCGACAAGCCGCTCGTTGTATATCCCCTGTGAGAGACCCAAAAGCGTCCGCAGACGCTCATTTTCTTCCCGGATTTCTTCGGCCTCCCGCGCCCGCCGCTCGTAGGCGGCGACCCGCGCCAGAAGTTCCCGGTGTTCGGCCTCTAAGGTGTCGTAGTTGTGCATATGGTTGTACATCTGTTCCAAGGTACCGACAAAGTTGCGTATCCCCGTCTCTACAGGGCGCGTGATGGCGGCGACGGTATTCTGTACAAAGCTCGTCCGCCCTACGCCGAGGAGCGAGAGCAGAGCTATCAGCACCAGCAGAAAAGTGATGCCGCCGATGACAACGCCTTTGGTTTTCAAGTATTTTTTCAAAACAATCGAACTCCCATCTCTCGTGCTAATTCCGTTACCCTGCAAAGCGGCAGCCCAATCACATTATACACATCGCCCTCAAGCCGCCGCACGAACACGGATGCAAGACCCTGAAGCCCGTAAGCTCCCGCCTTGTCCATCGGCTCGCCCGTTGCGACATAGGCCGCGATTTCTTCTTGCGTAATGGGGCGGAAAAACACATCGGTTGTCTCCGCGCCTGTGCGCGTCTCGCCGTCCAGATACAAGGCCACCCCGGTATATACCGTATGTTTCGCGCCGGAGAGACGGGAGAGCGTCAGCATTGCTTCGGCCTCGTCTTTCGGCTTGCCCAGCAGTTCGCCGCCCAAGCACACCATCGTATCTGCCGCCAAGACCAATTCGCCCGATAGGGCGGTAGCGGCGACTTCTCGGCATTTCGCCAACGCGATTGCCGTCACGGCCTCCCCGGGCGGCAGATGCGCCGCCGCCAAAGGCTCCGGGTTTTGGGCGGGACGGACGATAAAACCGGAAAGCCCCGCTTGCTCAAGCAACATTTTACGCCGCGGAGAGGCGGAGGCTAAGATTAGATTTGTCATGTGGAAGAAACCTCACATTTGTAGGGGGCGGCGTCCTCGGTGCCCCGCATTCGTAATTTAAATCGCATACGGTGGGGCGTCGGGGACGCCGCTCCCTACATCGGTCACTCCACACCCCGATAATAAAGCCCACGTGTGAACTCGCCGGGTTCATAGTTCCCCATGCACAGATACCGCTCCAGTACCTCGCGGCACTCTCTTGAGTTCTCTGTCGTGAAGCAGAGCCGCACGCCCCAGAGGCCGATGTCCATGTAGTCACCCGCCCTGTCGGCGAGCCACAATTTGCGGCTGTTTAAGACGATGTTGCGGCAACCCGCCTCTTTCACGAGCGGGAACTCCGCGCCTCGACGGTCTTTCAGATGTGCCCCGGGTTCGCAGACGTGTTGGCAGTCACGGACGTTGTGCATGATGCAGGCTTCCGTAATCATCAGCGGCAGACGGCCGTAGGCGAGCAGTTCGAGGTCAATCGGCTTGTCCATATCCCGAATCTGCGCCAGATTCAGCTCGAAAGATGCCGTGGCCGATAATAAGCCCATTTCGCCGCAGACCTTGAGGGTTTGTCCGTTGAATACGTTGAAGCCGAAATCGCCCCGCACCTGCAAGCCCGACTTGCGGCAGAGGCCGATGTGGCCCATGTTGCCGACTAAACACTCGGTAATGCCGAACTCCTGTACTTCGAAGAGCTTGCGCTTGATTGTGTCTTTTTCGTTGTCCCAAACCACACGGGGCAGAATGGGCGCGAAGTGCAAATCGTCCCGCTCCAAATAGGGGCGGAGCTCCTTGGTATGTTCCAAAATCTCATCTATGGGCAGATAAATCAGCGAGGGCTTTAAGTCCGCAAATTCCTCCGTCAGCTGCGATGCCCGCAGGAGGGAGACGTTGAGTTGCGGCGGAACTTCTCGCTTTGGTGCGGGGTCTCCCGCGCGGAACAGGCCCTCCGAGTGGTACGGTACCTGTTTCCGAAGCGCGGTCAGTTCCTCCAAAAGCGTACGGCGCATCTCGTTGATGTCAGCCGATGAGAGGTGCAAGCCCGCGTCCAGAACGACCTCGATGTCTTGACAGAAATACGGTGTCCCGCCCGTCTTGGCGAGTTGGCCTTCGATGAACGCTCTGTCCATCTCGCGCATCTCCGCCTGCGCCGGCACGGGGCCTTCGACGCGGGCGACATGGCTGTCTGTGTCGGACACGGCGAGTTTCGCGGGGCGGCCGCGCTGAATCATGGCGTAGAATTTCACGGGCAGACGCGGGGTCTCCACGTCGATGTAGGTCTTTTTCGCATCGGCAAAGAGGCGGAACTGTCTCTTGTTCTCCTCCGTGCGGATGCCCATCATATCGGGGCCTTTTTCGCCGCGGAGGTAGGCGTCTGTGAACCCTTGGCGGCTGAAGACAGCCGCGAGCCGGCTCAGTTCATCGTCCGAGGGCAGCCGTTCCTCCCGAATTGCGTCTGAGTAGACCCGTGTGGCGATGGCCGTATACTCCGGCCGTTTCATACGCCCCTCGATTTTCACGCAGGTGACGCCGCATTTCTCCAAGGCCGCCAAATGTTCAACCAGACTGTAGTCCTTGAGGCTCAAATGCGCCCCCGGCGTGCCGTCCAGCGTGTAGGGCAGGCGGCAGGGTTGGGCACACATGCCCCGATTCCCGCTCCGCCCGCCGATGACGGCACTCATGTAACATTGCCCGGAATAACTCACGCATAAGGCCCCGTGGACGAACACCTCCAGTTCAATCGGCGACTGCTTGGCGATGTAGGCGATGTGCGCGATGGAGAGTTCCCGTGCCAAAATTACACGGGATGCCCCCGCCTCCGCCGCGCGGCGCACGCCGTCGAGGTTGTGTACGCTCATCTGCGTGCTGGCGTGCAGAGGCATGTCCGGCAGGGCTTGGCGGAGCATACGCATCATGCCCAAGTCTTGGACAATCAGCGCATCCGCGCCCAGACGGCTCACGGTCTTTGCCAGAAGCTCGACAGGGCCGAACTCCCTGTCCGTGGCGAGCACGTTGAGGGTCACATAGACTTTGCAGCCCCGCACACGGCAATATTCCGCGGCGGCACCGAAAGAGTCCTCTGTAAAATTTTTCGCGCCCCGGCGTGCGTTAAACGCATCCAGCCCCAGATACACGGCGTCCGCCCCGTTCTGCACGGCGGCCACAAGCGCGTCCGGCGACCCTGCGGGGGATAGGAGTTCCAACATAGGATTCACCTTTTTGTTTTTGATATCATTATAGTATAGCATGTTTTGGTGTGTTTGAAAAGGGGCCAAATAGCGTACTTATACGTTCTAACAAACGTGTGCGCCCTGCCGGGGGCTGCCGTGCCTATCGGCACGGCACAACTATCCGTCTTGGGGCGGCAGCCCGCCAAATGGAGCAGAGGGGCATTACCACGGATCGGGAAAACATCAATCGAGAAAAATGAGTACAAAGCTCTTCTCCCACGCAAGCAGAAGAAATACCTTGCGGAGCATAAAACGGAACAGGATTTGTTTAAATCCGCAAACAGCTATCTCAACAAGCATCGAAACACCGCGGGCAAAATCCCGCTTGCCGCTTGGATAAAGGAGCGTGACAGCCTACTCAAAGAGAAAAACGAAATCAGCAAATCTACTATGTCCCTTTCGGAGCGGTTGCGACAGATTGACTGTATTCGCAAGAGGGCAAGAGAGAGTATGCCGAAACAGTCACAGCGGAATCGGGGGTGGGAGATGGAACACTAGAACGGCGAGGGGGTACGCATTGCGTACCCCTATTCCCCAACGTGGACTTTGTACCGAACGTGTGTTATAATTCCTCTATTCGTTACCCGACCTTTACGGTGAGGACGAACAGTATTTATATTTAAATGGTTGTTATAAGGTGGTGTACTTATGACATTACAAAAGAAAAAGCAACTCACAAATTTCATTATATTTCTTTCACCAATACTCCTGATAGGCATTATATTCTTCTGGCTCGCAGTAAGTAATCATGCGGGTTATATTGAACGTGCTCTTTCGCGTAATCTTTCACCTGACGAGACACGAGTGACTGCAACGGAGTTTTCTGATGGAAGCATTTCCGTCGGGGTGACGTTTACGGCCGCTTCCGTTTCTATAAGCGAGTTTGGAGCATATGTCGTGGATATAGTGGCATGGCTACAAGAAGTAGCGCAGGGGCGTGGCATAGAACTGTATGGCCTGCATGTTTTTTTACAAGATAACCAAGAAAGAATAATTTTGGCTTGGAGCAATTCTCCTGCCCTTTTTAGGAACAGGGAAACTGGAATTTTTACTGCTTTTCTTAGTGATTACTCCGAGAGCGGCTTTTCAGAAGTCATTCCAGCAACAGAAATACAGGGGATTATAGATAGCCTTCTAGCACAGGAATAAAAAAATGGTGTGTAGTTTTTGCTTGTGTGCGGTCACACTAGAGCAGAAAATAAGCAAAATCGACAGCAAGCTCTGCCCTTGCTCTAGTGCGTGATGGGCGAGATTATGAACGGAACAACCGAATAACGAAGCGAACCCCACAAGGCAAATTGCAAGTCTTGTGGGGTTTTGCGATGAAAAAGTCCTTGACAAAATGCCGCGGGCTTACCCCGCCCCCGCATTGTACCACACAAAGGGCGGCCATTGTTCGCCCGCCCTTCGCCCTTATCTGTACGCTGCCCCACACATTTCCGCCACATCCGCACTTGAAATCCCGGCCGCTTTGTGCTATAATATTATGGCATTTCCTGAATTTCCCCCGCTTTTGCGGGAAGAGGGAGCACCTTAACATATGCGCAAAACAAAAATCAGCCACAACGTTATTCTGCGCCTGCCTCGGTATTTGCGGTATTTGGAAGAACTGCGGAACCGCGGTGTCGTCCGCACCTCATCCGGGGAGCTCGGGCGGCTTATGGGCGTGACGCCCTCCCAGATTCGGCAGGACCTCTCCTGTTACGGCGAGTTCGGCCAGCAGGGCTATGGCTACAATGTAGAGATGCTGATGAACGCCATCTCGGACATCCTCGGCACCACACGGGAGCGGAAAGCTGTCATCATCGGCGCGGGCAACCTCGGCCGTGCCATCATCGGCAAGTTTCCTTTCGAGCAATACGGCTTTCGCCTGACGGGAGCCTACGATCTCGCGGACAGTATCATCGGTACGGAGATTGCAGACCTCACCGTCCGCCACATTGACCGTTTGGAGGAAGACATCCGCGAGACCCGGACGGAAGTGGCCGTGCTCACCATGTCCAGCGCATCCGCCAACGCCATCGCGGGGCGGCTGATTGACGCAGGCGTGCGGGGCATTTGGAACTTCACCAATGTAGACCTCACCATCTCCAGTCCAAGCGTGGTGGTGGAAAATCTTCACTTTTCGGACAGCTTATTGACCCTCAGCTACTACATGACCCACGGCAAAAGTGGGGAACAGAGAACAGACGACTAGACCCACATACTGAAAGGCGGTACTTTAAATGTTTAGAAAACGCAAACTCTTGGCTTTCGGCCTTGCCCTGCTCATGCTCTTGACCGTGATTCCGGTACTGGCCTCTCCCGGCGAGGCATACATAGAGCAGGAGTTCGTCCTCGGTAACTCGCTGACCAACAGCCTGCACGGCGGGCAGATGGCAGAGGTGGACAATACCCTCTTTTGGGCAGACCATACGGGTATTTACGCCATTGATGTTTTGCTGACAGACCAACCGGGGCAGAACCTGAATGTCATCGGCGGCGGGCTTTACTTCACCGTGGGAGACGAGGAACTCTCTACCCTGCGGCGGCTCGATCTCACGACCGGCGAGACGGCGACGCTCTTCTCGTGGACGGCATCGATTGATCAGCTCCTCATCACCGGGGACAACGAGGCTCTCTTCCTCGCAGACGGGCGTGTGCATCGGAAAGACTTGACCACAGGCGGAGTCGTAACGGATGCGACGGCTTTCGCCGTCACCCGCTTTATCCCCACGGCCTACGGCACCATTTACGCCACGGGCGGCTTGGGTGATTTCACACTCTATGCGGGTGACGAACTGATTGAAGCGGGTGTCGCTCTTTTCTTCACGGAGCGGGATGACCTGATAATCCGCCGCGGGACAGAAGATTATCAAGTGCCTTTCGCCGCCCTCTTTGCCGACGGCCCGGCGGAACTCACGGCCTATGTGTACCGTCCGATTATCGAGACGTTTGCGTTCTCTGACGAATACGTTGAGATGGAGACGCATGACGTGTCTCAAGATGTGTTTCCTGACGATAACATCTGCCCCATTCCGTTCAACGCCGCACCGCCGATTGAAACGATGAGCCTGCCCTTGACCCAATCCCAGCGCAATGTCGTCCTCCGGGCGCGGCAACAGTTGGAGATTCGCTGGACGCCGCTGCAAGACATCACCGGCTGGCGGGGCAACAACATTTTCCGTGCAGGGGAGACCTATATCGGCATCCCCTATGCTCAACCCATACATAGCGGACGTTATATTCCTTGGGGAATCACACAGAGAACGGCGGCTTTTGAGCATTTCCGTGACGCGGTACTCAATATCAACAGCAACATGTACAGAAGCTTCTCCTTCAACGGCACCCACGCCACGATTGCGCCGTTTTACGGGTCGGACTGCTCCGCTTTTGTCGCCTGGTCGGTGAACCATCCCCAACGGACGACGACCCATTCTTTCCCCAACTTTGCCAATCGGATTAGCCGTAATCTGACCGCCCTGCAAGTGGGCGATGTGTTCAACTCAACAGGCCATAACATTCTCGTCACGGCGGTGGAGTTCGATTTGAGCGGCAATGTGGCCGCCATTGAGACCATGGAGCAAACCGTCCCCCTGCCGCGGCATATCCGTTGGGGCGCAGGCGGTAACCGCACGATTCCGCAGCTTTGGGACATGCTCAACCGAAGCAACTATCACTTCTACAGACCCACGACTATCGGCAACGTACCGTTCACACCCAGCCCTGCGGTGAATGTCGCGGACGGCGCACGGCACATCATCACGGCCATCGCCGGGCAGGGCGGGGTCATCAGTCCCGCGGGGCTGAATCCCGTGCCGCACGGCTATGACCAGCGGTTTGTATTCCACCCCGAGCCGGGTTTTGTTGCCCAAGTAATCATTGACGGCGTAAACCAAGGGCCGATGACAGAGTTCACTTTCCAAAATGTGACACAGGCGCACCGGCTGGAGGTTGTGTTCGAGCTTACCCACAGCCCTTTTGTAGATGTGCCCGCGCACGCTTGGTATCACGAATTCGTGTTCTACGCGTTTCAGAATAATCTGATGCTCGGCACGTCCGCCACGCACTTCTCGCCGGGCGCACGTACGACACGCGCCGAATTTGTCGCCGTCTTAGCCCGCATCTCCGGGATTAACACACGGGAATGGGCGAGAACCGGCACGGTTGTCACCCAGACAGGCGGGGCGGTCAATGTTCGCGCACAGCCTAATACCACCTCCGCCGTCCTCGGCACACGGGCAAGCGGCAGTACGGTGGAGATTATCGGGCAGGTGGGGAACTGGTATCAGATTATCCACGGCAACGGGCACGGATTCATGTCGCGGGATTTCGTTCGGTCACAGAGCACCTTCTCTGATGTGGGCGTGGGGGCGTGGTACGCGCCCTATGTGGCTTGGGCACGCGCAAATAATGTAGTGGCCGGTGACGGCAGCGGCTTCTTCCACCCCTCACGGCACTTGGCTCGTGAAGAGATGGCCACCATCTTACACAACTACGTCACACGCATGGGCATTAATCTGCCGCAAGACCCCGATGTGCCGCCCTTTGTCGATATTGACCTCGTGACATGGTGGGCAGTACCCGGCGTAACGGCTATGCAGCAGGCCGGGGTCATCCGTGGAGACGGCGTGAGCTTTAACCCGCAGGGGTTCAGCACACGGGCCGAAATGACAACAATGCTGGTAACGTTTGTACGGAACCATGGGTAAACTGTTGGGGCAACCTTGCGTGGTTGTCCCTTGCCCTTTAGAATCGGGGGCTGTCGCCGCAGACGACCGGGGAGGTGGTTTGCGAGTACAGGCAATTGCAGGCTGACCGCCCGGTATGCTTTCCTCCGCGCATGGGGGCAGGGAACTTCGGTGCCGGATAATTTATAGTTTTTGACAAACATGGATGATAGGAAGTTTTTGCTATGTATGGACACAACAAATCCACATCAGTTGATGCGAAAAGACTTTTAAGTATCTTAGGGGTTTTAAGCATCATTCTCGGTCTAACGGTTGCGTTTGTTGTAGGGTTCCGTGAGTTTTGGCGATTTTATCTGTTCACAGGAGCTGTGGAGAGTGCTTTACGTTTAACGGTACCGATGATACCCATACTCATCCTAATTGTTCTGGTGGGCGTTGTTATTGGCGTTGCACTACTGATTGCAGCACGAAATAAAAGATTGCTAATTATTTTTAGTGTAGTGGTGCTGGTTGCTATAGTGTTGATTTCAGCTTTTCTATTCTGGCCGCAAGGGGAACGCTGGATGGAGGAACAACGCTACCCTCTGCGCTTCGAGGCATTAATTGTCCGCTACAGCGAACAACACGACCTCGACCCCTTTCTGGTCAAAGGGCTGATTCAAGCCGAGAGCAGTTTTCGGGACGATGCTGTGAGCCCCGTGGGGGCGATTGGCTTGATGCAAATTATGCCGAACACGGGCGAATGGTTAGCGGAGCTGATGGGCATCAGCTTCGAGACGGATGACCTCTTTAACCCGGCCTATAACATCCGCATGGGAACCTTCTATCTGCGGCGTCTGATTAACTACTTTGGCCATCAAGACACGGCACTCGCGGCGTATAATGCGGGCATGGGCAACGTGCGCTCTTGGCTGAATGACGAGCGGTACAGCTCCGACGGCGAGACCCTGCACACGATTCCATTCCCCGAAACCCGTGCCTATGTCGAGCGGGTCAATGAGTTTATCGAGATTTACAGGAGGCTCTACGGCTGATGGGTTGGTTAGAACTCACAATCGATGCCCCCGCGGGCGACATCGCCCGCGTCGCTGAGCGGTTGGAGACGGTGGGCATTACAGACCTCGTCATTGAGGACGAAGCGGATTTTCTCGCCTTTTTGGAGGCCAATCGGCAATACTGGGACTATGTAGACGAAGACCTCCGCTCCGCCATGGCAGGGCGAAGCCGCGTGATGTTTTACCTCGAAGACACGCCGGACGGCGAGGCAAAGCTCGCTCAGCTCCGTGCGGCTTTGGACTGGCCCGTCGCGCAGCGGCCTATTCAGGAAGAGGACTGGGCGAATAACTGGAAGAAATATTATCGGCCCCTCCCCATCGGCGAGCGGCTCTTGGTTGTACCGCAGTGGGAGGACGTGGACACAGGGGAACGCATCCCCCTGCGGCTCGACCCCGGCCTCATCTTCGGCACAGGGTCGCATCCGACCACGCGGTGTTGCTTGGAGGCATTGGAGACCTTGACCGTCCCCGGCCGGCAAGTGCTGGACTTGGGCTGCGGCAGCGGGATTTTATCTATTGCTGCCCTGCGTCTCGGCGCAGAACATGTCACCGCCTGTGACATTGACCCCAAGGCCCCGGACGTGGTGCGCTCCAACGCGGCACTAAACGGGATAGAGTCGGACAGGCTCTCCGTCTTTCACGGGGATGTCTTGGCACCGGGTTCGTTTCGGGCGCAGTTGGGCGCACGGCAATATGATTTGATTCTGGCCAACATCGTGGCAGATGTCATCATCGGGCTTGCCGCGTTCACCGCTCCGTGGCTCGCACCCGGCGGGCGTATGGTCTGTGCGGGGATTATCGACGGGCGGGAATCCGAGGTCGAACAGGCTCTCCTTGCAGGCGGCTTCCAAGTGTTGAAACGCTTTCGGGACGGGGATTGGCACAGTCTGATATTGACGAATTAGCGCGGCTGCTGTAGAATGTATCAAAATGGCCTTTGTATCATATTAACTTTCGATAGAACCCGATCGAAAATACGCCTGCTTTGCAGGTTGGTTTTGTGCAAAAAACGCGCAAGACACGTCTATATGAGTTCTTCTTAAAAATATCTTTAGGGACATTTTATAAGAAGAACCGATATAAGGAGAAGTCTTATGAGTTTAATGGACTATATCCCAAAAGTGAAGTGCGGTCGATGTGACCGAAGTTATTCGGGGCTGAAGATTAAATGCCCCTATTGCGGTGCGGGCCGCGGGCGGGGCGGTAAGCGCGCCTCGGATGCCGCGGGTGCGCAAGCACGTCGGATGATACAAATTTTGCTTTTGCTGATTCTGGTCATCAGCGTGGTCAGCATGGCCGTGTTAGATTTATCGCCTGACCCGGACGAAGGCACCACCCCGCCCGATACAACGCAGGGGACAGGGGAAGAGAACGGTGAGGGCAATGGCGAGGACAACGGCGAACCGGGTGAAGGCGGCGACATCGCAGACCTCCTGCCCGGCGTTTTACCTGTAATTCCCACCCCGACCCCGGTTGCGGCGGAAGTCACTTCCGTTGATATTGATTGGAGCGCACGGCGGGGCGATATCAACGAAATGACGCTTCGCATCGGCGAGCAGGTCACACTTGCGGCTGTTGTTTGGCCGACGGATACCGAAGAAGTCCCCCATTGGACGAGCAGCATCCCTACCGTGGCAAATCCCACCGTCCATGCCGACGATTTACGGCGGGCGACCATCGAAGCCCGTAGTGTAGGGGATACGATTGTGAGTGTTACTGTCGGCGACCGGACCGCTGAGGTAATTGTGCGGGTGCGGCGGCCATAGTATCATAGAAAAGCGGCTCACGGTTGCGGGCCGCTTTTTTTGCTTGCGTTAGTGCGGGCTATGCTCTATAATGAGAGGGCAGGAATACCATAAAAACATTTGAAAAGAGGACAGGGACATGTTAAAAAAACTCGGGGCCATTCTGCTTGCACTTCTCCTGGTCGTATCGCTGGCGGCGTGCGGCACCACAGAGCCGGAGCCGATAGACCCGGCGGAACAGGCATTTGAGACCTATTCATACATCATGGAGCGGATGTCATTCGGGCCGAATCACACCGGTGCCTATGACATTGATTTCACCATGCAAATGGACATGACCTTCGACGATGAGACTATTTCTACTGTCGTTTCCGGCAATATGAAAATGATAGTCGAGGGGGAGGATACCGCGGAAGTCTCCATGATTATGGAGCTTTCGGACGGGTGGGATACCTTCACAGCAGAGCTTTACATGGCAATCGAAGACGGTGAGCTCACGGCGGCCCGCTTTGCAATTGACGGTGAAGAGTTCCCTGAGGATCTTTTGGCGCAGGATATGCTGCAAGACATCGTCGATGACGCATTTGACGTACCCGATGTTGACTTCGAGGCGTTCACCTCAGTCGAGATTGAAGAAGTAGACGGCAATACGGTTATGCACATCGTTCTCGACGGCCAGATGCTCCGTGACTTTGTCTTAGAGTCGATGGACGAGCAAATCGGTGCCTTGGCGGATATGGAAATGGAGATTGTCATCGAGGATGTTTTGATGACCATTGTCACAGACAGCGACTACAACCCGCTGTCGATGACGATGGAAATGTCCATGCACATGGAGTTTGAAGGCGAAGCGTTTTCCATGGATATGATTAGCGAGTTTGTGTTTAACGGATTTGATGATAATGTGGAGATTTTTGTGTAGAATTAGTTTTGCGGCAGACTAGAGAAAAGCGGCTCACTTTGTGAGCCACTTCAGCTTGTAGACAAAGCCCTTGCCCTACATTTCGCCGAAGGCGAAATGCTTTTTTGCCGACAAGTGCATGATAGTGTGCGCCGGAGGCAAAAAAGGTGGAATCCGTTTGTTTTCAGGACATGTGCCT
>Ga0131853_10005924_pt1 | contig 22068 bp, 21 predicted proteins | sample TergutLab28metaG_FD_92764 | JGI IMG/M metagenome (GOLD analysis project Ga0131853, IMG submission 92764) | Labiotermes labralis P1 segment gut microbial communities from Petit-Saut dam, French Guiana - Lab288 P1 (version 2) (version 2) | ecosystem: Host-associated > Arthropoda: Insects >... | reverse complement strand
TCCGCCAGTGATTGTCAGCCCACCGCCGCTTGTGCGGTAGTAGCGGATATCTTTTTTGGCAATGTCAATAATCTCCATTGCCGAGACGCGCTGTCCTACAAGCTCCAGCGCTACGGTTTTGCACACCCTTGCACAAGCCCCACATGCATTGCACTTTTCCCGAGCAAATGCGTGCGCGGCGTTCTCGACTATATGTGTCCCGCTTGGGCAAACAATCTCGCAGTTGCCGCAGGCTGTGCACCTGCCGACGCGGTATAAAAGCTCCGGTGTACTCGCAATGCTTTCGGGGTTGTGACACCAGGCGCAACGCAAATTACAACCCTTGAGAAAAACAACAGTGCGAATGCCCGGGCCGTCGTTTACTGAAAAGTGTTGTAGACCGAAGATTGTGCCGCTAGGGTAGTTGGTCATATTCGTTGCACAACAGATGGAGCGGTGCTTCGTCCTCTTCGATTTGCGAAAAACGACTAACGTCTTCGGCAAAGATGTTGTCGATATTGTCGTCGTTTATGGACGAAACCTCTCCTGCGATTAAATCTCCGCCTTTTGCGCCGAAGCTGTGATATGTCCGCGGTGTGAGTGTGATCGAATTACCACGTGTGATTTCGATAACTTCGCCGGCCTTGACTGTCCGCTTGATGCCATCGCAATATACATCGACATCGCTCTTCTCATCTACCGAGTTGTCCGCACTTGCCCGCCACAGCTTAACCCACATTGTTCCGCCGCCGCGGTTTATAATGTCCTCGGTCTTGGTGTCGTGGAAATGTATTGGCAAGCGCCCGCCATCGGGAATCAGAATCAGCTTTTCGGCGTACGGTGTGCCAAGGCCGCCTTCGCACTGCTGACCATTGCGCAGTGTGATAAGCACAGCGCCCATTTTCTCAAAGCTTCCCATACCAAAATCGGTGATGTCCCAACCAAGCATGGTCGCCTTGATTGTTGTGGTATCTTTGCTTTTGAGCTCTTCGGGCGAAGAGTTCAAGAAGTCCGGCAGCGCGAACTGAATTTGATTAAGCAGATTTTTGGCCCAACTGAGCCTTTTGTTTATTTCTGAGCGTTTCATATTGGTTACCCTCCTTAAGTGCGTTTGCGGTTAGTCTGAACAGTGTTGACCAAAACAGCTATCAAGATAAGTGAGCCGCGAACAATGTGCGTAACAAAAGTATCGACACCAAGCAATGTCATGCCATTAAGCAAAACCCCCAAGAATATGATACCAATCAGTGTTCCCCATACTCTGCCGATGCCGCCGTTAAGTGACGCGCCGCCGATGATAACCGCCGAGATAACGTCAATTTCGTGTCCTCGTCCAAACTGGGGTGACCCCGCCATGACTTGAGAAGAAAGGATAATTCCCGCAAAGGCGCCCAAAAGTTGAGGCATCATCATGACCAAAATCTTGACTTTTTTGACATTAATGCCGGAAAGCCGAGCCGACTCCATATTTCCGCCAACTGCGTATACCTCGCGACCAAAGCGAGTTTTGTTCATAATTATAGCAACGATAACGAACACCAAAATCAGCCAGATGCCAGGCACGGGAATCCCCCTAAACCCGCCGTAGTTGAAAATCTGCCCGGTGCCGATAAACGAATACCACGAAGACTGGATCAAAATCGGGAATCCGCCAGAGAGCACCGCCGCTATACCATACAGAACGTTTAGCATTGCCAGTGTTATGATAAAAGAGGGGATGTTGAATCGGGTGCGGATAAACCCGTTGAACAGCCCGATAAGCGCCCCAACACAGAGTGCAATTATTATTGCAATTGCAACGGCGACGTCCGGGTTCATGCCACTGCTTGCCAAGTTACCAGAAATAAGCGCGGTCAAAACGGCGGAAAGGGCAATCGACGAGCCTACAGAAAGATCAATTTCGCCGCCGATAATGGCCATTGTCATGCCAAAAGAAATAACACCTGTAATAGCTACGCTTCTGAAGATTCCCAGCAAATTGTTAACCGTGAAGAAACCACTGGCAAACAAGCTCAGCGCCACCACAATCACAATAAGTACGAACTCCATCATATGTTGTTTGAACAGATTTTCAATGCTGATTTTTCTGGGTATATTCATGATTTTACTCTCCTCCCATACATCTCGAGTACAGCGTTTCTATGCTGACATCGTCGGCGACCAGATCACCTGTGACTTTTCCATAACGCATAATAATCACTCGGTGGCAGACTTCCAAAAGCTCTTCAAGCTCGGAAGAAACAACAATACTGGAGATACCTTGCCGGGAAAGCTCCCAGATAATCTTGAAGATCTGTTGCTTGGCATTTACATCTATCCCTCTTGACGGTTCGTCAAACATCATCAAAGTGGGCTTGTTGTTGAGCCAATTGCCCACAACCACCTTTTGCTGGTTTCCGCCTGAGAGTGAGGAAACCGGGTCGTTTATATCTCCACAGCGAATTTGCAGTCGCTCGATTTGCTCCTGCACGAACTGTGCCTCTTTTTTTGTATCGATAAATAGCCCTTTAGAGATCCGCCGCAAACTGGCAACGCAGAGGTTGTCTTTGATCGACATTAACTGCACAAGACCTTCGTGCTTTCTGTCTTCCGGAGTCAGACCCATACCGCGTTCTTTCATCTTCTGTGGGGTTGCGCGCGTAATTTTTTCGCCGCCGAGGATGATGTTGCCGCTATCAAACGGGTCAATGCCAAATATAGCGCGCAGCAGCTCTGTTCTGCCAGAGCCCAGCATACCCGCGATTCCAAGCACTTCGGCTTTGTGCAAATCAAAACTGACATCCTGAACTTTTTTGCCAATGGTCAGGTTGCGCACGCTCAGCACAACTTCACTGCTGACTTCCAAATCCGAAGGCCTTGCTGAAATTTCAACATCGCCGAACATCATGTCCAAAATTTGCTTGTGGGTTGCAGTTTGCATATCTGTTCTGCCTGCAAATAAACCATCGCGCAAAACAGTGCAGGTGTCGGCAATTTCCCAAAGCTCCTGCAACCTGTGTGAGATGTATATTATAATAACGTTTTTCTTTTTGAGTTCGCGAATAACGTCAAATAAGATTTCTGTTTCAGCTCTTGAAAGAGACGATGTGGGTTCGTCCAAGAGAATAACTTTTGGGTCGGTGCTAACGGCCTTGGCAATCTCGATCATCTGGCATTGCCACATGCTAAGGCTGTATATCATTGCCTTGGGGTCAATGTCTATTCTCATGCTTTCCAGCAGTTCCGTGGTCATGGCGTAAGTCTTTTTCCAGTCGACAAACATACCTTTGAGCGGGTATCTACCCAAGAAGATATTTTCCGCGACAGACATTCCCGGGATAAGGCTCAGCTCTTGGTGGACAGTGGCGATTCCTTGTTCGATCGCGGCTTCCGGGCTTGAAAAGCTCACCATCTCGCCGTTGATGAAAACCTCGCCGCTTGTGGCCTTGTGCGCGCCGTTTATAATTTTGAGCATGGTGGACTTGCCCGAACCGTTCTTGCCGATAAGAGCGTTAACTTTACCGCTTTCAAAAGTAGCGCTTACATTATTAAGCGCCAAGGTGCTGGGGAATTGCTTTGAAACGTTCTTTACTTCCAGCAAACTCATCATTTTCACCCGCTTTACGTTATAGCCACGCATCCCGGGAATGGGAAGCCCATTCCCGGGATGCGAATCTAGAACTAGAACTTAACCCATTCTTTCAAGCAACTCAAGGCGGAACTCTTCGATTAGGGCTTGGTCGGCTCTTGAGAGAACAACACCAGGAACTATAACAACCTCGCCTCTGTTTGTGATAGTGCCTTCGATTTCGGCAATAAGCGCTTGCATTGTCGCAAAGCCAATGCCGTAGGGATCTTGGCCGGTCACGGCTTGCAGGATGTTGTCGTCGGCTTGAAGCAGAGCAATTGTTTGCTCGCTGGCGTCGGTGCCAAATACGAATACTTCGCCGGCAAGCCCCGCGTTGCGAACTGCCATTGTTGCACCTACAGTACCGCCTTCGTTGGCTGCCCACAGCAGGTTGATATTCGGGTTGGCAGTAAGCATGTCGCCTGCGGTTGTAATAGCAACGTCTTGCAACCAAGCGTCTTGGTCGGAAACAACAGTGATACCTTCGATGCCCTCAAGTGCGGACATAAAGCCATCGAAGCGGGCGCCAGATTGCTCGGGTAGCAGCGAGCGGTATTGCAGGATACCAATATTCGCCACACCATCCATTTCGTTGCGGACAAATTCAGCAGCAGCAAGCCCGGTCATGTAGCCCAAGTTGAAGTTGTCGGAAGTAAATACCGCAATAACCCAAGGCTCATCAATCTCTGTATTGGAAAGGGAAATTGCAAGACCGGCTTCGGCGGCGGAGTTCAGCGGCGCGAGAGACGCGATTTCGCTGATCGGCGAAATCGCTACGCCGGAAAAGCCTTGCTCGACAAAAGTGTTGAGCAGTTCAACTTCTTGCCCAACGTCACCGTTGGTGTTGCCGGGGAAGAATTCAAAACCGGCAGCTTCGGCAGCTTCTCTATAGCCGAGTTGCAAAAGGCGCATGAATTGGTCGTCTTGGAAGACGATGCCGGCTACTCTTCTTGAACCGCCGGGGGGGTCAGCGTCCGGTGTCTCGGCAGGCGCTGCCGGTGTTCCTCCCGCAGGCGGTGCGGGGTCTGTTGCACAGGCACCTAAGGACACGATAATCATCAAAGCAAGTAGCAGAGCAAGACCTTTTTTCATCTTTTTTTCCTCCCAAATTATGTTTATTGGTTGTGGCACATTACAATGAGCATCCGCTCAAAAATCACTTTTGTTCTTCCGTTATCAGCCGTTCATATTCAAGCATTTCACGGTCTTGCAAGACACCTATTTCCACCCGCGCTTGGTGCTGCGCGCCCGATTCGATGGATATAATCGCCTCTGTTTCGATCGCCTTTTTGCGGCCGATTGGCGTGCTTTTGCCCGGCTCAAGCCCAAGAACGTAATCTTGGTGGCCCAGCTGCACCCACTGGGTAAAGCTGCCAAGCTGATTGGCATCGCACTGCACATACGCGCCCAGCCCAAGCTTGGGGTTTGCGACAACCGATTTGACAACCTGGCCGGCGGGGTCATGAAGTGTAAACGCGCTTTGCTTGTAATCGCTTTGCGGCGTTGCAAACCGATGCCTGTCAATATTCAGCTGCCGCGACTGCTCGTCGAGGAACTCTGCGCGTTTGTGATTTGTTATCATGCGAGAATCCGGGCTGACCAGCGGGAAGCCGAAGTTGCAGTGGTACATCAGCATGTACTGCTGCGCTTGCCCCGACTCGTTTACGATAGTGTCTTCAATCACCAGCTTGCTTTGTCCCAGCGCGGTTTCGATTCTGCGCCGTAGCACCAGGTTTTCGCGGAACAGCGCCGCCAGCCTTACCGAGCCGGAAACCACGATACGGTAATCGTCCTTGTCCCAGAACCGCTCGACTGTAACATGATGCGCCGGGGTGTAGGTGTGCCTTCCATGCATTGGGTAGAACATGCCGTCAATCGTACACTCCGAGCCTACGTTGTCTAGGCCACAAGTTGTTACAAGCCCACCGAGGAAGTTTCTCAGAAACTCCCCGCTGCCCGGCGCACCACAGGCTGCATTCGCCTGCACTCCCATTTTTGGAATATACGCGATCGGAATACCAAATAACTTGGCGTCGGCAATGTCCAGTCCGCGCTCAGGCAGCACGGTGAATTCGAACCCGCTGCCGGTGTATACCTCAATGGCGCGCATTCCCCGGGCGGAGCCTTCGCTGAACACGCATTCCCTGGCTCCCGCTATCCCCTCAATTGAGGATAGCGCGTTCTTCCAATACCCGGTTGAGCGTATATACTCAAGCCCATTCATGGTTTTAGCCTTTCTTCCACCGTATAAGCGTGATAGTGTGCATTCCGCCGTCCCCCGAGCCTTCAACCACATATTCTCCGAAGCTGGCGGGAATGACGACAGACTGGTAGAGGTTGATATTGGTGCAAAGCTCAGGGTTTGCCTTGCTGTAAACCTTGACGTTTTTGCCCATAGTCAGGGTTGCCACGTGGCAGAACTTACCTTCGGTGTCGTACTCGCCTTTGTTTTGGAAGTGTATGCGCTCAATTTCAAAGGGCATCTCGGGCAAGGACGAATACCGATCAACCGAGTAATCTTTAGTCCATTTAAAGACAGTCGGTCTTGCACGATGGTTTTTTTCTATATAGCTCTTACGCCTGCACTTTGAATTGTCAAATGAGTGGTCAAGATGCATTTTGAACGGGGGTGCGGTCATGGTTTTCTTGTTGTCGTCAAAAGTGTTGCGGGCGTAGGCGTGGCTGAAGAACGAGTATTCTGTCCCCGAAATTGACGGGCAGGTGTCGAGTTCCAAAACCATTTGGTTGCCGCCGGTGCCGTGGTCGGTTCCCGGCGGAATCAGGTAGAGGTCGCCCACCATAGACTCCCAAATGACAACGTAGTCTTTCCAGTCAGGTATTTCGGTAGCGTTATTGGACTCGCGGCATTTGGCTTCCCACTCATCAAGGTTGGCGTCCTCGTGGAAGCCCATCAAGGTGCAGGCGCCTTCGTACGCTTCGGTTATATAGTAGGTTTCGTAGCGGCCGAGCGGCTCACCGAAGTGTTGCTTAACATAGTCACTGGAGGGGTGATTGTGGACCGGCATCGATCTGCGCTCCTGCGGTACTTTCTCGGGGAAGTAGCCATCGTTGAGCCAAGCGTCCAGCGGGAAAAGATGCGGGTAGGTTTCGTGAACATGTTTGCCCACAAGGTCAAGCGGGTACTGCATGAGGTTGTTGAACGGAATGGTCAGCGTTTCTTCGGCGTCGATGTCAATAATCACCGAAAGCTCCGAACCCGCCTGCTTGTTCCAGCCGAAAACCGCCAGCCCGGGGATATCCCAAAGGTCTTTGTAGCGGTAGCCGCCCCAGTTGCTCGGCTGGTAAATTTCCACTTCTTTAACCGGATACCTGACCAGTGTCTTTACAATTTCGTCGTAAGACTTGCGCGGCATTATCTTTAAAGTATCAAGTGTTATTGCTTCTATGTAGTAGTCCATACGCTCGATAACGAAATTCTTGTGGAAGTAGAGCAGGTAGTAGTCGCAGTAATAAAGGTCCTTCCAGCCATATTTCATATCGGGTTCTTCGCAGGCAAAGGTTACTAGCTTACCATCCCAGAACTGCCAGAGCATAGTCTGCTTGGTCATATCAAGGTAAATAGTTTTATCGTAGCTATCGAAAATCTCGGGTAGCGCCGCGCCGTATCCGTAGACAACAACGCCTTTTTTGAGTTCGGACTTGAGCTTGCCCAGCTTGTCTTGGTCGATTATGTCGATAATTCGGCCTTCGAGGTTGGCGTACCCAAAGGAAGGATCGTCGGTCAAGAATGGCTTTCTATACGCCTTGATTTCTTCCATGGGCTTGTAGACGCTGCTAAAGTGGACAAACTGCGCTTGCGCACCTTTTTCCTTGAGCAACGCGACAAGACCCTTGAAGTCAACGCCGTACCAACCGTCGATAGCAACTGCGCCGTTAGCTGAGTTTATAAGGTCTACAAGAGCGTCAACTGTTTTCGGCGTGCTGAAGATAACGCTATTTTTTACCACGTCTGGAATCTTAATTCTGTTCTCGACATTATGCTTTCCTTCGTGCAGTGGCATACCCAACCCCCTAAAAATGCAAAATTTTACTACTTAAACGATTTAGTATGATGGTATCACTACTAGGCATACTTGTCAACAAAAAATGCTAAAAACAGCTCAATTTGTTGATATGCACAAAATATCGGCTTATTACCTGATCATAATCACAGACTGCACTTTACTAATTCGTTTTAGTAGACAAGTGGATTCGAATTTGTTATAATGCTGACAATGAAGATTTGAAAGGCTGTTGTAGATGGCGGCTAAGCGAACCACGATAAAGGATATAGCAAAGCTGGCACAGGTGTCGCCGGCGGCTGTTTCTATGGCGATCAATGGGCGTGAAGGGCTTAGCGACGCAACAAAGAACAGAATCCTGCATACGATCAAGGAGATGAATTACTACCCAAACGCTGCCTCGCAACGCCTTGTTCACCGCAAGAGCTTTAATATTGCGCTGTTTTATCCGGCTGAAGTGTCACCGTTTTCTAACTTCTTTTATAACGAAGTCGTTCACGGGCTTGTCGAAGAACTTACCGAAAGCCGTCTTAATGTGGTGTTCGTGCCATTATTTGTGCGCAATGGGCAGTGCAAAATCCCCGACATTATAAATAAGCAGGACGCGGACGGTGCAATATTCCTACACGACGCTCCCACTTCTCTGCTAAACAAGCTAGACAGCTTGGAACTTCCTTATATGCTGTTTGACTGGCAAAAAGACCCAGGTCAGCGAACCAATATTGATCTTGATAATAAGCACTCTATTTATATGGCAACAAAATATCTGATTGACAAGGGACACAAGAACATCGCTTTTTTGGGTCCGAGCCGCTACCCGCAGTTTTTTCTGCGCTGTTTTGCGGGGTATCAAAGCGCATTGGACGAAGCAAAGCTGCCTATTTATACGGGATGGATACAAGATTCGGTGCACGATGTTGAAAGCGCATGTGCTGCGCTTAAAAAACTGATGGATACGCAACCGCAACCAACGGCTGTTTGTTGTGCGCACGATGAGTGCGCTTTGCATGCGATAAAAGCCGCAACAATATTGGACATACCGGTACCGGAAAAATTGTCGTTTGTCGGGAAAGACGATATTAGTGTCAGCTCATACGTCTACCCAGAGCTGACAACAGTTTCTTATGACAAGAACAAAATCGGCAAAGATGCGGCTTGTTTGCTGCTCAAAATGCTCGGCGGAGAAACTGTAGAAAACGTAGTTGCCTGCATGGACGGCATTATTGAGCGGAAATCCGTTGCAACACTTTGGCCAACCGAACGAGTATAACTTCGAAACTTTTGATGTACGGCGCTTGCACAGGTCATAAATGCACGACGGTCCAGAGCTTTTAAAACTCTGGGCCGTCGTTGTGGTTTATGTCTCGCTAAATATTGGCCGGCTTATATAGCCATTTAACTTGAAAAATGCACTTTATTTTTCAAGTTATCACACTCGCAGAGTGTGTTGCGGCTGGGCCGACAAGAGCGTATACACGGGTTTTCCAGCGCATAGCGCTGAGTACGGCTGCCCTTGCCGCATCTTCAAAAGTGTTCTTCTTTTGAAGTGAAACAGGTATGTTTCAGTGCGGCGGGGTGCTCGCGATGTCCGGATACTTGGTGCCCGTCAACTTTTGGGCATGGAATATCGCACCAAAGCAGGCTCCGCAGAGACCTCCAATAATATGTGACAATCGCGATATATTGTCTGCTGTGAAAAGCCCCGCCATCACTTCGTTGCCAATATAAAGAATGGCGACAAGCGGCACCGTAACAGGCAGTCTGCCTTGCCGGATATTTGTAAACGACGCGAGTAAAATCAACATAAACACAATTCCGCTTGCGCCGATAACCGCGGTACCGGGAAAGAACAATACATTGATAAGTCCTGTTATAAGCGCGGTCATAACAATCATCAAGCAAAGGCGGCGGCTGCCGTACTTTTCTTCGACCAATGGGCCAATGGCTAGAATCATCATAAAATTAGCCGCGTAGTGGGCAAGGTCGGCGTGTATCACTATATGAGTAAACAGGCGCAAATACTGCATAGGGTCGGCAAAAGAGGTTCTATACGCGGCAAAGAGCATAATTAGGTTCCCACGCGCGGCGATATCTACAATGAGCGTTACCAGAGATATGGCGGTCATTCCAAGTATAACCGGTGCGTTTATATCCAGCCGTGGCCTTTTATTCATGGCGTGTCTCCCTTATCGTATCTAGGCTGACCTATCATGGCATATTCTTTGTTTGCGGACGGGTTATATTATTACTTAGAACCTATATTCATAAACGAAGTGTAGCGATGGGACGGCGAGTTTTTCGCCAGGCAAGGAAGTTTTTTGCAGGAATACTGTATGTATTCCAAGGGAAACTGACGCAGCATGGCGGAAAAATCGTTGCCGCAGTGGTGCGCTGAGTTATGAATACAGGTTCTTATTTGCGATTACGTCAGCAGCATCTACAAAAGACCGTTTACTAGGGCGGTGTCACTATGCCATCGTCTTCGATGACAATGCCCCACGACAACCCCTCCAGGTGACGGAACAGGGCGTTCCTGTAGCGCTCGTCCTGCAAAATGAGGCTCCTGCCGCCGGCTGTCGTGGCCGGGTGTACACGCAGCTGATATTCGCCCGGGGCAAACAGTTCGACTTCTAAAAGCATTGTCCGTACCCAGCCGATGTTGAACCAGAAGTCGCCAAGGCTGTAGATGATGGGCTGACCGTTGTAGAATTCAATGCCCTGCAATACATGGGGGTGGGCGCCAATTAAAATATCTACTCCGGCATCAATTAGCTCGTGAGCTAGGTTTACTTGCCGCTGTTGAGGTGTGGTAACATACTGTACCCCCCAGTGAAGGTAGACAATAACCCAGTCGGCGTTTTGGCGGGCTATGGCTATAGCCTCGAGCAAATGCTCGTTGGGTTCGTCAGCATCGCCAAAAGGCCGCAAAGTGCCCGGGCGGTCTTCTGCGGCTTCGGGTACCCATGGTCTTTCTACGTCGTTTGCGGCCAGGAAGGCTATCTTCATCCCGCCCGCGTGAAAGTACTGCGCCTGCATAGCCTCGGCGATATCTCTGCCTGCGCCCACCTGCGGGATGCCTGCACCTGCTAAAGTGTCCAGCGTATCCAAAAAAGCGTCGGTGCCGTAGTCGTATATATGGTTGTTGGCGGTGGAAACGATGTCCACGCCCATATCGTGAAGCATATACACGTTCTGCGTGGCCGCGCGGAAGGTATACATCTTGCCCGGCAGTCTGGTGCCCCTGTCGGAAAACGTGAACTCGTTGTTGACCATAAGTATATCCGCATCTCTCATCAGCCCCAGCAGATCTTCGCAAATAAATTCATCTATACCACCGGGTGTGGCGTGGTATATCAGCATATTCTCCCAAGTGTCGGCAAGGTTTACATCGCCGCCGAAAGCCAGTGTTGCACCACCCTGTACGCCCGTGTCGTGGATGCTCGGGTCGCTTTCAAGCACACCGGTGTAGCGATCCCACAGCACATGCAGCGTCTGGCCAAACAGATCGAAGAAAGGTTCGCGCCACTCGCGCTCTTGGGCAAGGCCGTCTGCCAGCACGCCAGCAAAATCCGGCGCGATGTTTTCGCTGGCCCACCGCAGGAAGCTTTCGTCTACACCGCGGCTTAGCTCAAACCTTGCCAGCTGTTGGATCGCCTCGAGGATTGCCTCCTCCAGGTTATCCTCGGGCGTAAAGGCATTTATGTAGGCCTCCTCGACGACAGCTTCTTCTATCTGATATTGTGTATGCCGCTCACATCCCGAAAATAGAACAAATACACCCAGCATAAGACATAGGGATATTATCAGGTTTTTCATATGTCACCTTCATTACACATGGAATTACATTCCATGTAAATTTTTTGCATTCCTGAGAAAAACAACAGAGGAGGGCGATAGCAACGACGGAAGACATCAAGATCAAGAAGCAAATTTACAAGCGATGGTGGTTTATCACTTAGCACAAACACTCTTCCCCAACACATATAACAAAACGGTCATTCCTCATTGAAGTGTGTTCTTCGAATACTCGTCCGTCCGAATAATATGAATGCCACACATAAGGAACTTGGTTGCTGAAAAGGAAAGTCGTTCTAAGAGAAACTTGCTCAATACCGGTGGCGGCTCTGATTTCGTCACGTATATTGACCGCAACTTCTACTGCGGTGCTTTCATCGAAATCATCGCGGTGCAAGTCATTAAAGTTGATTGTCATCTTCACTTCGATATGTAGGGGGACTAAGGATATCTCTGAGTGTCTGCCAGCAAGACTGCTGTCATAAAAAAGGTGATGGTGCGTCCTAACGATTTCCCAAATCTCATCTTCCATATTTAATATGGGAAACCGCTGTGGCATCATGGTGTAGTAATCTCTTAGCATGAGCGTGTTTACCTGAACCAACCGCCTGCTTCCCGACAGCCGGCTATCATCGTTACGACCTATTACTTCAAACCGCACTCCATCACTATCTGCTGCGACAGCTTCAATTTCGCTCCATCTTCTTGTGGCGCTCCCTAATATACCCCATTGTGTTACATGTTCCACTCTCCCCGACACAATTCTAAAATCCTGACCGGGGTACTGTATCTCAAGGTAAATTAAAATATCGCTCCATTCTTGCCGGGACAGCGAGCGGGGGCTAGCCCCTATTTGACAGCTTACCCCGACTAGCAGGATGGCGACCGACAGCAAAATACAGGTGTAATGTGAGGCCTTTAGTTTTGAATGAAGCCGCCACTTGTACAGGCACATACCCGCGACAAGTGTCACAATGCCGATAACAATAGGCACATATGAGAAGGTCAGCAAAGAGAGAAGACCGACTATAACCAGCGCAGCCAAAAGTACAAAAATTGCAATACCCTTTAGCACCGTGTTATACACTGGCGTGACCTCACTCTGCGGCAAAACAACCGCCCCCAAATTTTTGCCTTAACTATGTAGTAAATTATAACACACATACAAATCCGACACAACGCCGGTCAACACTTGTGAGCTGAAGAGCCAGCTAACCAAACAGGATCGCGACTCCAAAAAGCGACTGTTCCAATTTGCCTGATAGAATACATTTTTACTGCGTTTCGTTCTGACACAAAACAGCTTGACAAATAGCTTTTCCCATGCTAAAATTAAAACCAACGGTCGGTTTTAATTATGCAGGAGGATTTTTTATGTCAAGAAAATATAATGCGCAAGAAACTATTGAGCGTGTCCTAAACGCTTCGCTCAAACTTTTTAAGGAAAAAGGATTTGACAAAACCAGTATGCAAGACATTGTAGATGCTTCGGGTATGTCAAAAGGAGCGATATTTTATCATTTCAAATCCAAAGAAGAAATTTTCGCAGCGGCTATGGACAGGGAGTTCGCCGCTGCGAAACAACGATTCTATACGTTCATTAGTGAACTGAAGGGCGAAACCGCCAAGGAAAAAATGAAAAAACTCATTGTCGCCAACTTTGTAGATGAAGAAATGCACACCGCTATTTATGACATGATGAATGCGGGTATAAATAGCCCTCATTTGGTTATGACCGATATGTGCAAGAATGTAAAAGAAGTCGCTCCTATTGTGGCAGAGTTAATCAAAGAAGGGATGGCTGACGGCAGTATAGTTACCGACTACCCGGATGAGCTGGGGGAAGTGTTTATATTGCTATATAATCATTGGAGTAATACACACCCCTTTAGATGCGACTTGCCAGCTCTTCGCCGCCGTTTAAAATTTTTACAACATATGATGGCTAAACTTAGTTGCGACATTATAACAGACGAAATTATAGAGTACAACATGAAGCTATGTGAAAAATATGAAGCAGCATTAAAAGGAGACTAGAATGACTAGAATTGAACCTCAAACTATCCGAAACAAAAATTTTATCATGGTGCTTTTGGGGCAGGTTGTATCTGCATTCGGCAGCGCTATATTACGCTTTGCCATACCCCTGTATTTGCTAGAAATAAGCGGTTCGCCTGCATTGTTTGGCACAGTAATGGCTTTAGCGGCTCTTCCACTAGTTGTATTGTCGCCCATTGGCGGCATACTTGCGGACAGAGTAAATAAAAAAAGGATTATGGTCATTGTTGACTTTACAATGGCTGCGTTGGTCATGCTGTATACGCTGACAATGGGGATTTTCTCCATAGTGCCGGCGACGATAGCTATTATGATGGCACTATTCGCCTCTACAGCCATGATGGATCCTGCTGTAGAGGGAAGCGTTCCCCTTATAATTTCTGCCAACCATTTGGTGCGAGCCAACTCGTTTATTTCTTTGGTGGGGTCGTTGTCGGGAATGCTAGGGCCTGCACTAGGAGGGCTTTTGTTTGCAGGGTTTGGTATATACCCTATTCTAATTGTTTGTGCCGCAGCAAAGCTCCTTGCAGCTATTATGGAGTTGTTTATCCGTATACCAAATGTCAAACAAAAAGCGGTTGATAATGTATTTTACTTAGTTTTTGGTGATATTTCCGACGGATTAAAATTTATTTTTAAAGAGAAACCACTACTTGCCAAGATTCTAATCACGCTCTTTTTGATACAGCTTACTTTAGCTCCTTTTGCAATTATCGGAATCCCTGTTCTTATTACCCAAAACTTGGGAATGAACGAAAGCATGGTTGGTATTGCTCAAGCGATGATGGGTATAGGCGGTATCTTTGGAGGAATCTTGACCGGGGTGCTGGGAAAGAGATTGCGCATGCAAAAAGCTCATTGGTTTTTATTTGCAGGTTGCTTAGTGTTTTTACCTATTGGCATAGCATTTTTACTGGGAGCCCATTATTATGTAATATACATTCTCATCGTTTCAACAACATTTATTGCGATGACTGCAATAACGCTGCTGACAATTCAGATACTTACGTTTATACAAACAGAAACTCCGCCAGAAATGCTTGGAAAAATATCTGCGTTGACCACGATGATAGTTATGATGGGCTTACCTTTTGGGCAGTTTATTTTTGGCATGCTATTTGAGAGGTTTGAGTCACTTCCTTGGGTAGTTGTGTTTATTTCGGTTGTTTCATCAGCTATAGTTGCGTTAAGTTCAAGGCGCTATTTTAAGAGCATCTTATCGGCGTAAATTTGTTACCACTTACCGAAATCAAATCACCAGCCGCCGATAATCACTTGTATGTATAAATTGCACTTGGTATAATGCAAATAGCCTGCTGCGCAGGAGAGGTTATGTGTGTGAAGCTGCGTATTGAAAGAGCTAATGAATGCACAGAGGATGAAGTAATCATTCGATGCAGCGGTATCAATTGTGGTATGGGGCTTATGAATACGCATAATACGGCAGGGTACGCATACTTTCGTTGCCGGAAACGTGCAGACAGTAAAAGCTGTGAGGGGTGCGGAACGCTACGAGTTCGAGAATTTGAAGAATCCGTATATGGCGTAATGCTTTATTAAATGGGGCAATTCCAAACCCTCACAGGCGGTAATCCCACAAAAGCTACTCCTAAAATAACCGCGCTAAGTGTTGAACTGGCACAGCTAGAAGTCGAAGCTGTCTTTGCTCTTGCCGCATTTGCGGGCATCGCCCAATACACAAACTGAACATGAGGAGTTTAAGATGAAACATATCCTAGTGTTATGCATTTTATTTGTCGTGCTTGTATCTGGATGTACAGAGCAGGCAGAATCCGAATCAGAGCCTACACTCTCCCTAAGATACACTGTGGAAACCCTGGGAGATGAAGAAGCGGAGGAGACCACGGAAACCATCCCCAACGCGGAGCTGACTTCCAACGATTGGGAATTTGGCACGCCGGAGAGCCAAGGTGTGGACAGCATTATGCTAGACGCACTCCACGCCGCATTGGCGGAGCCAGAAGCGGCAATAATCTGGTCCATCGTGATTGTCAGGAACGGGGTGATCATTGATGAGTTCTATGGGATCGATAGGCGCGGTTTGTTTGAGATTGACGAGGCCACTCCATTTGCGCTTATGTCTGTTACCAAGAGTTTTACAGGGGCACTGATCGGCATTGCCATTGACTTGGGATATATCAGCGGCGTGGACGTCAAGTTGTCGGAATTTTTCCCCACCCTCGCCGCTGCGGAAGATGGCTGGGAGAATATCACTCTGGAACATTTACTGACCCACACCTCGGGGATAGAGTGGGATGAGTGGGGCAGTAGCAGAATGTTTCATGAGATGCGCAGGGCGGAAAATTGGGTGGATTTCGTTTTGGAACAGCCAATGGCCGCGGCGCCCGGGTCTACATTCAACTACAACAGCGGCGGTTCTCATCTGCTGGCTGCAGTTCTTGAGCAGGCCACGGGGCAGTCTGCATTTGATTTTGCCCGCGAGCATCTTTTTGAACCCCTTGGTATGGACAGCGTCAACTGGCCCGCTGACCCTCAGGGCATAACCAGAGGGGATGGTGACATTGAAATGACTGCCCGCGACGCGGCAAGGTTTGGGCAGCTCTTTCTCAGTGGAGGCAGATGGCAGGACAGGCAGGTCATCTCCCGGGAATGGGTGGAACAGTCCACTACAGTCCAGTCCGCCGGTCCCGGCGGACGCACTGGCCAGCATGGCTACCAGTGGTGGGTTCGGTCTTTCGGTGACGGAAATCACGACACTTTTTTCGCCTTGGGTGCTGGCGGACAACACATTTTCGTGGTTCCGGAGCTGGAGCTGGTTGTGGTGACGACCTGTTTCAATACCGGTGACAGCTATGTCCCTTGGCCTTTCTTCACCGACTATATCCTCCCCGCGGTATCAACCTTGCCTTAAACGCCAAGCCCCAAGAAGGCGATATTTGCTATCGCCAAGGCATAAGCGTCATTGCACAGAGTATAAGCATAAGCTGTGTTTGTCTTATACCTAGTAGAGAATATAATTTATATGCTGTGAGGTTATTTGCATGAAATACTATATTGTTGATGCTTTTTCTGATAAGCTGTTCAGTGGTAATCAGGCGGGAGTGTGTTTGCTCGACGAATGGCTTAAAGATGAAACGATGCAAAAAATAGCGGCAGAAAACAATCTTGCGGAGACAGCTTTTGTTGTGAAGCGCAAAAACTATTATGATTTGAGATGGTTTACCCCGCGAACAGAAATGGATTTATGTGGACACGCTACCTTGGCAAGTGCGTTTGTAATTACAAATTTCCTTGATAACGGCGTATCTGCGATGAGCTTCCACACAAAAAGTGGAGTTTTGCCTGTTAAAAAAGCTGATGATTTGTTTGAGATGGATTTCCCTTCGAGAAAACCCGAAAAAATTGAAATAACCCCGCTCATGGAACAAGCTGTGAAGGTACCCGTTTTAGAAGCGCATATGTCAAGGGATATTCTTTTGATTTTGGATAATGAGGAGCAGGTCAGAAATCTTCGGCCCGATTTGAATTTAGTGGCAAAATTGCCTGATTGTTTCGCGTTGATTGTTAGCGCTAAAGGTGAAAGCGCGGACTTTGTATCTCGTTTTTTTGCTCCAAACGCGGCGATTCCCGAAGATCCTGTAACCGGCTCTGCTCATTCAACCTTAATCCCTTTTTGGGCTGAAAGGCTGGATAAAGATAAAATGATCGCAAAGCAGCTTTCAAAGCGTGGAGGGACGCTCTATTGCCAAAATTGCGGCGACAGGGTAAAAATATCAGGTCGGGCAGTGCTTTATTTGCAAGGTGAAATTTTGGTCGATAGTACAGTATAAGCATACTGTCGTAACACGGACAAATAGTTAACATTGCACTCGTGCTTCGACGGTGTGGTAGACTTTTTGGATTTACTGATGCTTGTATATTACCTAGACAACAACGGCAACATACCTCCAGATATGCCATTTGTGCGCGAGAACGCCGACCTTAACGGCGACGGCGTAATAGATGAATTGGATCTGCAATTACTTATGCATCTGCTAGATAACCAAGATTAATAAAGGCGCCGGAGTAGATTATACAAGGTGCCTGTGGTTCTTTACGCCAATCGTGAAAATGAGAGGATGAAAAAGATGATAAAATTGCGTCTAAGGCAATTTCGCGGACTGCTTGCCGTTATAATTGGTGTCGCGTTGATTTGCAGTTTAGGGCTACAGCCTGTTGTGGCTTATGCGGATAGCTATGAGCCTTCGCTGTACTCAGAAGAAACAACGTATGAGCCGACATACGAACCCGCAGATGAACCAGGTGACGACCCAACAGATAGCTCACGGTTTTGAGCATCAGCCGCGGGCCAGCAACCAACAAGTAGACATCACAGTAACAACGACGTTTTATTTACAGGATATTGGACTGCCGACAGCCACGCAGGCGTAGATTCCTGGATTTCGTTGCGGGAGGCGATTAATGCGGCTCCGGCCAACGAGCCAACTACGATTGAGATTGTAGCGAGCTTCGCAACTATTATGGGCTACGACATCCATCACCCAATAAATATACCATCAGACCGCCAGAGTATACTTGTGAGCACAGACGATGAGCGGGTGTTTGGCAACTCCTTTTGTGTGTGCGTCACGCTCACACTTTGCGGTCGAAAGCCGTACTATATTATACAACCGCAAAGGAGGAAAACTGAATGTCAATGCCCAAATTCCCTGATGTGCCGGATGGCTATTCTATTAACGACAGCATTGCGCAGATTATTACATCTATCGCAATGGAAGAAATCGGGCTTAGCCACATCATCAACGCAGAAGGGGAAAAACTTCAATATTTTTTAGGCACCCTTGAGGGCCAACAGCCGCAACAGCAGCCGACGTTCGAGCAGATTTTGGAAGTGAACGAAAGCGTAAAAGATATGCTCGGACAGGTGTCGTTCAGCCAAATGTTCCTAATGGGCAAAATGCAGGCCGCATTGAATGCCTATCAAACAAGCCCAACGCCGCCTGTTATTGCCCGGAACGTATTAGCGGCAGGTGGAACAGGAACCGACCCGACAGCGGTGGGCGGTGCGAACACGCTGGTTGTTCCATTTGAGAGACCGCCAGTGTTACAGGTTGGAAATTACGTTACACCAGACCCAGACCTAACAGCACCAACCCAGTTTGATATTAACACGACCGGCACATATCGGATAGATTATCAACTGGCTGCGTATGTTGTTACAGGCCCACCCGCTGACATGCAAGTTCTCGCTGAACTCACCAGTGTAAATCTTGGCCCAATCGACACGCTAACCTTGACCCAAAACCACTATGTGCAGCAGGGCAGCGTTACAATAGGCCTGCAAGTGGGCGACAAAATATCTTTGGTGACACACGATACAGGGGGCTTTGTTGAGTTTTCCGTGAACAGTCAGTCTATAACTTTTGTGAGAGTGGCTTAGCCGAAAGGAGGACAACTGAATGTCAATACCCAAGTTCCCCGATGTGCCGCCTGGTTACACGATAAACGACAGCATTGCGCAGATCATCACGTCTATCGCAATGGAAGAAATTGGGCTTAGCCATATCATCAACGCCGAAGGTGAAAAGCTTCAATATATTTTAGGTACACTTGAAGGACGGCAACTACAGCAGCAACCTACGCTGGAGCAGATACTTGAAGTGAACGAAAGCGTGAAAGGCATGCTCGGCCAAGTATCGTTTAGCCAGATGTTCTTAATGGGTAAAATGCAAGCAGCGCTAAATGCATATCAAGACAACCCAATCCCGCCACCAACCCCGGATGCTTCAAGCATTTTGGTGGCAGGAGGATATGGAACAGACCAGTCTATACCAATGTATGTTCTTACGGCGGTCAAGTTTAATAGTCCGCCGGTTTTGCAAATAGGCAACGATATTACCGAAAATGCGGACGGTGACATATTCACCATCGGTATCGCCGGAGAATATCTTATTAACTATCAGATGGCGGCCTATACAGGGAACCCTCTTGTTACAATCAACACCGATGTGCGGCTGACAAGTAATAGCATTGGTGTTATAGACAGCGTTAACTTAAACCAGCAACACGTTGTCAATCAATCGAGCGTGACGGTGAACTTGCAAGCAGGAGACCAAATTAGGCTAAATGTCATCGAAAACGCGGATGTAGGAACGATATTGATAAACAGTCAGGTGATAACATTTACGAAAGTGGGCTAGATAGTAATTATACCTGTGAAGCGCAATAGTGCAGAAAAATACTCGGCAGTTGTACCCTAGCCTGTTTGAGATGTGGCAGATGATTTAACGCGAGCAAAATAAGCGTTAGTGATAAAGCGGCGGCTTTGTGAAAACATTGCCGCCTTTTCATTTTGTGAGGGTATATTAACTGTCCCCTTTTTTACGGCAGGCGGAGAGGTAAAGACTTCCATTACGAGCCACAAAAGAGCGGCTTGCAAGGCTTATCATTTGCTGCCCTTTATAAATACCGCAACATTCGTTCATTACAGATTTTGCGGATTCCCCGAACTCGCCGCGCTCGTTTAGGTTGCGGGTTATCTGATTTAGGTTGTTGCCTTGCCGCTTCAACTCAGCCAGCACCGTAGGCGATTGTTTTACCCATGCGGGTAGAGCAGCCGCCTTTTTTGCGTTCACACTACAACACATACCTTGCAACCATAAAGGGAGGAACCAACATGTCAACCACAAAACTAACCAAACGAATCATCGCGGTTATTCTGACACTGGCGCTGTGCGTTAGCGGTATCAGCGTTGCGGCGTTTGCCGGTAACGAGAATGGCTATCTGTAGTTGGGCCTGTACGGTCGAATCGCCCCATTGTTAAGTAGTTGGGTAAAACATCCATAATGATAATTGCGTTAACATCAGCTTCGTCCTCGTCTTCCATAACAGGGGCAAAATTCACATGAGGCGACCTACTCCAATCATTAGTGGCAGCTCGCACCTCAGTGAGACTAATTCCTGGGCTGTTTATACTAATTGTGATGTTTTGTACAAGAGTGGGACATAAGCCAAAGTGATTAAGCCTGCAACCGGTGCACGTTACGGGGTTATGAGCCGTCCTCCACTGTGCGGTTACAGTTATATCGCCATTTACAGGCGTTCCAGCGTCGAATGTTCCGCCATTCGCAGGGGTAGTAATGTCCCACCTAATAAATTCGTGATTTGACCTCGTGGGATTTGCAGGCATTCTTATACCAATGGGATTGCCGGGGGTAATGCCGGTTACTGCCGGTATTGTCGCCGGTGTGCCCTGGTTGGTGTTGAATGTTACGGTGTGTGTGGTGACTGGTGGCGGCGTTTGCGTGGCCGTGCCACTTATAGTAATAGCCCCCGTTACCTGGTTGGCGGGAATCGTAATCGTCGCGGTTCCGTTGGCGTTGCGGGTATAGGTACCACCGGTAATAATATTGCCGCCGACCCTTATGGTTATGTCGTTTCTTGTTGCGGGCAGCACCCAGCCTGTGTTTGGGGTAATCGTGCCGGTGTATGCTTGCCCTTGTGTTGCGGCAGGCATGATTTGCGGCGTCGAGTTGTTGATGTTGTTTGTAACGGTGTGGGTAATGGGTGCGTTCTGTGCCCACTGAGCATGAAGCTCCACCCCTGCTGCCCTTGTCCATTGCCTGCTAGCGTTTGTGAAGCCGGTGACGCTTGCCAACGCATGGCCATTCCCATCGAATACTCGGGTGCCTCCGCTTGGCATAGTCCAAAAGCCGGTGAGTGTATGTCCTGGGTTTGTGGGCCTGTTTGTTATTTGTGCGGGTACATTGTTTAATGTCACGCTATGCGAGGTCGCACCACCTGTGCCACCATTTCTCGCAAGAGTTATATTATAATTGGAAGCAACTGCTGTCCCACTGATCGTTATAGCCCCCGTTACCTGATTAGCAGGTATTATTATCGCACCTGTGCCGCTGTTGTAGGCAACAGTGATTGAAATATTGGCGCTACCTCTCATCACGGTTATTGAAACCTGTTGAATTGGCGAAGCGGGATAATCCCACCACCGCCGCGAAATCCGCAGAAAAAGCGCAGGAGAGCGGCACAAGCGTTAACGTGGACAAGGGCAACGGTACAGGGCAAAGCGGCTAACGCCCTTGCCCCCAGACTGGCAGAGCGCACAGTACCACACTTCTTTGTGGTACTGTGTGCTCTGCCGAGAGCTTCTTGTGCCTGTCGGCACAACAGTAGGGCAAACCCCTGCACCTCTTTAGGTATGTGGTGGCAAGCCGGAGTGTTGATGTGCTATTACTCCGGCTTGCTTTCATCATTTTGGCCTACGTCCTCAATCAAATTGGGAAATCAATTTGTTGAAGTCGGCGACACTTTTTGAAGTGATAACTGGTTTGCCGGTACGCTTCTCCACAGCTTGCCGCGCTTCGCCTGCGGCTTCACCACCAGCACGGGCTACTTGCTTGTTTTCTTCAAATGTTTCCGGCTGCTGTTCTTTTGAAATTTCTGTTGTGGTGGCTTCTGCCAACATGTTAAGTACCAATTCAAGGGTGGACATATTATCGCGCAAGTTTTCTTTTTTCAAACCTTTGAGATTTTTGTACTGCCTTGTGTTCATACCCGACCACGATTTAGATATTTCGTCAGTTAAGATTGCATATTCCACGCCCTTT
>Ga0131853_10005922_pt1 | contig 22071 bp, 20 predicted proteins | sample TergutLab28metaG_FD_92764 | JGI IMG/M metagenome (GOLD analysis project Ga0131853, IMG submission 92764) | Labiotermes labralis P1 segment gut microbial communities from Petit-Saut dam, French Guiana - Lab288 P1 (version 2) (version 2) | ecosystem: Host-associated > Arthropoda: Insects >... | reverse complement strand
TTGTACTCAAACAAGATACACAAACTGTCACGGAGGCAACAGCGTGTCTTGAATGGAAAGTAAAAATGATGTATACTTTGTCTGCTGCGGTGGCAGGTGAAAATCCTGTGTCCATAGGTGATGCCGTACATCTCTATGGGCGTCGGCGAAGTGTTTCCGCACTTCTCCGATTCCGCGGTTCTATTTTTTTGTTAATCAAAGCTTGGGTGGAATTTTGCCTTTCGTTTCGACCTCTGGCTTTAATATATCACATCTTCCAACATAGTACAAATTTTTTTGCGGTTTTTTGCACATTAGTCTAATCTTTTGAAAAGATACGTCGAGTGTTATAAAACACGCACAAAATAGAAATTAGCCAAAAATTTTGAAGGGATTCAACTTCTTGCATTTTGCAAGAAGTTGAATCCCTTTTTGTTTTACGCGCTTGCTTTAACCTTCAAGAGCCATTGGCTCGGTTATGCTTTTAGGGATTTCTATCCCTACCGCATAGCAAAACGCAATAATTTGACCGATGTGCATATTTTCGTGGCCTATCATCATTGAAATAATTTGATGTACGTTTTTTTGTTGGCCATAGTACTCCATAGTTTCGTTGCCTTTTAATAATTCGAGGGCTTTTTCCAATTGAGCATCAAGTTCGGTCATTCTTTTAATAATGTCCTGTGTTGGCATATTTACATAGTGATATTCTTCCTCAAATGCGAATACATCTGTACCCAGGGTGCCTACAACATCCCTTTGAAACAAGGTCAATTCATAGGCTTGTAACCGTATCGTATTGAGTTCTTTTCTGGGCAGTTTTTTATCAAGGTCTGCGTCGCTTAATTCATTTAAGAAACTGAATGTAGTGCTTCTTGTTTCCTTCCAATCTGCCAAAAGCGCCTGTAATGATTCAATCATGTGATACCTCCAAAAGTTTTTTGTTTTGCTGTGCGCTTAGTGTAGCAGAGTGTTGTGACAGCAGTATGTCACATTTTAAAAATGCCGAAAGGATTATATCATAGAGGAAGATTATGTAACCAGAAAACACAGGCAAAAAGGGCATTTAGTAAATTTTTGTGTGGAAATTTAACATGGGATATGGTATAATATTCAATGGAGTTATTTTGTTTGGGAGCGATGTGATATGCTTATCAACAGCGATAATTATTTTGAAATATTGGAGAATGTAAAAGCACAAATCCAAAACGCCCAATACAAAGCCGTTTTGGGGGCAAATCGCGAACTGATATTGCTTTATTGGAATATCGGCAATGTTATAATCGAGAACAGCGTGTGGGGCAATAAATTCATTGATAATCTTGCTCGTGATATAAAGTTAGAATTTCCAAATGCAAAGGGATATTCTGTGCGAAACTTGAAATATATGCGTAAATTTGCGGAGTTTGTGTCAGACGAAGAAGTTGTGCAGACACTGTCTGCACAATTATCATGGTCGCATAATTCACACTTGTTTGATAAGTCAAAAAGTATTGATGAGTATATATGGTATGCACAGCAGACAATAGAAAATGGTTGGTCATTATCATCGCTTGAATATCACACCGACACAAAAACATATCAGCGTCAAGCTATTTCAGAAAAAGCAGAAAACTATAATGTACGTCTACCCGAACCGCAAAGCAACCTTGTAATCGAAACCCTAAAAAATCCTTATGTTTTCGATTTTATCGAACAGCGTGATGGTATTATAGAGCGTGAAATAGAGCATGAACTAATTGCCAATATCGCAAAAACCATTATGGAACTTGGCACAGGCTTTGCCTTTATGGGCAATCAGTATCGCCTGGAAGTGAGCGACACGGATTATTATATCGACTTGCTTTTTTACAATACCAAGTTACGCTGTTATGTAGTGGTAGAAATTAAGAATACCGCTTTTAAGCCAGAGTATACAGGCAAGTTAAATTTCTATCTTTCGGCTGTAGATGATATGCTACGCCATGAACAAGATAATCCGACTATTGGCATACTGCTATGTAAAAAGCGTGATAAACTTACCGCCGAATATGCTTTGAAAGACATTAACAAGCCAATCGGCGTAAGCGAATATAAGCTATCAGATTTTGTGCCGGAAGAGTTAGTCGATACTCTACCCTCAGCAGATGATATTGAGAAACGGATAAAAAGCAAATACGAAATTGAAGAATAGAGCCGTTACAATAAAATTGTTTTCTACATGATGGTTACGCCGTCAGTATAGGCGGTAGTATTTATGTCAGGGGAAGAGTGGAATAAGATGATACAAAGACCTGTATTTACTGATAAATTAACGGTTGAGGAATTTAATAAGCATTACTGGTATAAAACAGACTTGCAGGCTATTTGCAGGCAATACAATTTATCAGTAGATGGCACAAAAGCGGAACTAGAGCAAGGTATTCGCGCTTTTTTATCTGGTGAAAGCCATGACAACAAAAGAACCAAAGTTTCAAAAATTCGTAAATCTACTACTTCTCAACAACCAATTTCTTTGGACACAAAGTTAATTGGTGGAGGATTTAAGTTTAACCACGAAGCAAGGGTTTTCTTTGCAGATTATTTTAATGTGGCCAAGTTTTCATTTACTAAGGCAATGGCTGTTGCATTGAGAGAAGCAGAAGAAAATCAAGATTATGATATGACAGTTGCAGATTTAGTTGAAATATATCTTGATAGAAGTAACACTGTTGTTGAGCAGTCCACAGATGAAAAATCTTATCAATGGAATAAATTTGTTCGAGATTTCAACAAAGACCCTCAAAGTAATATCTTTCATGAAAAAATGAAAGTGGCGGCTATTCTTTGGAGCAAGGTCAGAGATAATCCAATTCAGAAAGTTTACGATAACTTTCTAATCGAAAAACATTTTAATGAAGTCAAGCAGTTTCAGAAAAAGTAGCTTGCACAAAATAAGCAAACCGCCGTGTAGCATCCCTCAAATCACCAATTTGGCAATCTATCAACCCAAGCCAAAATGGATTCTGTGCTATCCAATGAATCCCGCCAAGAAGTTATTCTATCGCCCATTCTAAAGCGGATTTCATTAAATCCTTCTGCGGTAATGGAATGGCGGCCACCCTCAATACCTTCTAACCAACCGCCGTCAAAGCGATAATAGTTGATGCTGCCATCATCTGCGCGTTCAGCATATATGGTGAATACATAGACGATTTCATCCCTTGAAGTAGCAGGGTTGGTTGCAAGGCCAAACATAGTATAGGAAGCATTCCCACCGTCACCAGTAGTTTTCACAAGATTACCCCAACCATCAAAACCTACTGAAAATGGAAAGCCCTCAATACTTCCAATTTCTTTGTGAATAACCTCAAACCCCGTATCTACAAATAGCGTGGCTTCTGCAAAATTATCTACAAATTCAATGGCAAGCACACCAAGCATACCACTCACATGAAGCACATGCGCCTCAGTTTCACCATCTGCGCCGGCAATGAAATTTTGCAAAGCTGCGGCCAACGGATGTGGGCTTATGGTTGCATTAAACTGACCGTCAATATGCACACGTCCGCTCTCGAAATCGAAACGCACATCAAAACCTAAAGCCTCTATCAGCGAAATGGGTATATACGTGGTAAAATAACCATCATCCGCCATAAAGGTATCGTCGATACCCACGGCAACCCTATCTGCACCCGATGTAAGATAATTAACGGTACTAATCTCAACGCCAATCAAGCCGCCGTCATGCAGCAATGCCATTTGACTACCAGCTGAAATGGCATCTAACCCAAGTGCCCACAGCACGGACATCGTAATATGGGTTGGGAGTTGACCCGCCACGGTATAAACCGCTTCGGCGTTGCCATACATATTTGCGTTAAATGCCACGCCGTTGATAATCACTTCACTGGGAAATTCCACATCATATGAGAATCCCCAAATAAGCCTATCTGCTTCAATCTCTTGAATCACCCAGCGGCCTCCGTGTTCGGGGTAAGCGTGATTTTCTGTAAAAAAGAAAACGTGCGTATCCACCCCATTTGCATCGGTAAAACTAACGCCACGATGGGGTAATGTGCCAAGCCCCATGTAATTTTCAATGACAAAGGCTTCGCCCGCTAATAACACGCTCCGCGAACCGAAACCGTAAGTGGGTCTAAATCTCCAAACATCTTCCAACCCATCATCCAATGCTAACGCCAACACAGAAAAATCAAACAACGTTTGGTTCGCCCATATCACAAGGGTTACACCTTCGCTGTCTCCGGGCGACCTCACGTCTGCATGATGAAGATTAGAAAATGTGCTTAAAAGTTCATCTGTTGCGACATCAATTTGGATTTTTAGTGCTTCAACCGATACGTTTTCAGTTGGCGGTTGTTCGTCGATAATATCAACGGGGTTAGTTTCATTTTGTATGATTGTTGTTGGCTCTGGAGTATCATTATTACCACTACCACCATCACAAGCCGCCAAAGCAAAAAGTACAAACAACATCATTGTAATTACATATTTTTTCATAGATTTCTCTCCTTGTATTATATAAATATTGTTGTCACTATCATAAAAAAATAAAATGGTACAGAAAATAAGGCATCTATTCAGTATAGCATAGTTGCGATACAACGCTCAATACTTTCCAATAGACATATTCAATGATACAATACTGGTGATTTTGTCCAAGCATCAGAATTAAAAAAGGAGGCACCACCCATGTACGATTTTAAAGAAATACAATCTTCTGACCCAGTCTTAGCCGACATCATCACACAAGAGCTGGGCCGCCAAAAGGCAAATATAGAACTGATTGCATCAGAAAACTTTGTAAGCCGTGCAGTGATGGCAACAATGGGGTCGTGCCTGACCAATAAATATGCAGAAGGATACCCAGGCAAACGCTACTATGGCGGCTGCGAAAAGGTTGACCTGGCAGAGCAGCTTGCCATAGACCGCGCAAAAGAGATGTTTGGCGCGGAACATGCCAATGTACAGCCGCACTCTGGCGCACAGGCAAACTTGGCTGTCTACTACGGCTGTCTGCAACCCCACGATACGATTATGGGCATGAACCTTTCACACGGCGGGCATTTAACCCATGGAAGCCCTGTCACCATTTCAGGCACTTATTACAAGGTCGTACCCTATGGCGTACGGCAGGATACAGGGCTTATTGACTATGACGAAATGCGCGACATTGCCCTAAAAAGCCGCCCTAAAATGATTGTTTGCGGCGCAAGCGCGTATCCACGCAAAATCGACTTTGAAAAAATCCGCGCCATTGCAGATGAAATTGACGCCTATGTCATGGCAGATATTGCGCATATTGCAGGGCTTGTTGTGGCTGGCTACCACCAAAATCCCGTGCCTCATGCGCATTTCACCACCAGCACTACCCACAAAACCCTGCGCGGGCCACGCGGCGGGCTGATTCTATGTAGCGAAGACCTTGCACCCATGCTGGACAAGGCATTATTCCCGGGCATTCAGGGCGGGCCGTTAATGCATGTGATTGCGGCAAAAGCAGTCGCTTTCAAAGAAGCCCTGCAAGACGATTACAAACAGTACATCGGACAAGTACTGAAAAACGCGCAAGCCTTAGCCGATGCACTGATGGAACATGGCTTCAATCTGGTTTCAGGTGGAACAGACAATCATCTGGTGTTGGTAGACCTGCAAAACATGGGTGACATGTCGGGCAAAAAAGCAGAAAGACGCCTAGATAAGGTGGGCATCACCTGCAACAAAAACACGATTCCATTTGACCCACGCAGCCCATTCATCACCAGCGGCATTCGCCTGGGCACACCAGCCATGACCTCACGCGGCATGAAAGAAGACGAAATGCGCCGCATCGCCGATGCTATTGCGGCGGTTATAAAAGACGGCGAACCTGACAAGGCGCGCACGATGGTGCAAGAAATCGTGTCGCAGTTTCCATTATATGAATAATATGGTTTACCTTGACTATGCATCGCATACACCCGTGGATGAGCGGGCTTTAACAGAATTTTGCAGGATAGAGCGTACATTTTGCGCCAATCCATTGGCGGCACATGCACTTGGACAGGCCGCACATGACGAAATGCACCGCACCACCATAGGCATTTCCGAATTTCTGGGCGTAAAACCTGCTGAAATTATATACACATCAGGTGGCAGCGAAGCAAACAATTTAGCCATCAAAGGGATTGCCAAAGCATACAAACATATAGGCAAGCATATTTTGTCCACCTGCCTAGAACATCCTTCCGTAAGCGGCACATTGGCAGCATTGCAGCAAGAGGGTTACGAAATAGAACTGCTAAAAATTCTGCCAAACGGGCAAATTGATTTAAGCGGGTTGAAAACCGCCATCCGTCAAGACACGGTGCTTTTGTGCATATCCGCCGTAGACAGCGAACTGGGTGCGATTCAACCCATCAACGCAATCGCCGAGATTTTGGCAAGCCACCCGCATTGCAAACTGCATATTGACGCGGCCCAAGCCATAGGCAAGATACCTTTATGTATGAACGGCTTTTCGACGCTTAGTTTTTCGGCGCACAAATTTCATGGGCTATGCGGTTTAGGTGTGCTTGTTAAACGTGAAGACATTGTGCTTGAGCCGCTTATCCACGGTGGGGCAAGCACCACGATTTACAGAAGCGGCACCCCCACGCCGGGCTTAGCCTCCGCTTGTTTTTTCGCATTAACAATCGCCATTATCACACAAGAAACAAACTTAGAAAAAGTACGCCATATGCAAAAATATGTCATTGAAAAATTAAAAACATACCCACTGGTGCGCATCAACTCCCCCGCAGACAACAGCCCCTACATCTTAAACCTTAGCGTAACAGGCGTAAAAGCCGCAGTATTTCAATCTGCACTGGACAAAAACGGTGTGGCAGTGTCTATAAAATCTGCATGTTCTACCGACAACGCACCATCGCGCCCTGTGATGGCCGTGAGCACGGATAAGAAAAACGCGCTGTCATCCTGGCGTATGAGTTTCAGTCATTTGACCACATTTCAAGAATTAGACGCGTTCCTTGCGGCATTTGACATCTGTTATAAGGGGACAACATGAAACAACTCACGGCGGCACAAACAATAGAACGCAGCATACACAAAAAGTACCGCAAGACCCTATGGAAACCCTTTGTTTCAGGCATTAAACAATACCAGCTTATTCAGCCTGATGACAGCATTGCGGTTTGCATTTCCGGCGGTAAAGATTCTATGCTTATGGCAAAGTTACTACAGGCATTACACCGCCACAGTGACTTTTCTTTCACAATGAAATTTATAGTGATGAACCCAGGCTACAATGAAATTAACCTACAACGTGTCATTTCCAACGCCGCGTTATTAGATATTCCCATTGACATTTTCACGTCCAATATATTTGAAGTCGTCACCGAAACTGACCGCTCGCCATGCTATCTTTGCGCCCGAATGCGCCGTGGCTTTCTTTATGCCCATGCTGGGAAGTTAGGCTGCAATAAAATTGCACTGGGGCATCACTTCAACGACGTTGTGGAAACAGTGTTAATGGGAATGCTTTTTGGTGCGCAAATTGCAACCATGATGCCAAAACTACACAGTAAAAACTTCCCAGGCATGGAACTGATACGCCCGATGTATTGCGTCCCGGAAGACGCGATTATTGCATGGAAAAATTATAACAATCTCAGTTTCATTCAATGTGCTTGCCCGCTGTCAGACAATTGCAATATCTACGACGCAAGCGGCGGCACATCAAAACGCCAAGAAGTAAAAAACCTGCTCAAACAATTAAAACAAGACAATATAAATGTAGAAAAAAACATCTTCCAAAGCATTCACAAAGTCAATCTGGATACAATCATCGGTTATAAGCAAAATGGACATCATGTGGACTTTTTAGATGATTACAATGACAGGAATTAAGGCGTGTAAATATTAAATAAAATTACCCCATATGCAACATACATTGCGAAATGCTGCACTTAAAGTTACTATATGTTAATTGACTTTTTTGCGGCTTAAAGGGGGCAGCTCATGACAGATATATATATCATATTCGTCGCATTTCCGTTGGTATTCATATCCGCGCTTATTTTAATTTTGTCCTATTTTACAAAACGTGAAGACCCTTCAAATAAATATTTTCTTTTTCTTTGCGGTGCCATTTTATCTTGGAACATTCTTCAAATACTGTCTAAAATATCATCAAACATTAGCGTTGCGGAATTTATTTATAGCTTGCAGATGCTGGTTATTCCATACATTCCTGTTGCACTGTTAATGTTTACGTTGAAGCTGACTGGGTTTGAAAAATACACCCAAGCAAAATACGTCATTTTGTTAAGCATTTTGCCAACCGCAACTGTCATACTAAATCTTACCAATGATTTTCATTATTTATTCCGTATTGATTTTGCAATCATTGAACTCACACCCGTTCGCGTATTTATAAATGAACGCGGGCCTTGGTTTTGGGTACACACGGCGTATAGTTATGCCGCAATAGTCCTTGCTTGTTTTGCTACCATTTACAAATTAAAGCGCACAGTAAAAGCGGCCAGGTTTAGATTTTATATGGTTTTGGTTGGCTGCTCTTTAAGTATTTTTTCAAACATATTTGTTTTATTGTTTGCCCCAGCAAGTCCAATTGACAGCACCCTTTGGGGTGTTACATTTGGGCTATTTTTTCTATACTTTGTCATGGATACAAGCCCAAGTTCACACTATATTTTGGCACGTAATCAGGTGTTTGAATCCATTGACGAATATATTTTTGTTTTGGATATAAACAACAATATTACCGACATAAACACCCCTGCCCGAAAATGGCTTGAAGAACACAATATTAATGCTGACCCAACCACCAAAGACACGCTCTTTAACCAGTTAGAAAAACAGGGTGCAAAAATTGAAAAAGACGAAAATGACGAACTCAAAGAACTATTCTTCCTTGACGACAAAAATTTGCTATTCTCTTCTTTTTTCATAAAAAAGAGCGTGATGTGTGACAAAAATAACGCCGCAGTAGGTACTATTTTGACTTTTTCCGATATGACTGCCGCCAGAGAAGCCATTAGAAATTTAAGACAAATAAGCATCATTGACCCACTCACAGGCACATATAACCGTCGCGCATATGAAAAAACCCTTGCTGACTATGATAATGCTGCCTTTTTGCCACTGTGTGTAATCATTGGCGATGTAAACGGCTTGAAAAAAGTAAATGACACATTGGGCCATGCAATAGGCGACCTAGTGCTTAAACAAATGGCGCAAATTTTGGTAAGATGCACCTCTGGAAACGGTGCAGTCGCCCGCATCGGCGGCGACGAATTTGCAATAATCATTCCAGAATACGATAAAGCCGCCGCAAAATTATTAATCGCACAAATTAAGGAAACGGTTGCGGTTGAAAGTAGCCAAATGCATGGCGCAGGCATTGCCTTGGGCTATGCAATAAAAACTGAAAAAGACCAAGAGCTTTCAAAAATAATTGATAACGCAGACAAAAAAATGTACAAGGATAAAGATAACGACAGACGGGCACGGGAATTATAAAGTGTAAATAAATATGTAGCCTTGGACAATGCCAAGGTAAAAGACTTTAAACCATACGTCCTGGGAAAGCGTTTAAGTTCCAATTGTCGGTGCATCCATTCTCCAAGCGATAATATCCTCTGCAAGCAATCATGGCGGCATTGTCGGTACAGTAAATAGGCTCGGGCATGGAAAGACTAAATCCTTTTTCCTGACAGGCGACTTTCATTGCGGTGCGCAAGCCGTTATTGCAAGCCACACCGCCAGCCAGTGCGACTTGTGTATAGCCTTCCTGTACGCAAGCGGCAATGGTTTTGCCAACCAATACATCCACAACGGCTTGTTGAAACGACGCGGCGATATCTTCAAGCGGCGTGTTCGGATTTTTAGCGCGGTATTGCATGACGGCTGTTTTTAGCCCGCTAAAGCTGAAATCTAGCCCTTCAACTTTCGCTCGCGGAAACGCGACTGCTTCTCCATTACCCGTTCGTGCCAGCTTATCAATTGCTGGGCCACCAGGATAAGGAAGCCCCAGCGTCCTAGCAATTTTATCAAACGCTTCCCCAGCGGCGTCGTCGCGAGTAGAACCAAGCACCCTGTAATTATCATAATCATCCACCGCCAAAATAGAAGTATGTCCGCCACTGACCACCAACGTCAGCATGGGCGGCTTTAATGCACTTGATAAATAATTGGCACAAACATGCCCCTCGATATGGTGAACACCAATGAGGGGCTTATTGTTTGCGTATGCCAACGCTTTTGCATAGTTTAATCCAACCAATAAAGCCCCAGCAAGACCAGGGCCATTGGCGACAGCATATGCGTCGATATCTTTTAATGTGAGTCCAGCTTGCGTAAGCGCACCATCTACAATGTAGCCAATGCATTCGATATGCCGCCGCGCCGCAATTTCAGGCACAACACCGCCAAAGGGCGCGTGTAGTTCTATTTGCGACGCAATGACATTTGAAAGCACTACGCGGCCATCCTTTACAACAGCCGCCGATGTTTCGTCGCAACTGGTTTCTATGCCAAGTACAATCATGCTTTTAGTTCAACCCCATGCCCAGCGTGGTTTTCTTCGCTGTGTAAAATCGTTAGCAACCCGCCCAGCACAATCGTAAAGAATAGTGCAATAACGCTTAAACTGCTGTCTATTGACACATCAATTTGCGCCATTTGATTCACACCTTGGGCGAAAGCGTTACCTATCGTGTTGATGGTGTATAAAAATCCATCCACCACTGGGGTTGCGATAGTAAAGGATGGCAGCATTTCTGGATTGAGAATAAAATAGAGTGCTGCTCCGATAAAAACCGCGCCAATGCCCCACAATGCTTTCATCAGCAGGCTTTCGACTGTTATTGGCGGCTCAACTTTTTCAGCGAATACGCCAACCTTTGTCATCACTGATTTTGTGAAGTCGGCTGGTGGTGCTTCTAATATGAAATCTTCGTCTGTCAAGCATTCCATTGCTTCATCAAACATCAAATAATATTCACGGCATGTGGCACATGAAAGCACATGTTCGGCCAGTGCTTTTGCGTCTTGGGGTGTTATCGTTTTTTCCATGTGTTGCATCATGGCTATTTCTGCTTGTTTACAGTCCATTATTGAATGCCCTCCTATTCCGCCAACAAACTCTTTAACATTTTGCGGCCCCTGAATATGCGATTTTTTACTTTTGATATGGGTTCGCCAATTTTATCTGAAATTTCTTGATAGCTTAGCCCTTCTTGGTGATAAAGCACGACTGGGATTTTATACATATCCGGTAAGTCGGCAATGATTTTACCTATGCGGTCGGTTTCTTCTTGTTTTAAGTAGGCTGTTTCTGGCGATGCCGCGTATCCCGCGATGCCCACGCCCGATTCTTCGGTATATGCTTCGTAACTTACGGTATCCAGCTTCTTTTTACGGTGCTGGTCTATAATATGATTGCTGGTGATACGCATAATCCATGTGCTAAATTTAAACTCTGGAGTGTAACGCGCCAGGTTTTTGTATGCCTTCAAGAACACGTCTTGCGCAAGGTCATTGGCTTCCTCGCTGTCTCGTGTTTGGCGCAAAATGATGGAGTATACCAGGTTTTTGTACCGGTCTACCAGTTCCTCAAAACCGTACTCATCCCCTGCCAGACATGATTCTATCAGTTCCATGTCGGTTTTTGTTGTTTTGATCGCCACTTAATCACCTACTTTATTTATTCATCTTCAAACCTTAATGTTTTTGTTTTCCTATCCTTGCCCACTTTTGCATTAGGGAAGATATCCCTGGCATTTTGCAAATAATTGTATGGGTCAGGCATTGCGGGGCTAAAATGGGTCAGCCACAATTCCTTTACTACTGCGGCGCGGGCGATTTCTGCCGCTTCGTGAAACATCATATGTTTGCGTTTTTTTGTTTTTTCAAACTTTTCTTTGTCGCCATATAGCCCTTCGCAAATGAATAAGTCCGCATCTTTCGCGAATGCTGGCAGTGCAGGTACGGGGCGTGTATCTGTGCAAAATACAACTTTTAGACCCTTTCGTGTAGCACCCAAAACCATATCACTTGTGAATGTTCTACCTTCATATACGATGGTTTCATCATTTTGTCTTTGCAAAGCACCCCAAAATTTGAGTGGAATATTTTGCTGCTTTGCCCGCTCGGGGTCAAACTTACCACGCCGCCCCAGTTTTAGGCTGTATGCAAAACAGGGTGTACGGTGATTGAGGGGTAGTGCGTCCAGTGTGAGCGCGCCTGCACTGTGGGTGTGTGTTTCGTCTTTATCCCATTCATAAAATTCTATTGGAAATGGTAAGTCATGTGCAATGACGCATAAGCTTTTGACAACATGGGTCAACCCCGTTGGGCCAAATAGCTTGAGCGGCTCAGTGCGTTCGGCATTGGCCATCGTCAGCAGCAGCCCCGGTAAGCCAGAGATATGGTCGCCGTGGAAATGGGTAAAGCATATCATGTCAATTTGTTTGAATCCCCAGCCTAAAAGGCGCAGGCTTACTTGCGTACCTTCGCCACAATCAAATAATATCATTTTGCCGTCTACGCGGCAAAGCATACTGGATAAAAAGCGATTGGGCAGCGGCATCATGCCGCCTGTTCCAACTAGGGCAACGTCTATCATTGGGTCAACTCCTGTTTTTTCGTTTGGGTATTATATCATGGAAAATGTTTTTGGACTACTTTCTTGTTTAGAATCTAAAATTCAACTTCTTGCAAAATGCAAGAAGTTGAATTTGTCGTTTTCCTATGAAGTTCCTATGAAGTGGCTCTAATTTTATATGCAGCTTGATAAAACAATGCTATAATAAACAGGCAGTCGTGGACGGTTGGCTCACGCCCGAAAGGGGGTGAGGCTATGGGCATATATGAGATAGTAACTCTGTTGATGACACTTATCGGCTTATATCTTGCATATCGCAAATGCTGTTGTTGCGGAAATAAAAAGCCCAGCAAACGCAAAAATAGCCGTCCTAGGTCAAGGTAACGGCTATTTGCGTTAAAATTTAAGCAAGTAACTAGAGCCAACCGACAAGCGGCTGCAAATGATTCATTCAAGACTAGCGTTTCCGCGCTGGTCTTGTTTTTATTATACCCCACGTTCAACAAATTAGTCCATATGTTTTTGCAATATCTTTCTGCAAAATCGGTCGAATACTACCCAACGACAGCCCTGGCAGCATAAACATCTTCAAACACACCGTCAAAAATCATTTGCGACAACACATTGCCAATAGCTGTGGCCTCAATGGGACCAACCTTGACCGATTTCCCTGTATAGCGCGCGGTCAACGCATTCAGATACCCCGCATTTGCACCGCCGCCAATGACATATATGACTGGGTATTCCACACCCGTCAACTGCTCTAACTCTTTTATCGCAAGGCTGTAACATGACGCCAAACTATTATAAATAACCGCCGCCAGTTCGCCCGGGGTTTCCGGAACGGGCTGTGCAGTTTCCTCGCAAGCGTTGCGCAAGGCGTTAATCATGCTTTCTGGGGCGAAAAAACGATGATGATTGCAGTCTACAATGGATGAAATGGACGATTTTTCTGCCATTTCGCATAATGCCGCAAAACTGTAGGCATTATCCAGTGCGTTTTTAACAGACTGAATCATCCACAATCCCATGATATTTCTTAAAAAAACAGTGCGATAACCATAGCCGCCTTCATTGGCGAATGCCTTCGCCATGCTTTCGGGCGAACAATTGGGTGCGGAGCGTTCAGCACCCATGACCGACCATGTACCGGAGCTAATAAACAGCGTGTCTTCATCAATGGACGGAATGGCCATGACTGCCGAGGCCGTATCATGCGCAGGCGGCACGACTACTTTTGCGTTAAAACCCACTTTTGATTGAATTTCTGCCGTCAACTCGCCAAGGCAAGTTCCGGAAGGGATAATTTCCTGGAAAATGCCCATGGGAAACCCACAGGCATTGATAATTTCATCATCCCATTCACGTGACTGAGCATTCAGCAGCCCTGACGTTGACGCAATAGAATACTCTGTTTTTGCCACACCCGATAATACATAATGCAAGTAATCAGGAATAAAGAGCAGTTTTTCCGCCTTATCCAACAAAGGGCTATCCGTCTTTTTCACTGCCATCAGCTGAAAAATCGTATTAAACATCTGTCTGGGTATCCCCGAGCGGTGGTATAATTCCGCTTCGGGCATACATTTGTAGACTTCTGCATCCATATCATTGGTGCGGCTGTCACGATACGCCACGGTGTTTCCCAAAATGCAACCATCGCTGTCAAGCAGCACAAAATCCACGCCCCAAGTGTCTATGCCTACACTCACAGGCGTTTTGCCCCTGTCGGCGCATTGCTTCATGCCATGCAGTATTTCACTCAAAAGCAGGTCTAAATCCCAGCATTGGCTGCCGTCTTTTTCTATCATTCCATTTGGGAAGCGATAAATTTCTTCGCATACTAACTTGCCGTTCTCAATATGCCCAAGCATGTGCCGTCCGCTAGACGCACCAATGTCTATGGCTAGGTAATATTTCATTTCATGGCAGCCTCCTTGATTGTTCGCCTTCTAATGGCTCAAAAATTGGTTTTTCTTCTACCAAATCCAGGCAAACGCAATAATATCCCCTGTGTTGCAACGCTTCCGGCAGTTCTATTTCCATCATGCTGTTGCCTTCACAGGCTTTAAATACCGCAAATTCTAATTTTTCGTTATTGTGAAGCAGGTACGCATTTTTTACTTGATTGCCCACGTTAAGCAATTCGACCCTTGGGCGTGGGGTAAATACATGCAAAAATAATTTGTACGGCTTTTGTGTCAACTCCATGCCTTCCGGCTCATAGGAATAATAGTCTATGCGCTGGGTGCCAAAAATGCCGTCGGCGTTTTCGTTTACATATTTGCCCACTGCATCCAAAATTTGCGTACTTTTATCAGGCACATTGCCCAGTCCGTCAGGGCCAATGTTGAGCAGATAATTTCCGCCGCGGGATGAAATTTTTAAAAGCATCTTGATAATCTCCGCAGGGTCTTTCCAATTTTCGTCAAATTTATTAAAGCCCCATGTATCGTTTAACGTGGCAGGCACTTCCCAATCGCCCTGGTATGGCAGACGCGGGATAAAATTGTCGGCAGTGGTCATGTATTCGCCCAAGCCATTGCCTATTCTACCACTAACAATGCAGTTGGGTTGAAGAGATTTTACCAAATCATATAAAGATTGGCTTTGCTCCGGCGTAGACTCCTCCATTGGTGTGTCAAACCAAATGAGGCCAATATCCCCGTATTGGGTTAAAATTTCTGTCAGCTGCGGCTTTACTTTGTTGTCTAAATATTTTTGGAAGTCTTTGTGGCTGTTGTTTTTGCGGAAAGCCAGCCCGTTGGGGTCGTGCCAGTCTTGCGCCTGGGAATGATACAGCCCCAATTTAAGCCCATATTTTTTGCAGGCTTCGCTCAGCTGTTTTAGCACATCTTTGCCGTAGGGTGTGGCTTTTACTACATTGTAATCACTGCATTTGGAGTCGTACATGGCAAAGCCGTCGTGGTGTTTAGATGTAAATACAATGTACTTCATGCCCCATGCTTTGGCTTTTTTTACAATCATGTCGGCATCAAAATGGACGGGATTAAATGCTGACGCTAATTTTTCGTATTCCTCTACAGGAATATCAAAGTTGTTCATGATCCATTCGGACAGGCGGTTGGTTTTTCTTCCATTATATTCACCGCCCAGAATAGCGTACAGCCCCCAATGGATGAATAGGCCGTATTTTGCGTCTTTAAACCATTGTTGTTTTGTGTCTTTAATCATTGTTGACCTGCTTTCTAGCCTTTAACGGCACCGGCTAACATGCCGGATTGTATTTTTGTGTGAAATATTACATAAATTGCAATCATTGGAGTCACGGCAATGACGATGCTTGCAAAAATGGGGCCCAGTTGGTCTTGATATCCTCCTTGAAATGTAAGCATTGCTCTGGCGATATTAAACATGCGCTCGTCGGTCAGCAGCAGCATGGCAAAAATCAATTCGCCGTAACCAAATATGAATGTCAAAATGGCGACGGTTGCAATGACGGGTTTTGACACAGGCATTAAAATGCGAATCAGCAATTCAATTGGTGTGCATCTGTCAATTGTTGCGGCTTCGTCCAGTTCGCGGTCGATTCCCGACAAATATCCTGTGAATAGAAATACGGCCTGTGATAAATTAAAAGTAGCGTATACCATGGTAATATACCAATACGTATTTCTTCCGCCAATACTTGTGGCTAGGCTTGCAATGGGAATAATCGTACTGTGAATGGGTACCATGACGCCAATAATAAACAGCGCGAAAATAAATTTGTTTAGCTTAAACTGCTTGCGCGACAGTACATAGGACGCCATCATGCCCACCATAATCACAACCAGCGTTGAAGCCGTTGCCATCAGAATGGAATTTAAAACCGCACGCCCCATATTGGCACGTTGAATGGCAGCCGCATAATTTGACCACATCAGCGTTTCGGGGAAGTTCAGCATTCCCAGCAAAATGCCTTCATTGTCATTTAAAGATGACATGACGGTAAGCACCAGCGGAAACAATGTCATGAATGTCCAAAACGCCGCAAAAAGATATAGGAAGGCAGGTAAAACAATCCGCTTTGTTTTCAAGCCAATCCTCCCCTTTCTTTGAATGCACGCACCAGCAAAATGCTGGACACCACACCCAAAACCAATAAAATCACACCAATTGCACTGCTAGAGCCAAACATTCTAAATGTAAAAGCTTGATTGTAAAGCAGAGTGGCTGGTGTTTCCGATGTCCGTTTGGGCCGCCTCTGGTCATTGCCCACACCATGTCAAACACACGCAAACAACCCGTGACGCACAACACCGAAAAGACCTTAAAAAATTCACGGGAAAGCGGAATAGAAATATGCCTGATTTTTTTGATACCGGTGCAGCCGTCAATTTCTGCCGCTTCATACAACTCACCAGGGATAGAAACAAGCCCCGCGGCAAAGATAAGCATGTTGTAACCGGCAAACATCCATGTATTGACCAATACCACTGACCACACATTCAATGTAGGCGTCGTCAGCCACGACTGTGTAAGCACATCAAGCCCAACCGCACGAAGCCCCTCATTGAGCGCGCCAAACGATGGATTTAAAATATACACCCACATCAAAGAGACCGCCGTCACCGACAACATCACAGGCATAAAAAACGCTGTTTTCATAAAGCCGCGTCCACGCAGCTTAGACGTCACCAACAAGCCCAGCCCAAAAGACAGCGGCATCAGTATAAAGAATCCACCCAACAAAAAATAACCAACATTGACCATTGCATTCCAAAAATCAGGGTCGTTCAAAACATTGACATAGTTCCGCAAGCCAATAAATGTAATGGGCGCACCAAATACCCCGTTCCAACTATGAAAAGACAGATGCGTCGTCCTCAGCACAGGATAGATAATAAACGCCGCCAGCAAAACAAGCGAAGGTAACAAAAAACCAACAATCAGAATCATATCTTTTAGTCGCGCAGATTTAGCAGCCAAAACATCACCTCATTTCTTAAAGCGGTCAAAGGCCAACGGTGCATTGCCTCGCGGCCTTAGACCTTATTCGCTATCGTATTTCCATTCTTCGCACAATTTCTGCCGCTGTTTCTTCTGCTGTATTGCCCATTGCTAAGCCTTGCAGGGCGTTGCGTACAGTGTCCAGCATATGCGCTTCGGGGTCTACGGTTTGCAGGTCGGTGAATAGAGCGGTGGCGTCCCCTGCGATTGCGGCAATGCTGTCTAGCAATGGATTGGGAGGTGTTGCGGCAGAAGGGGTGAAAATGGCTGGGTACAGGGCTGCCGCAATTTCGTTTGTGCCAATGAAAAATTCTTCGGATGTGATGAATTGTACAAATTCTACGGATGCTGCAATTTGCGCATCTGTTTGACCCAAGGATGATACAAACCACATGTCAGATGCGCCGCCCTTGTGTACATTGGCGTGTGCGGGGTTAATGGATGGGAACGGTACCGCACGTGTTCTGTCGTATACTTCGGTGCCAAAAATTTCCATAACAAACCATGAGCCGTCCCAGCGCATGGGTACCTGACCGGATGTGAATGCGGCACGTTCTGTGTTATAGTCGTTGTCCAGTACATCCACGCCTAAGAAGCCGCGGTCTAGCATGTCTGCAATCAATTGAAAGGTTTGAATCATTTCGGGGCTGTCGTATGCCAATGTCCTGTTGGCTAGGCGGTCAACAGCGTCTGCACCCAGGTAGTTTAATACAATAACACTGTGCAAATGACCCAATCGCCACGCATCTCTCGCCCCCACTTGGAATGGACGGATGCCTGCGTCCATAAATGCTTGGGAGACTGTCATCAGTTCGTCCCAAGTCGTGGGCGCGGTCAAGCCCTGTGCCGCAAACATTTCAGTGTTATAGTAAAGCGGTATCAGGTATGCCTGGAATGGTACGCCCCAAATGCCGTTAAAACCGTCAAACCGCAGTCCGTCAAACATGGCTGGCGCAAACAGGTTGTACCATGCCGGATAACGCTGAAAATAGGGTTCCAGATTCACCAGCGCATTGGCTTCTAAATAGTCACGTACACGTGTGCCGCCGTATTCAATAAAGACACTGGGTGGTTCGCCTATTGCAAATGATGTCCTAAGCATGTCCAGGTATGCGTCTTCGGGTACGATATTGTTCATTTCTACAGTAATGCCATTGTCCATTTCATTGAAGCGGGCGACTTGTGCACGAAAAAATGCGTCAGCGGGTATGTCCTGCCCCAGTCTTGACGCAACGGTAATGACCACATCGCCGTCGTCTGCCCCGCCACATGCCGCTAATGCTGTCAAAATAGTGATTGCTGCAACTACCAAAAGCACTTTTTTCATTTTCATACTTCTACCTCCTCAAATTTCAACAAAACAATTTTTGCTAATGGAAACGTTTCCGTTTTGTTGTTGATTTGGATTATATTATGTGCCATTTTTTATGTCAATAGCTTTTTTAAAAAAATTGCACAAAAAAATATTTATACTTTTGCTTGCATTTGTTATTATTTTTTTTCGATATACCATAAACGTATATTTTAGTGGTATAATCGGCGCATTACACAGCGGAGGTTACATATGACAACCATCAAAGATATTGCCAAACATTCCGGGCTAGGGCTTGCAACCATTTCAAGATATATAAACGGCGGCAATGTGCGTGAAAAAAACCGCATTGCAATAGAAACAGCCATTGAAGAAATGGGGTTTGCCGCAAACGAATTTGCAAGGGGGCTTCGCACAAAGCGTTCGCGTACCATTGGCGTGGTGATCCCCGAATTAAGCGACCTTTTTATGACAACCATTCTTTCCCATGCGGAAGATATCTTGCGCCACAATGGCTACAGCATGGTTTTTGTCGATTGCAGGTCTGACAAAGAGCGTGAGCGGCAAGCGATTAAATTTCTACTGTCAAAACAGGTGGATGGCATCATAACAATGCCCATTGGCCAAGACGGTTCGCATTTACTGCCCGCCATTGAAGGGAATATTCCTGTCGTTTCAATTGACCGTACCATTGAAGGCTTAAAGGATAAAGTCCATGCAGTTCTGGTCAATAACGCAAAGGCTTCCGAAGAAGCGACACAGCTTTTGATTAACGCAGGGCATCGGAAAATTGGCATTATCGTCGGGCCCGAGCATATTTATACATCTCAGCAGCGTTTTTTGGGGTATAAAAAAGCCTTGATGAAACAAGGCATTCAGGCAGAGGATTCATATGTACAGTTTTCGGACTATACTGCCCCGGGGGGATATACCAGCGCAAAATATTTGCTGACCAATGCGAAACCAACCGCACTATATACAACCAATTATAACATGACCTTGGGTGCGCTAATGGCAATTAATGACATGAAGCTTACTATCCCTGATGATATTGCGTTTATTGGGTTTGATAATTTACAATTATCTACAGTGATTAAACCAAAGTTGACTCTGGTGGCACAACCCCTTGAAGAAATTGCAGAAAACGCCGCTGAAATTATGCTTGCGGCGTTAAACGGCAAACTGGATGGCATTGAAGTCAGGACGCTTTCTACTTATTTGCAGGATGGGGATTCGATATAGGCAGCTGCACTGTAAATTGAGTCCCTTCGCCTACTTCACTTTCCACCTCGATTTTCCCGTTTTCAATATCCAATATTTTTTTGACTAAAGCCAACCCCAGGCCATTGCCTTCGGTGGCACGTGACTGGTCTGCTTGATAAAATTTTTCAAAAATACGTTTTTTCTCATCTGCGTTTATGCCAACGCCATTGTCTGAAATGGACACGATGGCGTTGTTTTTTTCTGATTTTAGCGTGATACATACTTTGCCGCTAAGGTCGCTGAATTTTATCGCATTGCCTAATAGATTAAGCCATACGTGATGCAGGATTTCTTCGTTGGCTTTTATTTTTATGGGTGCGAGGCGGATTTCAACTTCCAAATCCTTTTTTTGTAACTGCGGCTCGCATAAAAGAATAAGCCGCCGCAATTGTTCATCCAAAAAATATTCCGCTTGCTCTGCTTCGTGCGAATAATTTTCTAAGTTTGACAGCAGCAATACATTGCTTGACAGGCGTGAAAGCCGTTCGCTTTCATCTACAATGATTTGCAGATATTCTTTGCGCTCGGTTTCTGTGAGGTTGTTTTTTAACAGCCGCTTCGCAAAGCCTTTTATTGAGGTCACAGGCGTTTTAAATTCGTGGGAAATATTGCTGACGAAGTCGCTTTTTAATGTTTCTATCAGACTAAGTTCCTGCGCCATTTCATTAAAACTTGCCGACAGGCGTGTGAGTTCTTTTGAACCTTTGGCTTCCACTTGCACATTAAAATTTCCACGTGCGATTTCCTTTGTTGCCATCGTCAGGCGGTGTAAAGGGCGCAAAAAATAAATGCCGCCAATCGCTGTCAAAGCCGTGCCAACCAGCACGCTTACAGTCAAAAACAAAAATGTAAACAGCGCGAACCTGGATTCGGGCGGTGCTAAAAATCCTAAATAAATAAGCGTACCCCAAAACAGCCACGCAACAATGATACTGACAATAAATATGGCAAGCACAAACAATATAAGCCATATGAGTGTAGAAAATCTCATATTAAGTTTCATTCTTCACCGCCTTATATCCCAGCCCGCGCACCGTTTGAATGCTGAATGCTTCCCATTTGCCAAAGCGTTCGCGCAGTCTTGCGATGTGTACACTCACGGTGTGTTCATCGGTTTCGGTATCCATGCCCCATATTTCGTCCATCAGCTGCATTCTGGTGAATACGATTTCCGGGTAGCTTAGCAGTTTGTATAGCAGCATGAATTCTTTGAGCGGTAAGGCGATACGTTCATCTTCGCGTGTGACGGTGACTGTATCATAATTGAGCACGACTTTGCCTATGGTTATCTTGCGTTCGTTTACGATTTTTGCACGGCGCAGCAGTGCTTTTATGCGCAGTATTAATTCTTCTTCGTCAACAGGTTTTACCATGTAGTCATCCGTACCCACCAGAAAGCCTTGGCGTTTGTCGGCGATGGTTTCTTTTGCCGTCATCATAAGTATGGGGAAGTCATATCCTGATTCGCGCAGTGTTTCTGTGAGTGTATAGCCATCCATGTCCGGCATCATGATGTCGGTTATCATCAGGTCAATCTTTGTGTTTTCTAAGATTTTGAGGGCTTCTTTTGCATTGTAGGCTTGATATGGTGTATAGCCCTCGTCGCGTAAGACTTCGGCTGTGAGTTTGTTTAGGTTTGGGTTGTCTTCAACGACTAGGATATTGAACATGGTGGACTGCTCCTTTTTTGGATTTATTATGATAGTTTATATGATTAAGTTCAACCCCTATTAAATTCATGTTTGCAGAAATTAGCGAGACTAAGGTGGCTCAATGGCTTGGTCATGCTCATCTGGAAACAACATAAATCTATTTCGCTACCCATCTTCGATTTTCAAATTTCAAATTTTAACTTCAATTCGGAAAGTGATACCAAGTCAACCAAAGTGCTAAACTAGAGCAAGGACAAAATCCAAAGAAGATCGGATATGTTCATCAAAAGCAGAATAAATGTGAAGGAATTCAAGGAAGG
>Ga0131853_10005919_pt1 | contig 22078 bp, 24 predicted proteins | sample TergutLab28metaG_FD_92764 | JGI IMG/M metagenome (GOLD analysis project Ga0131853, IMG submission 92764) | Labiotermes labralis P1 segment gut microbial communities from Petit-Saut dam, French Guiana - Lab288 P1 (version 2) (version 2) | ecosystem: Host-associated > Arthropoda: Insects >... | reverse complement strand
TTTGGCACCAGTGCAGAGTATAAGGTGCAAAACCGTCGTCACTCTGCCCTTGACCTTGGCGGGTACATAGGGGCGCAGCCCCTGTGTTGACTTTTTGCTTCTTTTTGTTCAACGACAAAAAGATGGCCCGTCCGGCAGGACATGACCAGCTGGCGGTACCCGCCAAGAAATCCCTCGGCGACAGCCGAAAGAAAAGGTCAAGACCACGGAACACACAGGGGCACATCCCCTACGGAGAGCGAGGAGAATAGAACTGGACGTTGAGAACACCGTCCCCCACAGAGGATGGGAGAAAGGTCAACGGAAAAAAACAAGGGCCGGGCGATTGATAATCGCCCCTACAAAGGACGAGAGAACGCAACGGTTGGGATAGTGTTTCACAAAGGAAAAGGGTTGGGACGTGTGGGGTGGCGGCCCCTACACCTCTTCAATCAAATGAATCTCCTTACCAAGCCCGGCAAGCTCCACCCAAAACTGCGGATAAGACTTGTTCACCGCCTCGCCTCCGGTGATCATCACTGGCCCCTCACAGGCAATAGAGGCCACAGCCGCCATCATGGCGATGCGGTGGTCGCCCCAAGCATCCACTGTGCCGCCTTTGAGTTGGGGGACACCCTCAATCCGAAGCCCTTCGGGAAGTTCGGTGACTGTGGCACCCAGTGTATTTAATGTCTGAGCGGTGGCGGTGAGACGGTCGGACTCTTTTAAGCGCAGACGGCCTGCGTTTTTGATGATGGTGGTGCCGGTACCCACAGCAGCCACGGCGGAGAGGACGGGAATCAAGTCCGGAATGGCGGTAGCGTCAATCTCAATCCCTTTGCGCACACCCTCTGTGACGGTGTAGGTGCCGTCCGTTTGGGTGATATTGGCACCCATGCGCTCTAGCACCTGGATCACGGCCCGGTCGCCTTGGAGGCTGTCGGGGCTTAAGCCCGTCACCTGAATTTCGCCATCGGGCATAGCACCGGCGGAGAGCCAGAAGGCGGCATTGGACCAGTCACCTTCGGCATCTACCGTGCTGGGGCTTTGGAAGGTACCGGATTGGATGTCGTAGCGGTTTGCGGTCAGAGAAGGTTCATAGCCAAATTTGGCGGCGGCATCTAGGGTGATATGGATATAGTCCTCGGACTCAATGCGCCCCTCGACCGTGAGGGTGCTGTCACTGCCTAAGAGCGGCAGGGCCAATAATAGTCCGGTGATATACTGGGACGAGATGTTGCCGGGAATCACATAATCGCCGGGTTGGAGCGACCCCTCTGTACAGAGCAAATGAGGTTCCGGCCGGGTGAGGGTGATACCGTGGCGGGTGAGTTCTTCATCCAGCGGTGCCAAAGGTCGTTCCGGCAGCCGCCCAGCCATGCAGAACTGGCCGGAAACACCCAGTGCGCAAACAATGGGGAGCAGGAAACGAAGGGTAGAGCCGCTCTCTTTGACCGGGAACACGGCTTGTTTGGGTAAATTCTCCCGGTCAATGGGTCGGACGGAAAACCCGCCGTCCACTTGTTGAATGCTGGCTCCCAAAGCCTCTAAACAGGCGGCGGTGGCGGCTACGTCCTCGGCCTCTGTGGGGCCGGAGCGGATGAAGGTTTCTTTGTCCGCCAAGGCCGCTACAATGAGCAGGCGGTGGAGGACGGATTTGGATGGGATGATTTCGACTGTCCCTTGGATAGGGCCGGGAAAGACGGTGACATTCATGATGATACCCCCAATTTGATCCAGTGGAGTAAGTCCTCTACTGGGATTTGCATCAGTTCGCTGTGCCCGAGACTGCGGGGTGTGACAATAGAGATGTCCCCGCCCCGCCGCTTTTTGTCCCCTTGGGCGGCCTGGAAGATGGCCTCGGCACTGTAGTCTGTGCGGTTGGGGAGGCTGTAGCGGTCTAGCAGATTGTCCAGCATGTGCAGACAATCGGGCGGACAGAGGTGTTTTGCCACGGCGGCCCGGGTGTCGATGGTCATGCCGATGGCCACGGCTTGACCGTGAGGGATTGTGTAATTGCTTAGTTTTTCAATGGCGTGGCCCACGGTGTGGCCGAGGTTTAACAGCATCCGTCGGCCTGTGTCAAACTCGTCTTGCTCTACCACATCCCGTTTGATGGAGACGCAGGTGGTGATGATAGTGGGGAGTTCTTGGGTGATATTGTCATTGAGCAATTGATCGAGTAGCCGGGGGCTGTTTAGCATTCCGTATTTAATTACCTCTGCCATGCCGTCTTGGAAAATTTCTTGGGGTAGTGTGTCCAAGGTGTCCGTATCAATCAGCACGAGAGTGGGTTGGTAAAATGCCCCGGCCAGATTTTTGCCGTGGGGCAGGTCAATGGCGGTTTTGCCGCCTACGGATGAGTCCACCATGGCGAGTAGCGTGGTGGGGACTTGGATATAGGGGATGCCCCGGAGGAATGTAGCCGCCGTAAAGCCCGCTAGGTCTCCCACTACACCGCCGCCGAGGGCCACGATACAGTCGGCGCGGGTGAAGCCATCTTCCGCCAGCCTATTTAGAAGGGATAGGTATACAGTGCTATTCTTGCTGGTTTCACCAGGTGTCAGGGTGTATATATGAGGTGTAAGCCCGGCGTTGGTTAGTGTGGCAAGGACAGGCTTGGCGTATAACGCCGCCACGGTTTCATCTGTCACCACGGCAATTTTTTGGGTGGGGGGGAGTAGCGTTTTTATATGCCCTCCCAGCTCGGGCAATATGCCGTGGCCGATGAGCACGTCATAGGTGCCGGAAGCGGTTACGGTTACTGTGTTCATGGGCCGTCCACCTCCCGCTTGCGGAGTCGGCCTTCGTCTAAGAGTGCCCGGAGGCGGTTGTAATCTTTGGCCTCTAATGCGTCCCGATACTGGTGCATGGCGGTGAGGAAGATATCAATTTCGGAAAGTAATGCTTCTCGATTTTCCAAAAATAATTCTGCCCACATGTCTGGGTTGAGCCACGCGACACGGGTCAAATCCTGATAACTGCCTGCGGAATAGCCTTGGTGCTGAGAGGCAGTGGGGCTTTTGATAAAGGCATTGGACACTACATGGGGCATCTGGCTGGAAAAGGCAATGATGTTGTCATGAGCCTCTGCGGTGGTCACGGAGATGCGCCCGAAGCCCACGGGTTTTAGTAGGGCTTGCACGTGGTCAAACAAGCGGATGTCTTCAAAATTTGGTGGTACGATGACCATGGGTTCCCCGTCGAATAGGTCTTCCCGGCTATATTTAAACCCAGACTGGTGTGCCCCTGCCATGGGGTGGCCGCCGATGAAGGTGAAGTTGTTTGCCGCCGCCACAGGGAACAGGGCCGCACAGACTCGCCCCTTGGTGCCGGAACAGTCAATGACAGTGGTGCCTTGTAACAAAGGCGCTTTTTCTACCACCCAGTCAATGACCCCTTGGGGGTAGGCGCACAGGAGGATGCAGTCGCAACTGGAGAGGTCGCTGTCTGTTAGCGGCCCGTCAATGGCTTGGGCCAGATTTGCAAACTCCATGATGGAATTGTCCAAGTCCGTACCCAATACCCGGATGCCATCTGTCCGTTTGTATGCTTTTGCCAGCGAACCGCCGATAAGTCCTAGCCCTACAATGCCTACTTGCATGTCTGCACCGCCTCTCGCACTTTGAAAATTTTTGGAGCCAGCTCTGCAAATTGTTCCGGTGTTAGGGATTGTGCTCCGTCAGAAAGGGCACGGGGCGGGTCGTTGTGCACCTCAATCATCAGTCCATCGGCCCCCGCCGCTGCTGCTGCTAGGGCCATGGCGGGCACTAGGTCCGCTCGGCCGGTGCCGTGGCTGGGGTCTACCACCACAGGAAGATGGGTAAGGTTTTTGAGCACCGGGACAGCCGATAAATCCAGTGTGTTTCGGGTATAGGCCGACTCGTAGGTGCGGATGCCCCGCTCACAGAGGATCACGTTTTCGTTGCCGCTGGCCATGATATACTCGGCGCTCATGAGCAGTTCTTTGATGGTACCTGCCAAGCCCCGCTTGAGCAAAATCGGGTTTTGCAGTTTGCCCAGCTCTCGGAGCAGGTCATAGTTTTGTGTGTTTCTGGCACCCACTTGAATCACGTCTACCTCTTGGAACAGTTCAATACTGCGGATATCCATGAGTTCAGTGACAATGGGCAGGCCGGTTTCTTTTTTGACTTGTAGCAGTAGCTCTAGTCCTTCTGCCCCAAGTCCTTGGAAGTCGTAGGGTGATGTGCGGGGCTTAAAGGCACCACCCCGGATGAAGTTGGCCCCGGCGGCTTGAATTTTGTCGGCGATATAGAAAAGCTGTTCCCGGCTCTCTACACTGCAAGGCCCGGCGATTAGGGCGAAGTGTCCGCCGCCAATCTTTGGCCCGCCGGGGAAGGTAGAGATGACCGTATCGTCCGGGTGCATGGCACGGTTGGGGGCCTTGAAGGGCTCTCTGGTCTCGGACACGGACTCGACGATGTCCAAACTGCGGATCATGTCAACGTCAATCCCTGCCGTGTCGCCGATGAGGCCCAAGACGCACTGCTCTCCGCCCTGATACTCCCGGACGATGAGCTGTTTTTCTTCCAGCCAGCGGGTCAGGTGCTCGATTTTCTCTTGGGATGTGCCGGGACGGAGTACAACTACCATGATGGGTTCCTTCTTTCTGTTGTTTCATATAGTCAAAGAGCTATAAAATAAAAATACCACCCAGATGTGTAACCTGTGTGGTGTCTGTTTCTGCTATGGCCCCTATGGGGCTATTTCACGCAACACAAATTACTATTACTTTTTGGTGGTAAAGTAATAGTAGCCGTAGTAGAGGTTGTGGTTGCTTAGATGGTTCATGGGTAGCATCCTCTCTGTGGTGTGTATATAAGAGTGTAGCATGTTGGAGGGGTGTTGTCAATGGTTTTTTGGGTGTGGGTGTGGGTTGGGCGGTAAATGTAGTGTTGCCTAAGTGATAGATGAGCTGATGTGGGGCGGTGTGTATAGTGGGGTTATGAATCAGATGTGGGTTTGGACTGACAGTTGATAAGCGGCAAAAGGGCGACTTGCACATCGATCTAGTTTTGTCCATTTGTACCGAATTTGTAGGGGATGCGGCCCTCCGCATCCTGCTGTTTCGATTTCAATGCAGATTTAGGGGACGCTAGGGGCGGCATCCTCTACAACGGGCAAGGGGTGCGAGTGGCTAATGGCACCCCTACTTAGCCAATTTGACGGGTATTTAGATTGGCATGGGGCGAATTATCGAGGAGTGGAAATTTGGCGGGAAGTGTGGTAGAATGGGGACATCAAGCTTATACTAGGCGCTGCAAAAGCGATGTTGATTTTCGGAGCTAAAGCTTAAACATCGAGAAAGGGTGTCGACACATGGAAATGTCAGTAGAACAAGCAAAAAAAATTCTTTTAGTGAATGGGCAGAAAATAAAGGATGAGAGCACCATAAACAATAATCAGGGGACAAGAATTGACCTTGAGAATGGTGCGATTGTCAATGTTTTCAATTCTGGGAAAATTACTTTTCAAGGGAAGAATACCGGGCAGATTAAACCACTTTTTTCAGACGATACATCTAGTTCTACGCCAATTAACCGAAAGGTGTTTGTTGTCTATGGTCACGATATGATGGCTCGCACTCAACTTGAAGCAATGCTTCGCAGATGGGAGTTTGAGCCATTGATATTAGACCAACTTGCATCATCTGGACAAACAATTATTGAAAAGCTGGAAGAGTATATAGGCCAAGCTAGTGTTGGCATTGTTCTTGCAACTCCGGATGACTGCGGCTATGCAAAAGGGTGTGAGGATAAGTCGAAGCACCGTGTTCGTCAAAATGTTGTTTTAGAGCTTGGTATGTTGCTTGCAAAGCTTGGGCGAGAAAAAGTTGCTATACTTCTTTCACAAGCGGAAGATATGGAGCAACCTTCTGATATTGATGGTTTGATATATATCCCATTCCAAGATAATGTTGAAGACACAAAACTGTCATTAGCAAAAGAAATGGAGAAGTGGGGATACACTCTTACTGCTACCATGCTTTAAAACAGCGATTACAACTAATAAGCAAGCTGCATACACCAGCGCACAAAATCCTACCCCCACCCACCTAACAAAAACAGGCTGGAGATTTTCTTGCTGACGCTCGAAAATCCCGGCCTGTTTTTTGTATGAGCGGTTGCCTAACACGAGCTGATGCCTTGTCAGCAGAATGCCGAGAGGCGGGAGTCTGGTGGGAAATGTGATGCAATATGCGCATCAAATTTATACTTTGTTCACCACTTGAACTGATAGTGTGCTATACTGAATAGCGAATTTTTCATTGTAATCTGGCGACTCCCTAGGAAAAGGATTTTTTGTGACATGAAGTTTTTTGACGAAAACGAGGACACCGCCCGGGGTGAAAACCCAAACAACTACAAGGCAGACCACGCATCGGAGGTGGATTATGCCGCCGCAGTGGCACGGGCCATTGGGGACGACCCTGTGTCCGAGGTGGACGACTATGCCGCCGCAGTGGCACGGGCCATTGGGGGTGACCCTGTGCCAACGGAGGTGGACTATGCCGCTGCGGTGGCACGGGCCATTGAGGCAGAGCCTGTGACACAGAGGAACTATCCCCCTCCACCCGCACGGCCGAGTGTGGCACCATTGAGGCCACCCGTCCGGCCCCGTGGTCGCTGTCGGCGGCGTGGTCGTGGGCGGCTCCGCCGGGCCATTGTGGCAACATTCATCACGCTCTTGGTTGTGCTGGTCGGGTTCTTTGTGGTTATAACCTTTTTTCTGCGACCGCCCATTGATAGAGATATCTTCACCGTACTCATTGCTGGGCAGGACAATGTGGGCACCCACGGGCTTACAGATACGCTGATGCTGGTCAGTGTCGATTCAGGGAGCGGTGCGGTCAATATCGTGAGTATCCCCCGAGATACCAGAGCGGATGTCAGTTGGCAAGGCCCCAAAATCAATTCTGTGTTTGCCATGACGGGCGGCTCGATTGACCGCCTGATGGAGGAAGTGGAAAAGTTGGTCGGCTTTATGCCGGACTTCTATGCGGTGCTGAACCTGCAAGCATTTGTGGAATTGGTGGATGTGTTAGGGGGCGTGCGGCTTAATGTGCCGATTCCGATGCAATATAGCGACCCTTATGATAATCCGCCGTTGTATATTAACCTCGAACCCGGCTATCAGACGCTTACGGGAGCAGAGGCGATGCATTTTGTACGTTATCGCACAAGCGTTGGGGATTTAGGCCGTGTCCAGAATCAGCAACACTTTTTGCAAGCCGTGGCGGGTGAGGCGTTACGGGTTCGCAATGTGACTCGAATGCCGGCTTTGATGGGGATTTTCGGCGAGCATGTGGATACAGATCTGCCGTTCTCAAGCATGGCCTATGTGGCCCAGCGGATGATGCGGGCGGGCGAGAACGTAACCACCCACACCATGCCCACAGAGCCGTTTGGGCCGGATTTGGTGCCGCTACTCAATCCGTGGCTGGAGATCATTAACAGCTACCTAAACCCTTACCCAACATCGGTGACACTGGAAAATTTACGGCTGTATACACGCATAAACGGTACCGTACAGCTTGCAGGCGGCGGATTGCCGCTGACGGGTGGACGGTAGTCATTAGCTGTCTATCGTGAAACGCCACAAAACAGGCCGGGGATTTTCTTGCTGACGCTTGAAAATCCCCGGCCTGTTTTGTCTGCTATGCAAACTTGTGTGTCAAAGAGGGCACCGGTTACACCGTCTCTCCGGGGCCGAGTTTTCCTAGTACATCCAGAAAATAGCCCGGCAGTTCTGACGATAGTGTGATTCGTTCTCCGGTTGTTGGGTGGTCAAACCCCAGGCTGCGGGCGTGGAGGCATTGGCCTGATAGGCCTCGCTCTGGGCGTTTGCGACCGTAGACCAAATCTCCTAGCAGCGGGTGGCCTAAGCTGGCCATGTGGACCCGGATTTGGTGGGTGCGCCCGGTCTCTAGGCGGCACTGGAGGTGGGTGTAGCCGTTATAGCGGGTGATGACCTCAAAATGGGTTACCGCCTCTCTGGCTACTTTGGCGGCGGTGCTCATCCGTTTGCGGTCGGCGGGGTGGCGGCCGATGGGGGAATCTATGGTGCCTGTGTCTTGGCCCACCCGGCCGATGGCGATGGCTTCGTAGATGCGGGTTAGGCTTCTGTCCCGTAGTTGGTCGGACAGGGCTTGATGGGCGGCGTCTGTTTTGGCGACGAGCAGTAGCCCTGAGGTGTCTTTGTCCAGCCGATGGACGATTCCCGGACGTTTGGTTCCGCCGATGCCGGAGAGACTGTCGGCGCAGTGGTAGAGGAGAGCGTTGACCAATGTGCCGTCCGGGTGTCCCGGTGCCGGGTGTACCACCATGCCGCGGGGCTTGTTGACCACGATGACGGAGGCGTCTTCAAAGACTACGTCTAAGGGGATATTTTGTGCAACAGCCTCTAGTTCTTCTGGCTCGGTGAGGGCGCAGATATATCGATCCCTCGATGCGGTGACGTGGTTTTTCTTGATGGGTTTGCCGGTGGGGAAGGTGATTTCTCCGGACTGAATGGCCCGCTGGACGGCGTTTCGGCTCATGTCCAGTTCTCTTGCCAAAAATGCATCAATCCTGACCCCGGCGGTTTCTGGGGTTACGGTGAGTTCTCTATTCATGTTCCGGCGCTGCTTTCTTTTTTGCCTGTTCTTTTTTCCATTCATTGACCACAAAGGCCACCATGAAGACGATGCCGCCTACGGTGATGAAAATGTCCGCCACATTAAAGATGGCAAACCGGATGAACACAGGCTCAAACATGTCTATCACAAACCCATAGAGTAGGCGGTCTACCCAGTTGCCAAGGCCTCCCGCCATGAGGGCGACTAGCCCCCACTGTTGGACTTTGCATGGGAACGTTCCCCGGAAGAGTAGCACGCCTAAAATCAAAAGTAACAGCGGTGTGAGTATCATGGGCACCCATTGTTGGGTTTGTAGCATACTAAAGGCCATTCCTGTATTTTGGAAGTAGGTTAGTTGTAGGATGCCGGGGATGAAGGTTTGGGTTTCGCCTAGGTTGAAGTTTTGTAGGATGTATATTTTTACTAGGCGGTCGGAGATGAAGACTGTTAGGGCGATTAGTAGGTTGATGAGCATGGTGTTGTTTCCTTTCGAATGGAGGGGGTGGTTTGGTTTTTCTCTTTCGGCTTGCGCCGAGGGTTGTCTTGGCGGTTCCCGCCAACTGGTCATGTCCTGCCGGACGGGCCTTCTTTTTGTCGTTGAACAAAAAGAAGCAAAAAGTCAACATAGGGGCTGCGCCCCTATGTACCCGCTAAGGTCAAGGGCAGAGTGACGACGGTTTCGCTCCTTATAATCTGTGCTGGTGCCGATACCCTCTAGCCGGATGTAATAGTGCTCTCAACCCCAATGGTCAAGGGAGGTGGGGCTGCCGGCGCGGTGTTCTATTGGAATGCGCTCATGAATGGATAGTATACAACTGCCGCTTTTGAGCGCATTTCAATAGTACATCATACTGGCGGTGGAAAACACCCTTGTAGGTTTCGAGGCAACCGGACTTTTGGTAGGTGGCCCATGTCGCCAGTGCGGGGTATAACATGAAAACGGTTTCTACATTGGACCTTGACCTTAGCGGGTACATAGGGGCGCAGCCCTTGTGTTGATTTTTTGCTTCTTTTTGTTCAACGACAAAAAGAAGGCCCGTCCGGCAGGACATAACCAGTTGGCGGGAACCGCCAAGACAACCCTCGGCGCAAGCCGAAAGAAAAAGTCAAGGGCCGGGCGATTGATAATCGCCCCTACGAAGGGAACAAAGGGCGAAGATCAAGGGCCGGGACGTACAGGGGCACGTCCCACAAGGCGGACTGAAGCCCGCAAGGTGCGAGAGAAACAACCCGCAAAGTAACAAAAGGTCAAAAACCGGGCGGCCAAATGGCCGCCCCTGTAATGGTTATTCGTCGTCTAAATTCGTCCCGAATTGTAAATCATCAAAATTAAACTGAGGCCGCTTAGTGGTGGGCTGTCCTTCATCGTCCCAGAAGGCATCCACGTCCACTTTTAATTCTTCCGTGTCCCCTAAGGCGGCAGAGATGCTTTGGGCAATGTCCGCTTTCTCGGCGGCCCGTGTGTCTGCCTCGGCGGGGGCTTTTTCTTCGGCGAAGGCCGCATCCATGTGGTCTTGGTCGAATAACTTGAAATAGTCTACTTCTTCTGCGGTACTGGGGCCTTTGAGCTCGGTCTCCACAATCAATCCGTTACTGTTGGCGGTGGCGTCTTCCACAAAGGGGGATGCTTCACCCGAGGGGTCTGACGCAAGACGACTGACCTCTTGGGCCAAGTAGGCACCGATAGAGTCCTCCATGTTATCGTCTAAGGGCATTTCCGGCTCTGTTGCAATGGGGGGCATCACTTGGGTGTCTACCAAAGGCTCTGCCACGGGCGGCGGAGTTATAGGCGCGACAGGTGTGACAGGTGCAACAGGGACTTCTGGTTCTGCCACGGGAGGTGTCGGAGCTACCGCTTGGACAGGAGGAGCCGCTGGGGCGGGGGTTGCCGCCACAGGCGCCTCAATGTGTAGTTCTTCTAATTGCTCTAAAAATGCCTTTTCCTCGGCGATCAGGTCTAAGACCCGTTTGCTGAAGAGGCTGGTCTTGCGTCTGGCTTCTAACAACTTCGCTTCTTCCAACGCTTGTTGTTGTTTGACCTCGGTACTCTGTTTTTGGGCCTGTTCGTTGATTTCGGCCAAAATGGCATTGCCTTTGCCCTTGGCCTCTTCCACAATTTCGTGGCCCATTTTTTGGGCGGTGAGCAGGGCCATACGCATGGACTCTTCGGTGGAACGGTACTCTTCCACCTTCTCCACTAATACTTTCAGCTTGCCTTTTAAGGCGGCATTGTCTTTATATAGGGCGGTGTAATCCTCATGTACCCGCTCTAAAAAGTCGTCCACCAAGGCCATGTCATAGCCGCCGATCCGGGCTTTTTCAAATTTTTGTTCCGTAATATCTTGAGGTGTTAACATGATTTCCAACCCTTTCTTTTAAAAATACAGGCCGTTATTTTCCAACTCGTCAATCAAGTCGCCTAAGATGTCTACGTTATAAGGCGTGATGATATACGTGCTCACGGCCACTTTCTTAATTTTCCCCTCTTGGGCGTAAGCCACACCGGAGAGAAAGTCGATCAGACGCCGGGCAATATCCTTATTCGTCTGCTCCAGATTTAACACCACCGTCCGCTTGTCCCGCAGATGGTCTGCAATTTCGGCGGCGTTTTCAAACCGGTCTGGCTTGACCAAGACCACTTGGAGCTGTGTTGTGGCGTGGATATTTACCACCTTATTTGCGTCTCTCGACTGCATGTCCGGCGTGAAGTATCCGCCCCCCCGGGTTGCCCGGCCTTCTTCCGAACGAGGCCCACGGCGACGTTCTGTCGTGCGGGGCTCTACCGGAATGTTTTCTTGCGCTCTGGGGGAATAGTCTTCAAACTCGTCCTCGAAATCATCGTCTGGCCGCGTTAACTTTTTAAGTTCATCTAAAAATCCCATTGCCTATCGTCCTCCTGCTTACCTGTAATGTCGATTGCCGAAGATGGTACTGCCGATGCGTACCATGTTGGCTCCCTCTAAAATGGCGTCAGCAAAGTCGCCGCTCATACCCATGGATAACATGTCTATCTCTATATTATTGTACATCTTCGCCCTAATGTCAACAAAAACCTGATTCATTCGAGCAAATAAGACACGAGTTTCTTTCACGTCCGCCTCTAAGGGCAGCATAGTCATGAGCCCTCGGACACGGATATGGGGGTGATTTGCGGCTTGTTCTAAGAAGGATGCGAGTGCTGGCGCATGAACCCCGAACTTGTCTGGATCCTTGCCAATATTGACTTGTACCAGTATGTCTTGGGTCACCTGTATCTCGTTTGCCACCCGGTCAATGGCATTCAGTAACGGCAGAGAGTCCACAGACTGAATCAAGTCCACCGCCCCCACCACTTTGCGGATTTTATTTTTTTGCAGGTGCCCGATAAAATGGACAGGTGCCCCGGTATAGGCTTCCGCAGCTTGTTTTTGGGTTAGCTCTTGCACGCGGTTCTCGCCGCAGGCATCCACCCCTGCCGCTACCGCCGCCCGGACCGTATCTGCGTCTTGGGTCTTGGTGGCGGCCACTAGGGTGATATCGGAACCCATCCTGCCGGATTTGACTGCCGCTTCGTGTATCACATCTCGCAACCGGGCGATGTTATCTTGTATACTCATCGGCGAATGACCCGCCCATCATAGAGTTCCCCGGCACGGACAATAATCGTGTTTCCCTCCCGCAGGGAGACCTCCGGGCTTGTCCGCTGATTGTCCGGTCGTACCAAGTAATAGTCGGCCCCTGCATGAACGATTTCTACAAACTTCCGCTCGGCCATCTGGACAGTGAGGGTGAACACATAGGCCGGTTGGTGTCCTGTTTCTGGGTTTGGTTCGCCCCGATGGAGCGCTTCACGAGGGACACGGATTCCGGTGAAGGTATCATAGATTATCATCGCCTCCACCCGGCGGAGGCCGAGGGTTTCCACCAGTGCGGTATTTGCGGCAAACACCGCCACCTGATACCCGTCTGTGGGCTGGCCCAAGGAATAGACCCGCATGGGGATATCTGCCGTTCCCACGCCGGAAAAATTCAGAGATACACGATTTGTCCGCTCACCGTCTAGCTTGGCCTGTAGTCTCTGACCCTCCGCTGTCGGTACTAGGGCCGCATAATACCACGTCATGCCAACGACCAGCTTTCCGGGTGTCTCTGCCGGCGCTGTTTGGGGTTGGGCATCTAATATTTCTTGCAAATGTGCCACGTCTAGCCAACTAAACTCGCTGGGCCCTAGGTGCTCATACCCGTCCACTCGTGCAGAAAATACCCCCGCCTGTGTAGCGGCAATGGGGCGCACAGAGGATGCGATACTGCCTAGTCGTTCATACTCCGTCTGGGCCGTCGCTAACCGGTGGGTAAGCTCGGTCTCGTCCCCTGCTAGCAGTAGGGTGCCAATCTCGATGAGTTTCGTGTCTAATTGCTCGAAATCCCCTTGTCGGGCGGCATAATTGAGGTTGCGCAATTGGCGGCGAATCTCCGCCTCTTGCTGGCCGCCTGTACCTTGGGCGAGCCGTGTTTCTAGGTGGGTAATCTCTTGCGCTAATTGGCTGCGCCGGGCACCTTGTTCTAAGTCTTGCAGGCTGTCATAGGCCACCAAGTACGCCATACCGACACTGACCCGCTCACCTTCCCGCACGGTGCTGGCCACCACGGGATAGGGGGGGGTGCTTACCACTTCTTCACGGATAATCAGACCCGGTGCAAAAAAACTCTCCTGTGACTGGGCTGTCACCGCTGGAACCGTCCGTAGGGGGTTTTGCACCGATTGAAACATGGATATCCCAAAATAGACCACCACAAACACAAACAGCAAGATGGAGATTATCGTAAATACAAAATTCGTCCGCTTCATGTTAGTCCTCAGTAAAACTCACAGATTTTGTTGGTTGAATGGTAGAGATGGCGTGTTTGTAGATGAGCTGTTGCTTGCCCTCTGCGTCCATCACTACGGTGAAATTATCGAACCCTGTGACAATGCCTTTAATTTGAAACCCGTTGACCAAAAACATGGTAACAGGGATGCGGCTTTTTCTTACCTGGTTGAGGAAGATTTCTTGTAAGTTTTGCGCCTTGGACATATGTACGCTCCGCCTTTCTCTTTTGAAAACAATCATGTTATTTTATCACAACTTGCCGGTACTGTCTATATTATACTGCCTGTCCGCCAAAACTCTGTCGAAACCTGAACCGCTGTATCCATGTCCGGCGCACCGGCCCACAATATCCAGCGTACCGTCTCGTCTCGGCGTAGCCAGCTCAGTTGCCGCTTGGCATAACGGCGGCTTTCACGCTTGACGTCCTCCATGGCTTCTTCCAAAGATATTTCACCCGCAACGGCACGGGCCATTTCTTTGTAGCCAATAGCTTGCATGGCAGTATCTTTTGCAGATAAGCCCTTTGCCAAGAGGGTTGCCACCTCTTGCTCTAGCCCCATGGCGACCATCTCGTCTACCCGCCGGTCAATGCGGTGGTAGAGGTCTGCTCGGTCTTTGGCTGTGAGAGCAATTTTTACCGCTCCGTACCGGGGTGGTACGGCTTGGGTGTTTCGGTTGTGGTTGGTGATGGTCTCGCCGGTGAGGTGGTACACTTCCAACGCCCGGACAATCCGCTTTTTGTCGTTGGGATGTAACCGTTCGGCGGTTTCCTCATCAATTGTTTTGAGTTCTTGCCATAGTGCTGTGCCGCCTTCGGTATCGTAGCGATTGTTCAATTCTTCCCTGTAGAGGCCGCCACCCTCGGCGGCCCGTTCTCCCGGCGCAAAATCTTGTCCCCGGAGCAGAGCGTCAATATACAACCCTGTGCCGCCCACGAGAATGGGAAGCTTGCCACGGGCGAGGATATCCTCCACACAGGCTGTGGTCTCTGTGACGTACCGGGCTACGCTATAGCCCTCTTGGGGGTCTGCCACGTCTAGCATGTGATGGGGTATTCCTGCACGCTCTGTCACGGAGGGCTTGGCGGTGCCGATGTCCATGTTGCGGTAAACTTGCATGGAGTCTGCCGAGACCACTTCGCCGTTTAGGGTCTGGGCGAGGCGGATGCCGAGGCCTGTTTTTCCGGCGGCGGTGGGGCCGGTGATGGTGAGTAGGGTTGTTTGCATGGGGGTCTCCTGTTTGGGTTGGTGGTTCATGGGACTAGTTTAACATTTTTTTGGTGTTTTGCATAGTCTTTTTGGGGTTTGAAACATGCTTTAAGAACTCTAGAGGGTGGTGTTCGTGGGTTCATGTTATGCTTTGGCTGCACAATGAGAGCTCGCCGCAGACAACCACACGGCTGCGGTGGTTTTTTGTGGGGTGGTTCGTTTGGTTCTGGTGAGGTGTGGTAGAGTGGTATTGTTAAAAAGAGCGTCGCGGTGGGAGTGCTGGGGGGTTCTTCTTTTTTGAGAGGGAGGATGTTTGGATATGAAGGAGCCTTTTTTGGTTGGCGGTACTGGTTGGGCTGGGATTTTGGCGGAGGAACTTTACGGATTTTTGCAGTCGGAACGGCGGCGAGAGATGTTGGTCGGGGAGCGGTACTATTTAGGGAAGCATGACATTTTAAAGCGGAAGAAGACTGTGGTGGGGCCCGGGGGGCGGACGGAGGAGTGTCCGCATTTGCTCAATAGTCGGGTAGTGGATAATCAGTATGCCCGAGTGGTGGATCAGAAGGTGAGCTATTTACTGGGCAAGCCGTTGACGATTGATACGAAGCGGAAGGAGTTTTTGGGGACTTTACAGGGGTTGTTTGGGCCGGATTTTCATCGGAAGTTGCGGTTGGTGGGGGAGGATGCGCTTAATTGTGGGATTGGGTGGTTGCATCCTTGCTATGACCGGCATGGCAATCTTCGGTTTCGGCGGATTGCGCCTTGGGAGATTTTGCCGTTTTGGGCGGATGATGCGAAAAGTGAGTTAGAGGGGGCCATTCGGGTGTATCAGCGGGAGCGGGGCGGTGCCGGGAGGCAGACGGACACGATGGTGGAGCACTTTTCGCCGGAGGGGATTGCTCTGTTTTTAGCAGAAGATGGTGGGGTGCGGTTGGAGCGGGGGACGCGGCCGTATTACATGTATCAGTGTGAGGGGATGGACTTGGCCGGGGTTTGGCAGCGGGTGCCGTTGGTGCCGTTTCGGGTTGGGGCTAGAGAGGTGCCGCTTGTTCGGCGGGTGAAGGGGTTGCAGGATGGGATTAACTTGATGTTGTCTGATTTTCAGGATCGGATGGGGGAGGATGCCCATCATACGGTGTTGGTGATTCGGAACTTTGATGGGGAAGATTTGGGGGAGTTTCGGCGGAATTTGGCGACCTTTGGGGCTGTGAAGGTGCGGAGCGAGGGGCATGATGGCGGCGGGGTGGATACCTTGCAGATTGAGGTGAATGCGGGGAATTTTGAGGCGGTGCTGCGGTTGCTGAAGCGGGCACTGGTGGAGAATGCCAAGGGGTTTGATATACAAGATTTATCTTTGACGGGGAGTCCGAACCAGATGGCGATTCAGTCCATGTATGCCGATATTGATTTGGATGCGGGCGTGATGGAGATTGAGTTTCAGGCGGCGTTTCAGGAGTTGATGGGGTTTGTGTGTGAGCATTTGGAGCGGAGCGGGAAGTCGGGACTTTTGCCCCATGAGGTGGAGGTGCTGTTTAACCGGGATGTGTTGCTCAATGAGAGTGAGAGTATTGAGAATTGTGTGCGGAGTGCGGGGATTTTGTCGAAAGAGACGATTTTGTATCAGCATCCTTGGACAAAGGATGTGGAGAAGGAGATGCGGCGGTTGGAGGGGGAGGGTTGTTCGGCTGTGTTCGGTGAAGCCTTGTAAACTGGTAGTGTAGATTGCTTTGAGAGGAGGTTTTTGTATGGAAGATTTGTCTGGGATTCGAGCAGAGATAGAGGAGATTTGGACGGAGATTGAGGGGTTGCGGGTACCGCCGAAGTTTGTGGGGGTGCCGCCGGGTCAGTCGGGGGATGTTTGTCCGGAAGAGGGCGGGTTGCCCTTTGAGGTGCGACTTCGGAAGGCGCGGGAGTCGGGGGATATGTTGGAGGCGCTGCGGGTGAAGCAGGAGGCAGCGGGGGTTGTGTTGTTGTAGGTTTTTTGTTCGGCGGTGTCCGCCGAGGAGGGCCCGGCGGAGACCGGGGGCATTTGCCCTGCCGGGCGGGCCTTCTTTGTTGTCTCACAAAGAAGCAAAAGAGACACAGGGGCTTCGCCCCTATGCACCCCAAGGTCAAGGGCTGTGGCTGGGTCTCCTAGAAGGCGGTAGTTTTGGTGTGCAGCGGGGGTCTCCTACGAGTGTGGGTAGTCTGGTGAACCACTGTCTTGTCATTTGAAGGGGCTTAAAAATGGAGGCCATAGGGTCAAGGGAGTTGGGTCTGGGTCAAGGTCAAGAGACCTACCGGACCGGCTCTCCTAAGTGACGGAGAACCTAGTACTCGGAAATGGGCAGCTGTCTGCACGCCCTTGACCTTTGGGCCTGAGAGTACTATTACATCTGGCTTGAGGGTTGTGGTATCAGTGCAGAGTATAAGGGGCGAAACCGTCGGCACTCTTGCCCTTGACCTTAGTGGGTACGTAGGGGCGTAGCCCTTGGCCTGTGCCATGAAACCCTCGGCGGTAACGCCGAATAGGAAGGAAAACCTCAGTCAGCTACGCTGACAGCTCCTTTGCGAAAGGAGCCTAGTTTTTATAAAAATATTAAAAATAAAAAGGAGTATGAAGTATGGCGAATCAGGTGATGGGATTAGGTACCAGTTGGAATTTACCGAACTATGCGGGGGAATTGTTTGCTGCGGATGCGACACAGACACCGCTTTTGAGCATGACCGGGGGATTAACCGGCGGGCGGCAGACGGATAACTTGGAGTTTCCGACGGCGGTGTTGTATGACTATCCGGAGGCGGAACAGCCGGAGATTTCGGAGCAGGAATCCGCTACGGCACCGCAGGCGAGACAGGCGGTGACGGCGCAGGAGACCAATGTAGTGCAGATTCATCAGGAAGTGATTGATTTGAGTTATGTGGCGTTGAGTAATCGGCATCGGATGAGCGGCCTGAACACTGCGGGGCAGGAGCCGGTTTATGAAGATGAACGGTTGTTCCAGATGCGGCATAAGCTCATTAAAGTGGCACGGGATGTGGAGCATAGTTTTATCAATGGGACATATCTAAAGTCCGCTAGTGCTTCCGAGGCGAATCGGACACGGGGGTTGTTGGAGTTGACCCAAGATCATGTGAGCTTTAACGTTGGGGGCGAGGCGTTGACGGGGGATATGCTCCGGCAGTTGTATCGGGCCATGGCGGATGCTGGGGCGTATTTTAACGATATGGTTATGTTTTTGCCGGCATATCAGAAGCAGCAGTTGACAGAAATTTATGCCCAGCAGATGGGGATGAATTTGCCATTGACCCGGCAGATTGGCGGGGTGAATATTACGCAGGTGGAGACGGACTTCTTTCATATGGGGATTGTGTGGAATCGGTTTGTGCCGGCGGACACGGTTTTGATTGTGGATGTGGCCCATGTTGCGCCAGTGTTTCAGGTGGTGCCGGGGAAAGGGGTTTTGTTTACCGAGGAGTTGGCAAAAACCGGGGCCGCAGAGAGGTTACAACTGTTTGGTCAGATTGGGTTGGCGCATGGGGCCGGGTTCTTGCATGGGAGCATTCGTGGGCTCCGGCATGGCTGATGTTAGAGCGGTTGATTGAACGGTTGGGGGAGTTGGGCTTGGCTCCCCCTGATGAGGATCGGCCCTTGCTGGAGACACTGCTTGCGGGGGCGAAGCGATGGGTGCTGGCGGAGAGTGGGCAGCCGAAATTGCCCAAGGGGTTAAAGCCTGTTGTGGTGGACATGGCGGCCGGAGAATATTTATCGTTTCGCAAAAGTGTGGGACGGTTAGAGGAGTTTGAGGAAGCGCAAGTGGTGCGCCAGATGAGCCAAGGCGACACCAGCATTACGTATGCGGTGGAGTTTGGGCAGGTTTCACCGTTTGAGGGGTTGATTGCGAAGCTGATGACACCCCCGGCGGCGGTGATGAACCAATGGAGGCGGTTGCGATGGTGAGGTCCCTCCTAGCGAGACTTTGGCGGGATCGATGTGATATTTGGGTGCAGGATTCCATTGTTTGCCCGGTGACGGGACGGACGGTGTTTGAGGAGCGGAAACTGCACGCAGACTTGCCTTGTCGAGTGAGTTTTCGGTTGAGCTTTGAGACGGTAAGCGGTGTCCGGGATGTAGGGGATGCCGCCGCCTCGGCGGGACAGGCGGTGAAACTGTTTTTGCAGCCGGATATCGTGGTGCCCGCCGGGAGTAAGATTGTGGTGCAACGGCAGGGGCATGAGCTGGTATTTGCCCGGACGGGGATGCCTGCGATATTTGACGGGCATCAGGAAGTGCGAATGGAGCGGTTTGAGCGATGGATTTAGGGTTAAGGGCGCAGAGCACTGGCGGTGTCGTTGCCCTTGTAGGTTTTGAGGACTATTACATCTGGCATAAGGGTATTGCCGCCAGTGCGGGGTATAAGGGGCGAAATGACTTGACCTTAGCGGGTACTTAGGGGCGCAGCCCCTGAGTCGCATTTTTGTTTCTTTTTGGCGAGACAAAAAGAAAGCCCGCCCGGCAGGGCATGACCAGTTGGCGGTTTGCGCCGAGGTAGAATCGGCGGAACGCCGAAAGAGAAGGTCAAGGGCCGGGACGATTGCCATTGTCCCCTACGAAGGGCAACGGTTGAGAGAAGTGGCATGTGGAGATTCGTTAAGTGAGGAAAATGTGAACAGGAGAAGTGTATATGCGTGATTTAACGGCATTTTTAAGGCCAAATGTAGCAGCGGTGGAGAATGTATTGTTCCCAGCATCGGGCCGATTTTTGAATGGTGAGGGGACACCTGTGGAGTGGGAACTTCGCTGTGTGTCCTCTACAGAGGATGAAGAAATTCGGTGGTCAGCGAACCGCCGGACGTCGAGTGGCCGGGGGCAGTCGGCCACGGAGACGGATGTGGCACTTTATTTGGGACGGTTGGCGGCCCGGTGTACAGTGTTTCCTGATTTGGACGATAAGGAGCTACAAGACAGCTATGGCGTCATGGGGGCGGATACTCTGCTTCGGGCCATGCTGACACCGGGGGAGTATGCCGAGTATCTGCGGCAGGTACAGAAAATTTGCGGGTTTGATGTGCCCTTTGAACAGTTGGTGGATGAGGCAAAAAACTAATCCGTGAAGGGGATGGAGAGTCCTGCTTGGCACTTTATTGTCTTCACGAATTCAAACTTCTGCCCGCTGACTTCCTGCGTTTGGATAGGCGTGAGCGGGCGTTTATTGTAGCTGCGATTCAGGTGCGGGAGAAAGCACGGAAGTAGCGGCATCTGTGTGCCGGAGGGCATTGGGGACGATACGTTTGGCGGATGTACCGCTTGTTTTTTGTGGTGCTCATGCCCTTTGGTTTGCAGGGGAAGGATGGTGTAGGTTGGCGAGTATTCAGTGTTCAATTGAGTTGTATGACGGGGTTTCGCCGGTGTTGCAGGAGATGGCGGTTGCTCTGGAGAATTTTAGCGGGCGGATGGTGCAATTTTCTGAGGAGATGGGGGCGCTTAGTCCCGATGCGGAGGGGATTGCGCTGTTTGGGTCTGCTTTGGGTGGCCTTGTGACGGAGGCGGAAGGGGCCTTTGGAGTGATGGAGGCGTTGCGTGTTGCCGCTGAAGGATTGCGAGAGATATTTGGTCAAGATATGTTTTTGCCGCTGACCATGGGGGCAGCTGTGGCAGTGGAAGAGGTTGGCGGATTGTTTGGGCAGTTGGAAAATGAGGTTTCTGCAACGATGTTGCGGATGGAGGGACAGATTGCGGCGGTTGCGGCGGGGTTGCCCAGACATTTTGCGGGGCCGATTGCGGAGATTGCCGGGATGTTTCAGGGTTTGGCGGCCACGGCGCAGGCGACGATGAATGCCATTTCGGCCAGTGCGAGCCGGGCCTTGGGTGCGGTAAATGCGGTGAGTCAGGCGTCTGCCGAAGTTCGGGCGGTGCCGATGTCTGCGGGGGGCGGAGTGTCGCCTTTGGCTGTTCACGGCGGAGTGGTGTCGTTGTCGTTGGAGCCTGTGGTGTCGGTGGGGCCGCTGGCCTTAGACGGTGGGTTTACGCCTGTGGAGACGTTGGCGGTGCCGGAGTGGGAGACGTTTTCTTTGCCGGAGCCGCAGGTGTTGTTGCAGGGCGGTACGGGAGCGGTGCCGCCGCCGGTTACGGTGGAGGTTATGGTGCAGAATGAGAACCATATTGCCGCCGAGGTGGATGTGGAGGCGGTGTTGCAGGAGATGGAAGTGCGCTTGTGTGATGCGGTGGCGAGTTCGATGGAAGGGGTGTATGGGTGAGTTATCGGCTGTATTTGGACCGGATGTTGATGCCGGTGGCTCCGAGCCGGATTATGGTGCGGTATCGGGGTAGGAATCAGGTCACGGCTCTGTTGGATGGGGGTGAGGTGACAGATATTCGAGCCGGGGAACATGCGGAAGTGTCGTTGTCGCTTTGTCTGCCCCGGAAGCCATATCCGTTTGCTCGGTATCAGCGGGGGTTTATAGGGCCGGAAGCGTTTTTGGAGCGGCTTCATGCCCTGCGCGGGGCACGGCGGCCGTTTCGGTTTATTTGCTCTCGTGTGGGGCCACGAGGGCGGTTGATTTCTGATGTGAATTTGCGGGTGACGCTGGAGGATTTGACGGTAACGGAGTGTGCCGAGGGTGGGGACGACGTGACGGTGGCACTCACGCTGCGGGAGTATCAGACGTATTCTGCCACTCGTGTTGTGGTAGACGGACGGCGTGTGGTGATAGAGGAGCCAGCCAGAGAAATAGACAATCGCCCCCGCTACCAGACCCATGTGGTGGAGCGAGGGGATAATCTTTGGGATATTGCACGACGGTTTTTGGGCGACGGACGGCGGTATCGGGAGATTTTTGAGTTGAATCGGGATCAGATTGTGGATCCGGGGGTGATTTTGGTGGGGATGGTGTTGCGGGTGCCGGTGGGGTAGGTGGTTTGGTTCGGCGTTGCCGCCGAGGGTTTTCTTGGCGGGTACCGCCAGCTTGTTATGTCCTGCCGGACGGGCCTTCTTTGCCGTTTCGCAAAGAAGCAAAAGAAACATAGGGGCGTAGCCCCTATGTACCCGCTAAGGTCAAGGTCCAAGGTAGAGACCGTTTTCATGTTACACTCCGCACTGGCGACAATACTCCCCTACCAGAAGTCCGGTTGCCTCGGAACCTAGAAGGGCGTTTTTTGCTGCCAGATTGATGTTCTATTGAAAGACGCTCAAAAACGGCAGTCATAGGGTCAAGAGAGTTGGGTCAGGGTCAAGGGAGGGTGCAAAACTGCTCTCCTAAGTGCCGGAGAGCCTGTTGTGGTGGGAATGGATTGTTGTAGAAAATGCTTATTTTGTACAGGCCACTAAAAAACCTTGCAACTACAACACTCTTGTCACTAATCCGTCACCAGTTCAATAGCGGCTTTCAGTTCATCCAGCGTCTTGTGTGTGTATACCCGCTCA
>Ga0131853_10005918_pt1 | contig 22082 bp, 25 predicted proteins | sample TergutLab28metaG_FD_92764 | JGI IMG/M metagenome (GOLD analysis project Ga0131853, IMG submission 92764) | Labiotermes labralis P1 segment gut microbial communities from Petit-Saut dam, French Guiana - Lab288 P1 (version 2) (version 2) | ecosystem: Host-associated > Arthropoda: Insects >... | reverse complement strand
GAGTCGTCCACCGCCGGGATGAGCTGCTGCGAGATTACGCTTTGCAGCACCATAGAAAGCTGCATGCGCACCTGAGCCTGCTGCTCGGCGCGGAAAGAATCCACCAGGCGGTCAACGGTATTCACGGCGCCAACCGTGTGTAAGGTTGAGAGAACCAGGTGGCCCGTCTCGGCGGCGGTAAGAGCAATGGAGATGGTCTCTGGGTCGCGCAGCTCGCCAATCAAGATAACGTCGGGGCTCTCCCGCAAAGCAGCCCGCAGAGCCTTGGCGTAGCTCACCGAGTCAATAAAGACCTCGCGCTGCGAGATAAGGCTCTTGTTGTGCCGGTGCAAAAACTCAATGGGGTTTTCAAGGGTAATGACATGGGCATTGCGGCTAAAGTTGATACGATCAATCAGGCAGGCCAAGGTTGTGGTTTTGCCGCTGCCTGCCGGGCCGGTAATCAAAGCCAAGCCACGGCGCAAGTCAGCCAGATCCATCACAGAGGCGGGGATATTCAAGCTCTCCGGGTCAGGCAAGGCAAACGACACAATACGAATGACGGCAGCCAGCGAGCCGCGCTGTTTATAGGTGTTGACTCTAAAACGGCTGACACCCTTGATGGCAAAGGAGAAGTCGTCATCGCCCTTATCCTGGATGGTTTCCATAGAGCGGTCTCCGGCCAGTTTGTAGATTTGCGTGATGAGCGCCTCGGTATCGTTAGGCATGAGGCTGACATCGTTAAGGGGCTCAATCAGCATTCCCTTTTTATAGCTGACAGGACACCCGGTAATGATGAAGATGTCTGCTACACCCTTGTCTACTAATTCTTTGAGCAACACTTCAATATCCATGATTGACCCTTCCTTTATGATTGCCATTGCTTGATTGTAGTTGTTTTGTCGTCATTGATTGCCACGGTTACCACCAGTGACCTAAATTCGCTCAAATCAAACCGCTGGGTTACCAGCAGCGTATCTTCGCTGCCTTGTAACAGCGTGTAGCCGCCGCTGGTCAACTGCCTGGCGTACTCGTCTGGGCTGCCCGTGAGACCCGCGGCAAAGGCATCTAGCTCTGCGTACCAAACGGTTGCTTCGCTGTCGGCCTCATAGTAATTCTCAATCTGGGTTACGGCCATCTCTGAGAGCCGCTCACTGGAGAGGGCAGACACCAGCGAGAGCACCGAAAAGGCCGTTAAGAGCACCACCACGATAATGGTGACGAGCGTGGTGACACCAACACCCAGAGCCGAGCGCTTTTTAGTGGTATCACTTGTTAGTTGATTCACAAAAGGAGCTGGGCCTTGTTGAGCCATCTTTATCTACCTCCCTGCTCAAGACTTGGAGGGAGAGGTTGATAGTTAACCACCGTAAAGCTGAAGAGCTCATACACTGAATCACCTGTAGATGGGCCCATCTGATAAGCAATAATCTCAATAGCCGAGACCGAGCTACCCATGCCCAAGACCGGAGCAAGCTCAAGCCAGTAGTAGGAAGCATTGGCCTCGGTCAGCTGAAAATCTCTGTCATAGTAATACCTGAGCACGCCACTGCTGCTGAGTTCACCAAAGTCTCCCCTGACGCCGCTGGCAACAAGCTCACTTACGTCCCCGTTTGTGACCTTGTAATAGCCGGCCAGTTCTTTGGCCTCAATCGTAAGGGTGCTGAGCGCCGCCGCTCTGTCGGTTGTCATCTTGGCCTCTGTAAAAACTTGCAAGGCTACAACAGCACAGAGGGCAAAGACGAGCATGTTAAGCAAAAGCTCCAAGAAAAAGGCGCGCGAGCGGGGCGGCTGACTTGCGCCACGTCTGCGGACAACGGTCTGTTTGTTGAGAGCGGCCACTAGCGTGAGCCTCCCTCAGTTGCCGGAGGTATCATGATTACCGGTTCTCTGGGCGGAGCGGCAGAAGGCGAAGGGGGCGGATTACCTCCGCTGTTAAATGCCTCCCCGCTGCTTCTGAGCGCCAGGCTGATGGTATTGATTGAATCGGCTTCGGTGGTAACAGAAACACTCAGCAGGTTATCCTTTGAGAGCGTCAGCTTGAGCTCCTTCATTGGCATGATGCGCTGGGCTGCCGCAGGGATGATCTGGTCTCCGGACGATATCATCAGCTCGCAGAGGTATCCATCCTGGATGAAGATCCAAGTCTCAAAGCCCTGGCCGGTTTCTTGCTCTATCAGTATCAGGGCGTCATTTCCCTGGTAGGTACTCAGTTGCACGCCGCCGGCCAGGTCATTTTGCTGTACCTTCTGCGCAATATAGAGAACGCCTGAGCGCTCGTTAAAGCCTTCTTGCAGCACTGCTACCGTGCGGCTGTACGCGCTGATTCCCAAAACGCTCAGCAAAAGCGCGCTTCCTGCATACACAAAAAACAGTAGCAGCACCAGGAGTAAGTCTGTGCTATGTTTTGTGCGAGTTTGCAAGATGGCTTAATTCCTCTCGTGTTTGCAGCTTAATGATTAAAGGCGATGACCCTGATTTGCGGAAGCAGGTTGTCACCCATAGGTTCGTAGTACACGGCAAAACGCTTGTGGTCGATGATGAGTCCGTAGTTCTCCTCAAGATAACTGAGGTTATCGGGAAAACGCCCCTCCAAGGCGTAGCTCTGCACGGCAGCGCGTCGCACGGCATCAGCTAAAAAGTCCGTCTGGTTTACCTGGACCTTGTTCTCCGTCATGCTCAGCGCCAGCGTGATGAACACCAAAAAGACCGTGATAAACACGCCCATCTTGACCCAGACAGAGCCCAGGATGCGGCTTGCCAGGGAGGTCTTCTTTATGGCGCTACTACGAGACACATCTTCTCCTTAAAAACCTGTTAAGGCGCCCATCAGCGGCAGCATCACCGAAAGCAGTATCAAGCCAACGAGCACGCACATGATGGCCACCAAGGTGGGCTCTATGGTTGCTATCAGGCGCTCAAGGCGGCTCTCGGTTGCTATGGTGATTTGCTCGCCCACCTGGTTCATGGCCTCTGCGTCGGCACCGGTTTTGATGCCTATGGAGAGCAGGGCCATGTCTTTTTTGGTATAAAGCCCGCTTTTTTCAAGGGCTTCAAGGAAGGATCCGCCGCCTTCTATTGTCTGGCGAATCTTGCCTACAGACTTCTTTGCCCGTTTGTCCTCCACCAGCTTTTCTGCAAACTCCAAGGAGGTGTCAATCTCTAAGCCGGCGCTGAGCATTGAGCTCATGGCCAGCGAAAAGCGCTGGGCCGAAAGATCAAGCGAGAGGTCTCGGGTAATTGGGGCGCTTTGGAAGAGCGTGTTGTAGAACTTTCTGCCGCTCGGCGTTACCGCAAGGATGATGCCGATGACTGCGATGGCAAAGATAATGCCGGCAATCCAAAAGCCAAACTGGCCGAGAATGGCACCCGCGCTCATGAGTCCGGCGGAGATGCCGGTCATCTCGTAACCCAGCTGCCTAAAGACGTGGTCAAACACCGGCATAACCTGCACCAGCAGCACCGCCACTACCACAAAGACCATCACCAGCATGCTCACCGGATACACCACCGAGGAGCGAATAGAGCGGGAGAGCTCATCTCGCTTTATGTAGTAATCGGCAAGCGAGGCAAAGGTCTCTTCCAGCCGTCCGGTTTTTTCTCCGATAGAGATGAGTGAGCAGGCATACTCAGGAACTATCTCGCTCTTTCTCATCACCTTGGTGATGGGCTCGCCTTCGTTGACGGCGTCGTAGAGCATTTCGATTAATTCCTTTTCCGCCGGGTCGTCATCGTTTTTGCGCAATATGTCAAAGCCCTCAGAGAGTGGCAAACCAGAGCGTGTGATCATCTCCAGATTGCTGAATAGCACTTTGAGTTGTGCTGGTTTGAGCAGTTTTTTGATTTGTGTCTCGCTCATCGTTAACCTCTCCTAAAGTGTTGCCTCAGTAGTAGAACATTGGTTGATAATTGCTCCCGTCGCCAATTACCTGCGCAAGGTCTACTGCTCCTCCTGCTGCTGCGTCAAAGGTTGGATCCATAGTTACCCAGTCATTACCGTTAAAACGGTAAGTAAAAATCATTCCGCTTTCTTCAGAATACACCTGCATCCAGGCGTGATAGGCTGTTCCGGCATAGCCGATAACCAGCTTGGCCGGTACCCGTTGCGCCCTCAGCATACTGGCGGTGAGCACCGCATAGTCAAAGCAAATGCCCTCGCCGGTGTCAATGGTGTTGGTGTTGTTAGGAAGATAACCGGAGGCCACCGTGGCGGCCTTTTGCATGTCGTAGCTGATGTTTTCGCATACCCATCGGTAGATATTGTTGATGGCATCCACGTCGGTTACCGCGCCAACAACAAGTTGTTGGCTCAGGGTAGTGGAGGTGTCCCCATAGGCAAAATTGACAAACTGGCTGGGGTAGAGAAAGGGCGTGAACTCGTCTGTTAAAATAACGTCTATTTCATGGGCAAACACTGCCGAGTATTGATCTCCTGAGGTGTTTTGCCAAACCCCAACAGAATAGAGTCCGTCTCCCTCCGAAAGAGGGATGATGATGTATTCGCCGGGATTGTTGATTGTGTACTGATACTGCACACCTTGGGACTGCACATCAACTAATACCTTGACTACGATGCCCTCAAGATAGCTCAACACACTGATGTAGCCGTCAGCAGCGTTTGAAAAATCCAGCACGGCCCTGTCATCGGCAACAACCTCAATGCCGGGTTGGTTCACCTGCAGCACAACCGGCGTGTTATCGCGAGGCGGCCCTACTATGTTTGAGCCGGTGCCCCCGCCCCCACAGGAGCTGAGAATCAAAGTTGCAGGCACAAGGATGAGCATCGCTGCAAGCAGCAGCACGGCTTTCAAGACCCCTCTTTGAACTCGTTGCAAGTTAGTGCTCGCTATCCCTTTTAGCCTCCACAACCGTTCGCTCATGGCGGTTGTTATAGTAAAAGTCAAAACAGATGTTAACATCATCTACTTCGGTTAGATACACATTTGGTAAAAGCGATGCCTGCGCGTTGACCTCGGATGCAAAGTCAGCATCCTCAAATATCTCAGAAAAGGCCTTTTTAAGCTCAAGGGCAATCTTGCTTCTCTCTGCCTTAATAACGAGAGGAACCTCATTGTTAACAAGGAGCGAGAACTTGAGCTTCTTGGACATGACATTGCTCTGGTGCTGCTCAAACACCTCGCGCAAAAGACCGGCGAGCTCAAAGGTAGTGACGGGCTCTCTCTCTCTTATAGTTGCCTGCGCTGCGGCTGCCTGCGCTACGGCGGGAGATGGCTGTGCTGCGGGGGGAGAGGGTTGTGCTGTGGCTGGAGATGGCTGTGCTACGGTTGGAGATGGCTGTGCTGCGGCTGCTCGGGGGGATGGCTGCGCTGCGGCTGCAGCGGGAGATGGCTGCGCTGCGGTCACAGAGGCAGCGGGAGCTGCTTGCGACACCTTCTCAACGAGCTCCGCTGCTGTTTCCTTGAACTCTCGCTTGGGCTCATACAGAGGCTGCTTGGGCTCTACGGCAGGGCTTGCGGTTTGACGCCCCCAGTCCTTGACAAGCTCATCAGCAGCATCTACCGACTGCCCAGGTTTGGCGGCGGCGGCAACGGCAGCGGCAACACCCGTAGCAACACCAACAACAGCGCCAGCAGCAACGCCAGCAGGATAAGCAGCAGTAACGCCCATCTCAACACCAGCCTCTAGTGGTGTCTGTTCAAGAGCGGCAGCAGCAAACTCAGCTTGAATATCCGCTTCGTCAGGCGTGTCCTTTGTGAGCGCATCAGTGCCTTTAGGCCTGCTATGCGCCATTGATTGTTTCAGCAGCTCATTGAGCTGCTTGGCAGCCGAGATTGCCTCGGGGCTGCCGGCAAGCGGCTTGAGATATATGGGTTTGCCCCGCGTGAAGTCATCTATTTGGTCGCTGAACGACTCAAGGGGGTTGATGAGAAAGCGCGTGATGATGAGGTAACTGATGATGCCCATCAGCACAATGCCAATGAGACCCACCACCGCTATGACATACATGGGGGTAACGGTGAGATCCTCAACCGTTTTGCTGGGTATGTAGCTCACCACCAGTTTTTTGTCTATCACTGCGGTTTGCGCGATGACCTCCGTGTGACCAACAGTAATCAAAAGCGAAGTGCTCACGGTTACATAGGCTTCTTCAAACCAGTCGTTATCGTCTATGTTCATTCCTACCAGTGCCTGCTGGGAATCAGCAATGACCAGACCGTCAGCAGTAGCAACGAGAATGCCCCCGTCTCTCATGCTGAGACTGTCAACGATATCCTGCACTTGCGCAGCGGTGAGCGTGATGTTGTCTTGTTGCGCAGAAATCATTTTGTCGCAGACACTGTTGAGCCGGTCATTCAGTTGCTTTTGTATCAGATTGTCCGTGGCACTAGACAGATTTGAGTAAACGGCTATCCCCAGCGCTCCGCAAAACATCACCAGCAAAACCAGAATCGGTACCAATACTCTAATTCGCACGTCAGTCCACCGCTCTCACAAATGTTGCCAATATATTTAACAGATATATAGTAGCTTTTATCCTTCAGGATAGCCAGCGCTTCTTACCTTTATTAGCCAATCACCTCTGCTGAAAGCCGTTTATTGTAGATATGTGTCACCCGCCATCTTGTCTCGCAGAGGCAGCTTATCGGGCGCTTTTCATGTGGAGGCGGAGTAGCTTGTCGCGGTTTTCGAGCAGCTGTTTTTCCAGGCCAACCGGGTAGGTGTGCGGGTTGAGCAAGCGTCTGTTGGATGAAGGTATCAGCTGAATGCTTTTGCGCGCATTTTCTTGCGCTTGAAAAACGTTTGGGACATCCTCAACAGATTTGCCCTTACGCACCAAGGGAGCTAAGAGTTCTTGATGGGAGCACTTTGAAAGATTCTTTTGCCTGTGCGGGTCAAAGGGGTCGATGATGAGGTTGTTTTTGGGAGGCAAAAGCGTGTCGTAGACCATGTCGCCCATAGCGTGGCCATCGCCTTCTTGGTCATAGTAGCGCCTGCTTGCCAAAACGCCCGGCAGGGTTGCTTTAAAGGTTTGCTCGGAGGCCTTGAGCACCGTGGTGAATCTCTCGTCACCCGGGCGCTTGATGGCGGAGAGCTTATAGACCATGCCCAGCGCCGGTTGATCAAAGGCCACGGCCAGGCGCGTGCCCACGCCCCACGCATCTATGCGAGCGGCTTGTTCGCTTTCGAGGCTTAAGATGGTGAATTCGTCAAGATCGTTTGAGGCAACTATCTTGACGTTGGGGAGTCCGGCTTCATCCAGCAGCTGGCGAGCTTTGATAGAAAGCCAGGCAAGGTCCCCTGAATCTATACGAATGCCCAAGAGCTTGTCTCCCCGTGCTGCCATTTCTTGCGCAACCATAATGGCTTTTTTGGTACCGAAAATGGTGTCATAGGTGTCTACCAGCAATACGGCATTATGCGGAAAGCTCTGTACATACGTTCTGAAGGCATCCAGCTCGCTTTCAAATGACATGACCCAGGCATGAGAGTGGGTGCCGCTCACCGGTATGCCGTAGAGGCTGCCAGCGTGCACGTTTGAGGTAGAGGCGCAGCCGCCCACAAAGGCCGCTCGGCTGCCGAGGCTGCCGCCGTTGGGACCTTGGGCGCGGCGCAGGCCAAACTCCGCCACCGGCTTTTTGGTGACTGAGCACACGCGCGCCGCCTTGGTGGCAATGAGCGTTTGAAAGCCCAGCAGATTGATAAGCGGAGTCTCAAGAAGCAGGCACTGGGGCAGCGGACCGTTGATGCGCAGTATGGGCTGGTGGGCAAAGACCACCGTACCTTCCGGCGCGCAGTCTATGTCAACAGAAAGCTGCCAGGTTTTGAGGCTCTTGAGAAACTCGGGGTCAAAGAGCTTTGCACCGCCCGGTGCGGGCAGTTCTTGCAGATAGGCCAGGTCTTCGTCAGAAAAGGCGTAATTGTCTATATACTCTGCAATGCTGGCTGCTCCACAGGCAACGGCATAGCCGCCCTTGAAGGGGTTCTCTCTAAAGTGAGCGTAAAAGCTTGCCTCTATCTCGCTCTGGCCGCCCTTCCAGGCAGCCTGAGCCATAGTGAGCTGATAGAGGTCAGTTAAGAGTGGAGAGTTGTCAGGCTGGTTCATTCTCATCTCTGCTTCCTGATGGGACGGGGCTACTGTGGTACAGAGGTGGTACAGAGGGACGGGGTTACTGTGCCATTTTTGCTCAACAATACAGTTGGGTCAGACTCAGAGAAAAATGGTACAGTAACCCCGTCCCTCTGTACCACCTCTGTACCACCTACTTGTTGCCCGGGTGGCTGCGGCGTTTGCGGAGTCCTGAAGAGCGTTGGCCGGGGCGGGGTTTGTCTGAGCCGTCATTGGCTTGAGGGGTTTGCTCTTGTCTGGGCGTGCGGGCTTGCTGTCCTTGCTGGCCTTGCTGCCTTTGTCTTTGCTGCCCCTGTTGCTTTCTTCTTGACTGGTCTTGGGGCTTTTGCTGGGTTTTTTGAGCAGTTGCGTCGCCGGAGGCTTGGCCTTGACCTTGGCCCTGACCCTGACCTTGACCTTGTCCCTGACCCTTGTTGCGCTGGCGGCGCTTGCGGTTGCCTCCCGAGGTTTTGTCTTTGCTCGTATCCTTGCCTGTGTCTTTAGCGCCTTGATCCTTTTGCCTGCCAGAAGAGGTTTTCTCTTTATGGGGCGTTGTGGCTGCACGAGCGGTGCCTTCTTCAGGCTTTTTGCCGCCGCGGCGCCTGCGCCTGCGTGAGCTGCTCTCGCCGATATCTGTTGCCAGATCCCCGCCAAGCTCCTCGCGCTCAACTGCGGTTTCATCTTCGAGTTGTTGGTCCAGGGCTCCCAGGGCTATGAGCATGCTGCGCGTGGCGCAACGCTGAATGGTCTCGGTGCTTACGCTGCAACGCGAGGCGCCGTGTTTGTCCTTTTTGCATTCAATCTCAGCCAGCGGCACGTTGAGCCTCTTGCCGTCTTCAAGCTTGAGCTCCATCATCTCGCTGGGAGTGTTGTGGCCGCTGATGACGGCGCCACCCAGGGGGGTGTCAACGGGAGTGCCCTTTTTGGGCGCGCGTTTCTTGAAGTCCTTGTAGGCTTCATACTCGTAGCGCAGGCAGCACATCAAGCGCCCGCAGGCACCAGAGATCTTAGTGGGATTAAGCGGAAGGTCCTGCTCTTTGGCCATGCGTATAGAGACCGGCTGAAACTCACCGCCAAAACGGGTGCAGCAAAACTCCTCACCACAGTGAGCAAGGCCGCCCAGCTCCTTGGCCTCGTCGCGCGCGCCAATCTGGCGCATGTCTATGCGCACATGAAAATGCTGGGCGAGGTCGCGCACCAGGTCTCTAAAGTCCACTCGCTCTTCGCTTGAAAAGAAGAAGATGGCTCTCTCGCCGCTGTAGACGTACTGCACCTCAACGGGCTTGATGTCCAGCTTGTATTCTTGAATCTTCTCCCTGAAAAAGGGCATGGCGCTTCGGCCCTTTTCATCCAGGGCTTCAACGTGGTCGTAGTCCAGGTCGGTGAGCTCTCTCACCACTGGCTTGAGCGGTGTTTTGAGCTTGCTTATTTGCTGGTCGCTCGCTTCAATGTTGACTTCATGGACGAGGCCAACCTCACGTCCGCGCTCGGTCTCTACCAAGACCTCCGAGCCCACCGTGTACTCTTTGCCTTGCGGGTCAAACCAAAATGGCTTGGGGTTATATCTAAACCTAACGGATATCAACTGTGGCATTTAAGCTATCTCTCTATCTGGTACAGCAGGAATCGGGGTTGTGCCCACCTGTCATTTATCATCACACTTCAGCCAGCTCGGTTTGGATGGCAAAAAGCATCACTTCAAGTGCTAGCTGTAAACTCACATTATACTGGATTTGCTGCTGTGCCTCATCCACTGCGTCTAAAGCCCTCACGCAGGAGGTCATTCCTACGCGCTCGGCTGTTCTTTTGATGTTGGCGATGAAGTCCACGTTGACCGGTTTTTGGGAGCTTTCTGGCACCTGCACTATCATGAGGTCCCTGAGCCAGCTGCGCGTTACGTCGAGTATCTCGCCTATGGTCTCGCGCTCTTTGCTGGTGAACTCGCGTCTGTGTTGCTGCTCAAGGCGGCCGAGGTTGCCGGCAGATAAAAAGTCGCGGCTTTGCTCCAGATGCCGCTGCTGCTCAAGCTTAACCACGTCTAAGGGAGCCCGCACCTTTACTATGAGGTTTTTGGCGCTTTCCAGCACCGTGGCGTCGTCTGCGCGCGGCAGGCGCTCAAGGGCCTCAAGCGTTGCGATGCGCAGGTTTTTGCGCTCTCCACTGCGCCAGAACTCCTCGGCATAATAGAGCGCGCCGCCGGTGGCTGCCAGCGCAATGCGCGCCTCATCAGGGGTGGCGCCTGTTCTCTCCACCAAGATGGCAAGCGCCTCATCTTCAGGGATGCGCCTAAAGGGCAACACCTGGCAACGAGAGATAATGGTTTCAAGCACTGCATCCCTGTTGCGCGCCAGCAAGATGAATACCGTGTCTCCGGGCGGCTCCTCCAGGGTCTTGAGCAGGGCGTTAGCCGCGTGACCGGTGAGCAGGTCAGCGCGTGTGAGGAGATACACCTTGCGGTTGGAACGCACGGGCGCCATAGCGGCTGAGCTGATGATTTCATGAATCTGCTCCACCACATAACCCTTGACGCCGCCGGGGGCAATAACGTGAAAGTCCGGATGCGTGGAGTGCGCCACACGCATGCAGGTGTCGCAGTTATCGCCGCCGCCCTCTGGGCAAAGCAGCGCCTGAGCAAAAGCGCGCGCCGCCTCTGTTTTGCAAGAACCCAACGGCCCGGCAAACAGATAGGCATGCGCCGCCTTGTTGCTTTGAATAGCCGCCGAAAGAAAATAGGCAGCCATACCCTGACCTACCAGGCTGTCAAAAGGCGGTTTTATAGGCAAGGAATCTTGTTTCACATTCCCTCAGCTACCCTTGTGGGACAGAGGGACGGGGCTGGTGTCCCACTTTTTGGGACAAAAAGTGGGACACCAGCCCCGTCCCTCTGTTCCACCTCAGCTACCCTTTTGTCTTCTTTTATTTGACGCAGTAGGTCTTTTGTTATCTCAAAGGGTTGGCTGGCTTGTTCATTGAAGAGGTCGGCTACGGCGGCAAAAACTGCCTCGTGTGTTTCTGGCTTGCGCTCCCGGCAGGGTACCACTGTGATGCGCTCGGGATACTGCTCGGCTAGAGACTTAAAGCCCTCATGCACCCGCACATGAAATTCGTTGCTCTCGGCCTCCAGCCTGTCTGCGCCATCTTTTCTTGCTTTTTTAAGACCTAGCTCCACATCTTTATCAAGCAGTATGGTTCGTGTGGGAACCAGGCCGCTTGAACCAATTGCGTTAGCAGCATCAACCAGGTCTCTGTTGAGCCCACGGGCAAAAGCCTGATACGCCAGGGTTGAGTCGGTAAATCGGTCAATCAGTACAACCTTACCCTCAGCCAGGGCCGGCTTGATGAGCTCTGCCACAAGCTGGGCTCGAGCGGCTTCGTAGAGCAAGAGCTCGGTGATAGGAGTCATGGTGCTGTTGGCATTGTTAAGCAGGATGGCGCGAATTTGCTCGCCCACGCTGGTGCCTCCCGGCTCGCGCAAGCAGCAGACCTCATAACCCGCCAGGGTAAGCCTGTGCGCCAAGAGACGGATCTGCGTGGATTTGCCTACGCCCTCTCCGCCTTCAAACGATATGCAGATTGCCTTAGGGTTCAATTATTTCTCCTCTGCTGTCTATGCCTACAAAGGCGGGGAGGCCGCTTAGGGTGAGGCGGTAGAGGGCTTCGGGGCCCAGATCCTCCCAGGCAACCAGCTCGCTTTTTTCTACAAAGCCACCCAAGTATGCCGCGGCACCTCCCACTGCTATGAGGTAGACGGCTCCGGTGGCAGCGCAGGCCTTGATAACTTCATCCGAGCGCTTGCCTTTTCCCAAGGTAAGCGTGATGCCGGCCTCTAAGAGCGCCGGCGTGGCCGCATCCATGCGCGCCGAGGTGGTGGGGCCAATGGCGCCAAAGGGCCTGCCGGCCTTGGGTGGCGTGGGGCCGGCATAAAACAGCGCCTGCCCGGCAAGCCCAAAGGGCAGCTTCCCCTCCTCGTTGAGTGCGGCAAGGCAACGCTGGTGCCCTACGTCGCGCATGGTGTAGATAGTACCAAAAAGACGCACGGCTTCACCCGGTACCAGCCGGGTCAATTGTTCTTTGCTCGCAGGAAGCCAAATGTCAACTGAATGTTGCATGTTTAAAATGATACCAGCAATCAGGTGTGCTGTTACCAAGGAACGATGAATCCAAAGAGGCTGGTTAGAAGCCCAACATCGGACAAGAAGAGCTTAAAATAGTTAGCAGTCATAGATAAGAGAAGGGGGTCGCGTGGCTCCACAACGTTGTAAACTGTCAGCGCAACGTTTGCGTCAACCAACCATAAAAAACGCTCTTCGTTGCGAGAGAATTTTGCTTTTCCGTCAGTCTCTTTGATAATAAAGCGCTTGTTTTGCTGATTGAGCTCTCTTGGGATGAGATCATATATTCGCTTGACGCTCCTTGTGTCTTCTGGCCTGCTGTGCTTAGATATCATTTCGATAGAGGTAGATGGTATTGTCCTGAATAGTTCTTACAGCTTGGATGTTTTTACTTTCTGTATGCCGCACTACCGCCTCAGGCATACCGCCAACTATAAGATAAAGGTGGTATAAATCCAAAAGGCGTTTATGGAGAAAGTCCTCTACCGGCGTTTCATCAAGGAAGTGCTGCTTCATCGAGCTGAAGACTGCCTCGCTAAGACAATTAGCCCAACAGAACTCCTCAAAGTCAAGGGGATACATGGTAACCGTGTGCAAATAACCTACGGGCGCAGATTGGATATCCTTAAGCTCAGCGCCAACATTGAGCCGGATAAGACATAGTCAAAGTCACCTTGCTGAACTAGGACTTTAATGAAGGTAACCACTTCTTTTGCCCTAATAGGTTACCTTTTAGAACCTAATTACACCATGCCGTGTTACCTTTTAGAGCCGTGTCTACGAACAGGTTAGCAGCAAGGGGACGAGCACAAGACAATATGACCCTCGCCGGTGATACGAGGGTGAAGGACCCTTGTCACCGTATGGCAAGACATAAATAGAAACATCTCAATGTGTCTCAAGCTATTCCAAACAACTCCTCAAAGGTAAAGGTTACTTCTTTGAGATTATCTTTTGACTGTTCCAGTGACATAAAAAACTCTCCAGTAAGCTCATCCCATTGGGCTTCGGTTACCTTGAAGAAATAGTTGCCTGTTAGTGTTTTGATATAGGCCATCTCAATCATTGACTCGGGCAGAGATACAATTATGCTCTCGTCCGTATATTCAGGCAGCATAATCGAAAACTTAAAATGGTCGTTTTCAAATCGAGGACTCAGGCGCTTAAAACTTACATTGAGTTCAACTACGCCCTCTTGATTCAACAATTGTAGCCCGTAGTTTCCTTCAGGTCCTCTAGGTCTATAATAAAGAAGTTTTTTTGTTCCAAATAAACTGAACCAAGAAGGACCCAGCTCATGCCACAAAAAGAATCTGTCTAAATCGCAGTCGTATTTAAACACGTAAACAAATCTGGTTCCATCAGAAATGCAGATCTCCTGTGACCCGTCACCATCTATGTCATAGAAATAATAAAGGTAGTTTGCTGGGTCATAAGTATCAGCAGATCCACCATAGATTGGTTGCTCCCAACCTTTAGTAAAGTCCATAAAGCCAAATTCGTTCAGATAGAATTCTTCTTGGGTGTCTTTGTCAATTAAAGTTACCTCACAACTAAGCAGCCTGAGGTAGTTCTCTTTGTAAAAGCCGCGGAGTTCTTCGTCTCCCTTAAGAAACTCCAAAGAAAAGTCTATAGAACTATATGCCTCCCGAATAATCTCAAAGTACTCGTCATTAACAAAGGGCACGTCGTCAATGTCTCGCGTCCAGGACACCTCTTCTGCAGCTGAGATTGAGCTAACACCTTGCTCTGCCGGCGCTTGGCAACCAGCAAAGCTGAGTAGGGTTGCGGCAAAAATTGCTACAGCCAACAAGCTTTTATTGCTAAATATCAAAAACACTTTCGGAGCCACGTTATTGCCCTTCTCTTGTCAAGCCCATTCTAGTGACAAAGATAGGCTGATTCAGAAGCTATATATTGACAGTCAATTCTAGGTGAGGGGACGGGCGTTTGTCATCTTTTGTGACTCAGTTCTTATACATCTTTCACCATACATTTTGCGATGATGCCTCTGGACACACCAGTTAGTCTCTCTATCTGCCGTATTGAGAAACCCTGTTTTCACAGTGAGGCCAAAATGGCATCTCGCTCAAGCCTGGGCAAGCCAAAAAGCGAACCAGGCTCCGCTCCTCCGAGTAGAGAAAGGTATTCTTGCCGGATCTCCTCTTTGGTCCTTTTGACCTCCCTGGAATAAGAGTAGTCTTCGGTTTCCAGGGTATCGTGAAACGACACAAGCTCTTTGATAACTTTGGCTCTATCCATCGAGAACATTTCTAACACAAACCGCGTGTCGGACAGAAAGACTTATCATATATTGTATCAAAGTTGACAAACGCCCCGTCCCCTTGTCACCTGCCCTTGTCACCTGAGTCCCGCTCAAGCTATTGCAGAAAGCTGAAATGCGAGTTCGTGCACCGGCACATCAACAGCAGCAAACTTGAGTCTGTCAGTGCCTAATGATGACTGTATTTTTTGGCTCTCAGCAACTGTTATTGTGACCCACTCGTTGTCGAGTAGCCTAAACCACTGAAATGCAGGGTTCTCAAAGTCTCTGACCGCATATAGGCTACACTGCTTTTCAAAAGCACCATCTTTCATAATATAGGTGTGTACTTCCAAAAAATGCGACCCTCTTGTTATGCACATTATTCCGTTTTCGATTGCGACAGGATAAGTGCTTTTTGTCGAAAGATCGTAGTGAACCTCAGGAAAAGACTGTAGGTTACCATTTGAGTCATAGAAAAAGATTTGATTGTCATATATGAGCTCAGGCGTTCCGTCTTCATTGATGTCATACAAGATATACGCATCTCCGTGACCGGTATCAATGATTTGCTGAAAGTCTCTCTCCCAGCTTGGACTAGGCAGGCTGCATGAACATAAATTAGGGCATACCAGCGCAATTGCCAGGAGAACGAGGATGCCAAAACGGGACTTAAAGTGGCTTTGGGGGAAATCAGGCGCACCCGGTATGCCCAGGTGCCGCCAACACCAATTACTCGCTTTGTTTTCCAGCATATATGAACCCCAGATAATCCAACACAGAGACCACGTATCTATATGCAAGAAAGGCTTCAGAGCGGATACCTGCTGTATCTTCTTTATCTATCACGTGACCCTCGCTTAATGGAAAGATCTCTTCTGCGTAGAGCTTTCTTACTTGTGCGTCTGCAAGGTTCACAGTAGGGCCACTCATACCAAGAAGAGTGTTATCCATGCTGTTTTGGAATGCCCAGATGCTGTTTTTAATGCAGAGGGGCAGTTCTTTGAAGGTGCCGTGGTAAAGATCTCCGAGCCTCCCCATATCTTTGTATTCCATCGTCTCGTAGAGCCAGTTTTCAAGTATTGCGCTGGTTTCAAGATAAAGGGGGTAGGCAGCAGCCATTGTGCCAGGGTTGATCTTAGTCAAGAGAAGGTCAATACTTAGTGGCTCTTCGCCCTTATCCAAAAGGTCATCAGCGATGATTCTCAAGAGTGCCTCGCCTTTGAGGTATTTGCGCGCATTTTCATCATCAAGCGGGCAGCTCATGATAAGAGACTCATCAAATCCTCTCTTCAAGGCCTCTCCTACCCTCAACACCTCTTCTTCTCTCAGCTCTCGTAATGCAATGTTGCAAGGTTCCTTGTCTGCCAAGTACTCAAACCAAAGACCAAAGTCATCAGAGACATCGTACTCTGAGAAGAGAGGTTTTATGGCATAGAACAAGTCGAGGACTCTGTTAAAGTCTTCTGGCGGTAGCGAGTGGAGCTTGCTCCAGGTGTTCATAGTGCCATCAAAGAACGTAAAGCCTAGTCCCTCACATCGGACTCCGGGAAAGTCAATAAGTATCCTGTCTTCAGCTGCTTCAAAAGACCAATGCTCCTCTTTCGCAAAGGCCGTTGCAATATCAATCACATCTTTTGGGCTCTTCGTCTCTTTAAGTGCGCCCTTATAGAATATCGTCAGTCCCATTAGCAGCCTCTTGTCTTTTGATGTAATCCTCTAAGGATGCAATTTCCTTAACCATCTTCTTGTAACCTATCGCTATGTGATAGCCGAAGAATTCTGGCCAAATCCAATAGTGCATAGTGGCTCCCAATGCGGCTGCTCTTTTATCATGCCCACCGATCTGATTGAGAGAGAAAACTTTGTTGTGAGGAGGATTCCATGCCCACTCGCCACCATGCACTCGCCTGATGAGCTCACCGATGTATGCCGTAGCGCTTACCAATAGATTGGAGGCCTCCTCCAGGGGCTTGAACTGTACGGTCTTTATCACTTCTTCAGCCTTTTCGATCATCTCTGCTACACCGTTACTATCTGTAGCCCAGCTCAAACTGTGCTGCAGCCTGAAAGCCTCAGCTTTTTCTTGCGTGTCAACAGACAGCCCTGTTTGCATTTCGGCGGTAGACAAGACAAGAGGACGAGTCAAACAATCGAACAGCGGAATAACAGATTCCACGATGGCCTTGGCAGCACTACTGAGGTATCCTTCAAATTCTTGCTCGGTGCCATAGAATTTTCTTTCAGTGTTGGCCTCTGGCGGCAGATTCTCGACGATCACTTCAAGGCGAACTGGGGAAGTCCTCACTCCAGGCACAACCGCGCATAACCTCATGGTGAGTTGGTAAATCACATCTTGGGAGCGACACGCCCTAGCTTCAAAAAAACCTGATAGCCAATCTCGTCTTTCATCTTAAGGAACAGCCATTGATCCTCTCTGTCGAGAGGTATTTCCTCAAAACCCTCCTTCGCAAGAGGAGGAGCAAGTAACTTCTTCACCAGCTTGTCTATTGTGTCTATTTGCATTGCTACACCTTTCGTTTTTTACAGGATAACCTATGTTTACGCGCAAGCAGCAGGCGCTGCGACTTTTCCTAGTCTTGACAGCATTTGAACAATTCTTGCCAAAACTCCTGCCTCCACTGAAAAATCAAATGGAGTACCAGTGTCAGTGTGGAACTAAGCGTTATTCTGTTTTTCAGCTAAAAACTCAGGCCATGCGTTAAAGTCGTCGGAGACTTCGTAATCGTCAAAGAGCGGGCTTATGGCATAGAATAAATTGAAGAGGGTATAGAATTCTTCTGGTTCAGAAAAGATGAGCTTGCTCATGCCTTCCATGCTGCGACTGGTGAGGTCAAAGCCTATGGGCTCAGCAATCATGTCACCGGGGAAGTCTATGTAGGCAGTGTCGCCTTCAATCACTAAAGGCCACGAGGTTTCTTTAATGGCATCACTAACTGCATCAAATACATCTGACGGGGCTTTCCCTTCAGCAAGCGTGCCTTTGTAGTAGATAGTAAATCCCATGAATAACTCTCCTTCACTCTCTGTCTTCTGATAAAACTCACATTGCTCTCGGTTGTGGTTCTGCTTTGATAGTGAAACCTAGGGCGTGATAACAGGAGGAACCCAATAGGGGTCAAGGTAGCGCTCGTTCACACTGCCAGATGCCTTGCCTGCATCAAGAAACTTCTGATTCAGGCTTAAGCCCGCCATGAAAGCACCTCTCCAGTTACCGGCTATCGCATTTAGCGGGCTGCAATAGCTTGTCCTTTCGTTCCCTTGGATAGCCTCTATGTCTCCAAAACCTACAATGCACTTGTCAAAACCGTCTTTCATCGCCCACTCTCCACCAAAGCGCTCCCTTACGGACTCACCAAAGTAGGCTGCTGCCTGAAGTATCAGGTCTCTTACCTCGTCATAGTTTTGGTGCATGCGCTCAAAGAGCATGAAGTCAAGTCTCTTCAAGTCCACGGGAAACGGCTCATCGGGAAAGCCATAATTCTTCTTGAAGTCAGCCGCAAGGCTCTCCCTGTTCTCAAAGAGGTATGTAAACTCGTCTGCCCAATAAGGCGGAAGCTTTGGAGCATTCGCCGACATATCGAATATCCTCGGACAGAAGCGCGCGGCGGCATCTACCATCTTGGGGCAAATCTCCTCAAATTCTTCCAAAGTCTCAAATCTCCAATGGCAGGGTATCCCCTGGATATAGCTTTCAAACTTCATCTCTCCTTGCAGCTTCGTTTGGAGTCTTATCCAAATGTGATTCGTTGCCCCAGAGAAAATAATCCTCTCCCAGTCTTTAGACTTATTCCTCACATAAGCTGATTGAGGTCCTCCTGAGAAGTGCTGGTTAGAGAAAGGCCTGAAGCCTGCCTTTTCCATAGCCTCATCAGCGTATCCCTTCGTTATTTCTCCGATTTTCTCTTTCATAGCCTTGTCTCTTAACATTTCTTCAAGCGAAATCACTTGAAATCCATCGTTGCTCATATTAGCTCCTCGATACTATCTTCTGATGCAATTATTCTCATGCTACGTAATCCTCAGGATTCATTGCAAGACCTAGCTCTTTTGCCATTTCATCATACACTTCCAGCACTGCTGAAAAAAGCATTAGCGCCAAGGTTGCAGGGACAGTGACTTTTGTAGTCAGTGCCCCTGCCGCTATTAGTGCTGCTATCATTAACACTGAAAGCATGCATCATGTGACAAGGGGACGGGGCGTTTGTCATCTTTTGTGACTGACGCATGTGACAAGGGGACGGGGCGTTTGTCATCTTTTGTGACTCAGTTCTTATACACCTTTCGCCATGCATTTTGCGATGATGCCTCTGGACACACCAGTTAGTCTCTCTATCTGCCGTATTGAGAAACCCTGTTTTCGTAGTGAGGCCAAGATGGCATCTCGCTCAAGCCTAGGCAAGCCAACAAGCGAACCAGGCTCCACTCCTCCGAGTAGAGAAAGGAATTCTAATCTCACTTGGGGTGGTTGTCTTTATCTCATAAACGTGTGTGATACCTCCTTGAGTGATAGCCATGTGTGACAAGGGGACGGGGCGTTTGTCATCTTTTGTGAATCAGTTCTTATAGACCTTTCGCCATACATTTTGCGATGATGCCTCTGGATACACCAGTTAGTCTCTCCATCTGCCATATTGAGAAACCCTGTTTTCGTAGAGAGGTCAAGATGGCATCTCGCTCAAGCCTGGGCAAGCCAACAAGCGAACCAGGCTCCACTCCTCCTAGTAGTAGAGAAAGGAATTCTTGCCGGATCTCCTCTTTGGCTCTTTTGACCTCCCTGGAATAAGAGTAGTCTTCGGTTTCTAGGGTATCGTGAAACGACACAAACTCCTTGATAGCTTTGGTTCTATCCGTCGAGAACATTTCTAACACAAACCGCGTGTTGGACAGGAAGACTTATCATATATTGTATCAAAGTTGACAAACGCCCCGTCCCCTTGTCACCTCCCCTTGTCACCTCCGGAAGCAATATTTTCTGATAACTGATAAACGGAGGGCATTTGGACATATTGGGAAGATAATGAGGATATCCTGTGCGTGCCAGTGCTGTCGCCAGTCTCATTGGTCTTCTGGCTGGGTTTCTAAGCTGGCGTAAAAGGCTGGGTCATTGAAGGAGTCCCAGTTTTCCGAAGAAATAGACGAGCCGAAATATACTCTTTCTGCATCTAGCATGATGTAACACTCCAAGTGCAGATTACCGAGGTAACTCCTCTTGTCAATCCTGTAAAAGAACACTGTATCGCCCGAATGAGTTCCTGCAAAGGTGGGGATTAAGTAATAGAAATATGGTCCGTAATGAGTATTGTTTGAGGCTTCCAGCTGCACTACTTTTCTGCCGTATGATACAAGTAGGCGATAGTTTTCAAAGTCAAAGTCCTTGGGGTAGTCAAAGCCTCGTTTTGTTGCGAGGTCCGCCAGCTCATCTTGGTTGTTAAACGATTCATAGAAGGTCAAAGGAACGTTTTCGTCAACGGAAAGCAAGTTCTTAAACGGAGCTGCGTCAAATGCGCTTTCCATCAGGTACTCAAATTCCATTGAAATCTCTCCCCGCTCAACCTCTTCTGCAGGCTCTCTGTCGCAACCTACAAAGCAGCCAAGCGCCAAGACAAGAGCAAGGAGTGAAGCCAATGCCAATTTGGTTTTTCGCGCTGCCATATTCTTCCTTTCAGCTATCAGCCTGCTGAGTTGATAAGATCTGCAATGCCATTATAGTTGCTACCAGGCTCACCAATGACAGTTTGGTTTACAGCACCATCGTCCCCGCAACTTACAACCATGAATCCAAGAGGTGAATCATCCCTGAGGGGACGGGGCGTTTGTCATCTTTAGTGAATCAGTTCTTATACACCTTTCGCCATACATTTTGCGATGATGCCTCTGGATACACCAGTTAGTCTCTCTATCTGCCGTATTGAGAAACCCTGCTTTCGTAGTGAGGCCAAGATGGCATCTCGCTCAAGCCTAGGCAAGCCAACAAGTGAACCAGGCTCCACTCCTCCGAGTAGAGAAAGGAATTCTTGCCGGATCTCCTCTTTGGTTCTTTTGACCTCCCTGGAATAAGAGTAGTCTTCGGTTTCTAGGGTATCGTGAAACGCCACAAACTCCTTGATAGCTCTGGCTCTATCCGTCGAGAACATTTCTAACACAAACCGCGTGTCGGACAGAAAGACTTATCATATATTGTATCAAAGTTGACAAACGCCCCGTCCCCTTGTCACCCCGTCCCCTTGTCACCCGTCCAGACCGGTAGCTGGGTGATAGAGCCGCAGTTCCTGAGACTTGGGAACTACATGGACGATTTCTTCTTCATCAATGGCGTTGTGGCTGCGCAAGAGCCAGACACAGAGCTTTGGGGCTTTATTGATGAGTCTGGTGATTGGGCTATGGAGCCTTGCCTCATTAATGCTCCTTGGGACTTTAAAGAAAACGGCCTGGCGAAGAAATTTGACGAAGAATTGGAGCTCATTGGCTACATAGATATTTCCGGTGAGTGGGTAATTGAGCCGCAATTCAATAGAGCTTATCAGTTTGACACTCTAAATGACGGCACTTCACTTGCTGTAGTTGAGGTAAACGATAGGTGGGGGTGTATTGACGAGACAGGCTCCTGGGTAATTAAGCCGACCTTTGGATATATATATCCCTTTGGAGAAAACGGTCTTGCTTTTGCCTGTAAGAGGAATTCAGACCGTTACGGCTACATTGATACTAACGGACAATGGGTGATTAAGCCACAGTTCTCTAATGATAAAGAATTTAGATCAGGCGGCTTCAACTTCGTTAACGGACTTGCAACTGCAAGCCCTTACTAGTCGCTGACTTTATTTGGACGGTGTCAGGGGTGCGTCAGACTGCTCTTGAACTCCATATCTCTTAGTTGGTAGATACGGAATTTCGTACGCGCCTCGTATCACCGGCGAGGGTCATATTGTCTTGTCACCCCTCAATGTGTCCAGCTTTCGTCCTGAGACCTAAATCGGTGAAGGTAATTCTGATCCAATCATCTCAATAATCTCTGCTTGAGTTGCCTCATAAAACGCATCTCGGATAGTATCGTTTTCAAAAAAGAACTCAAAGAATGCTACCTCCTTGATAAGTGCACCATCTCGATAAACATATACTATCCCTGTCGGTGTTGTTCCACGTCCCAGTGGAAAGGTGGAGACAAGCAGCTGATCGGAATTGAAGTGCAAGGCGCCTCTGTTCTGAGCGATAAGAAAACTCTCGACATCCTCAAATAGCTCTGTCCTGACTACAACAAGCCATTCGTTTTCTGGAGTAAAAGAAACGTCAATAAGTGGATAATCTATACTTGTGATTGTGTTGCTTTCAGCTGAGGCTAACTGAGCTGATCCAATGATAAAGCCAAGCTGGTAGCAGCCAAAACCAACTAGAGAAACCAGGAAAGTAACTAGTGCAGAGACTGCAACTTTTGAGCGGGTGAAGTGTTTTATGCTGAGCATCTTTCTCCAAACCAATTAAAAGGGTTGAGCCAGTAATACCATGGTATTTTCATGTGACAAGGGGACGGGGCGTTTGTCATCTTTTGTGACTCAGTTCTTATACACCTTTCGCCATGCATTTTGCGATGATGCCTCTGGACACACCAGTAAGTCTCTCTATCTGCCGTATTGAGAAG
>Ga0131853_10005916_pt1 | contig 22085 bp, 12 predicted proteins | sample TergutLab28metaG_FD_92764 | JGI IMG/M metagenome (GOLD analysis project Ga0131853, IMG submission 92764) | Labiotermes labralis P1 segment gut microbial communities from Petit-Saut dam, French Guiana - Lab288 P1 (version 2) (version 2) | ecosystem: Host-associated > Arthropoda: Insects >... | reverse complement strand
GTTGATTTCTTCTTGAAGTCAATGTACATGTAATCTCAGTGTTTAAAATCTGTGATTTTAATTGAGTTCATGTCCTTAGTATTTGTTATAATAGTTGATATAATTTGAATATCAAAAACATTATTCTCAATGACATGTTTTTCAGCTCATTTACTCATGATAGCTCAATGAGCTAAAATGTGATGCCTGAAAGAGTACAATTTTTTGACTGGGATATTGGTAGCATTGTGATAGTAACCCCTCAAATAGACTGAACTCTTTCCCTCACCAGTCTCCTTTATTTTCCTTTTGGTTGATTATTCTGACTGCATTCATACGATGTAATACCTGTATAAATCTTGAAATAACACTGTGTCTGAATTGAATATCATTAAGGTTCACTGTCTTTTGAATACAACTTGATTTATAAACACCATTGCAGTTTAATATAAATATGTATTTTCTTTAACAGGAGAAACAGTTGAATGCCCTAAGTTGGATCCCTTACATTGAAATACACATCTGTTGTTTCAAAACTATTCACACTGTAGTAAATGGTTCCATACTGTTTTATAATATATTTAGCACATTGAAAAATTTAAGATAAAACTTACAGATCTTAGTGAGGTCTAATCACACATAATATATAAATTTTTTGTTGTTTGAGAAACTTCAGTTTCATTAAATTTGAGATCTTTTTGTGCTGATACCCCAGTACAAAATGTTATTTCCATCTGTTCTGTATTTCTGGAGATTAATGAGGTGGACAGACAAAACTTCACAAACATGAAGAAGCATTTTTGTGTGGTAAACACCATCCATACTAATGTGTATAGCACAAAAACTGCTAACATGGCAATTTCCAGATCTCATGTAATAAAAAGTAAATATTATGATGTACTTGTTGTTATTTAGTTAAGAATAATTACCACGAAATTTTAATTTGTGAAATGCTAAATTTCCAACTTTTATCCTGTCACAAATTTCCAACTTTTATCCTGTCACGAGGTTAGTCTTTTGCGTCTACCACCTGGGGAGGGATGCATTTAGTAATCTCAAATGGTAGATGATACCAAGGATAAGTAAATGTCACACTAACAATTGATGCCATATGTTTACTGTTTATAAAGTTATTTCATCATTATAAGGGTTAAAATTAGGGAACAACATTTTTAACCAATGTATGAAATATCAGTATATTTGTATGAGTAACTGAAAGACTGAACATAGTTGCAATTTATATTTTCAAGTATAAATAATAATTTAACATAATTCTTTACATCAACAAAATAATACTTTATAAAACTGCCTGTATCTGTTCCATGAGGGTACAGCTTTTAATGTAAATATGTGCATCTTTCCCTTTAGATATGCTATGTCAACAAGAGCTGCTAGGTACAGAAGCTACTGGAATAAGCAGACATCCATTCTGATCCTAATCCCACTTCCTCATGTAATTATCTTCAAAGGTTAACAACATTTACATCAGGGATGGAGAATTCTTAGAGGCCTCTTCATCCATAAGAAGTTAATCTTCTTAAACTAATATGTAAAGTGCACATTGCATACATTAATAGTCCTGCTTTTTTACTTTTTTAAATTTGGTTTTAAGCAGGGCTGGATGATACAGAAGTATAAACATTTACAGTTCAATTTGGAGCATGCCATGGCTCAGATGGTTACTTGCCAGCCTGTCAATACAGAGGCCCATGTTCAGTCCCAGGCCAGTATATGTAGGATTTGTGGTGGATAAAGTGGCACTGGCACAGGGTTTTCTCCTAGTACTTCTGTTTTCGCCGTTCACTACCATTCCACCCATGCTTCATACTCGTTCATTTATCACTGACACTTTACAATGTTAGCAACTGACAAGTCAGTAAATAACACTCATAACACACCTGTGCAGTACAATTTTATGTGAATGGATACTTTTGCTGAATTTATAACAGAGTAAATTTTAAATGTTATATTACAGCACCTTTTATTATGCAGTGTGCAACTTGTAAACAGAAAATGATATAATGACTGATCTCCTAATACCAGAGATTATATTTCCCCAATCTGTATGTAATATGCAGCTGATATTCATGAATTTATCAAGAAGTTCAGTGATCTGCAAACAATAGTAGTAAGCGCAGCAAGGTTTAGTAACAACTTTATACTTGTTTCCTAAAATGTAACTGAATTTGTCCATTCCTGATGTAAGTCTAACAAGGAAGAAGCAAAGGAACATACAAACTGAAAAGAGAGAGGCAGAGTACTATTAAACTTTGGGGCACAAGAAAATGCAATGGCAAGAAATACGGGAGTGTTTCATGTCTTCCCTTGCACTTGGGGTGTTTGGTGCAATGTTTCATTTTAGTGCCTTAGTTGACATTTAATTTAGTATGCCCCACATTATTAGACCACAAGACTAGATTAATACTCTGTTTAACAGGATTTGTTTTCTGTAGATTATGCACGTTTTTAAGACACATTTAAAGCAGGCGTGATCTTGTGCACCAGATGCCCATTTCTGGATATTCAATGCATGTGTGATCTTGTGCATCAAATGTGCATTGCTGAATAAATGACACAAGTTTTTTTGACAGTTAAAACCAATGTGTTGTGTCTGTGTGCGTTTGTTTGTGTGTACAGCATATGCCAAAAACTGCTACAAATTTCAATTCCCCAGAGCTCATGGCAGTTATTTCAAAATACCTGGAAACATTTAGACTACATAATATCACATCCCATCAAATGTTGTGATTGGTGAAGATTTTGCAGTTTAGCTGTCAGGTAACCAAGTTGAGACTTCTGCCCATCTTTGACACAGGGAGAGTACACTTACTGTCACTGGTCATAAATTTATTAATCATGTGACTCCTATTTGAACTCTTTTTCATGCCTAAAAGTGAAGAATACAGTAAAATTCAGCACCCCTTCCCTGTGCCTAGCATACTAAAATACAGTGTCATATAAACCTGGTACATGATACGGAATCTTCCTTTAACCCCCTCACATCTTACAAATTGAATGAAAGTCCTAAGTGCTGTTAATTTTTTCAGGTAAAATGTCAGATTGTGTTGTTCTTCACACACAGAACTTAAATACAGTAAAATAGCCACTCCTGCCATCTGCATTGTGATCATTAGAGGAACAAAAATAACAACAGTGTAAATCAGAAGCAGTTCTGTACATTATGGAAATGCAGGAAGATGCTCATGGAGTGTGTCAGAAATGACTTCTGAAAGATGGGGGGAGAGTCTGAAGCATAAATGTATTGTATATGACACAGAAAGGGTTAATGGTTGATAATCACTCACCTGCTGAAGAATTCCCTGCTCTTATAGAACCTGAAGGCTTGTTATTATATCTACAAAAACCAATCATTGGACTCCACCTTATACCACTTGAATCTAATCTGTTCCCTCACACCCAATTTCCCTAAAAATCATTAAATGTTATGCTAGATGCACCTGATCCCTTATGTCTAATGTGTAGTTTGACATTTGAATTAACTGATATTGTAGTGTCAGGCTATATTGAAATTAAGGTGGCAAAGCAAGGGGTTTAAAATGCTGTGTGGTCTGGCAGCCATTTGTAAGTGACCAAACATGTCAGTTGATCAGTTGATTGCTCAAATGGAGCAGTTATTTTTTACTTTCAGTTCTCCCACAAGTCAGAATATCACTAAACTGTGCATTGAGTTATGATGACTTCATCTCATGGCATGAAGTATACAATTATTACATTGTAACTTAACATCGCTACAAAGAAAGCTGCTCTAAAATTGGTGATGTAGGTCTGCCTGGTAGAATGCATTTTTGCAATAAAGTTTCAGGATTCAGCACATAGCCACTACAGAGTTATACTGATAAATTTCCAACAACCCTGGGAATATTCATTCTTAAATTATAAAGACAAATAGTCGAAGTAGTACCATGAAAATCAAAGTAAAGATGTCAGTACTGGTTATAATTGGAACCACATTTGTGTTATAAAACAGCCTTAATGATTATCTAAGGGGATTCATCCCCATTGTGTTTCAGATACTAAGATACATATTTACTTGCAATTCTGCAAACAACATATATTCCTCAAAGGCACAAACAGCTACAGGTTTCAGCTAATCATCCATCACTTGGTTGTTCACATCAGAAGATATGAAAGCTGTTATCTTCTTATGCGTACAGCCCGAAGATGGCTGATTAGCTGAAACATGTAAATGTTTGTATCTTTGAAGAATATATTTTGTATTTGATAGACTGCAAGTTGGCTTTTATTTTAGTAATCTTCACATTCTTCAGAATAATGCATGTGTTGGAAGCCTGTCCTCTACAACTGTTAGTAAAAACATTGGATATAGCTGAATTGAATTCTCACACAATCAAATTATCAGCTGCATCATTGTTACAAATCAATGTTTTGGTTACATGAGCTCTAATTACATTAATTACTTAGAACAGCGGAATGGGTTTTTTCATTCTCAGATCTTGAGGAATATCCTATGCCTAATAAGATGTCCCAAAGTATTTCATACATATTCACTAGTTGATGTGCTTTTACATATGTAATGTTGTATTTTACAAGAAAAAGATCAGTTTCCTTCTCATGCTATTTAGAATTTATGCTCCTAAATAAAACAGTAGGGTTATCGCTGTACTCAGAAAAACATACCAAGTGCATTCTAAAATTGGAAAAGTTGTCTCAGTTCATTTGGATCTTACAACTGGTCCAGTAATAGAATGGACAAATATATAACTAAAACAAATTCACTAAGTTTACTGAGACCAATTGCCAGGATAAACTTGCGGGCCAGGTCATGTTCAGTGACTTAAATGAACAGTGTTTGAAATTTCTTTACAGAAATAGGAAAATGAGGGTTTAATTATGTGTGTGAGAAAAGCCAATGCATGACTACAGAAGCACACATTACATTATGAATCAACAGATGGGAGAGCACTAGGAAGACTAGATAGGACATACAAACATTTTCTACAACTTCATTCCATTATGTCAGAAGAGGTAACAGCGAACCCATTCAATGCAGATGATAATCACAAATAATAAGTTAAAGACTAGGACTGTACATTCTAACTAGGCTACCGTAAGTTGATAATAAATACAATTAAGAGATGGAAAACATTCTTTCTGCCATATTTCTCTTTGTAATACTTGTGTGGCATGTCATCAGAAGTTTATTGCTAGAGCAATATTTCCATGCTCAATTTTATGTAAACATTTTTTCATTAGCATATTCCCATGGCAAATACAATTTACACTGATGAAATTCGACCGTGATTGTAAGTGCTAATGGATGGCAGAACACTTTCTAACTAAAGACAAAGGTAAAGCTATCCCTGTGCATGCCAGAAAGGCATATGGGGGAAAGGAGATGTAACTCCACTCTTTCTTAACCTTGGTGTTGGGTGGGGTGAGTGGTCAGCTTCATGCCCTGGCCATATTACATCTGAAGGAAAGTTACCCAAGACACATTCAGTGAATGGGAGATTGGTGGATGCTTTGGAGAAAACATCTCTCACCCCACCAGGAATCAAATTATGACCAAACTACGACCCACATTAGTCTGGCTTACTGCTAATTGAGATATCTCATGAGAATTATGGCAAGAGTTTAGATGTGTCATTGTGTCATAACTTCATGTCTATGCTGAAATCACTAAGTTGTCTGGTCACCATGACATCAACAAACATTCTACTCTTAAGTTGCTTCACTTCATCTAATATATTCTCTAGTTATTACCACTACCTACTAATATAATACACACACATACTATGGACCTAACAAAGTGTCTCTGAATGGAACCTCAGTTTGCCTATTTCAAGTCAACCTGATCAAAACTCACAGCAGGTTTGTAGTTGCCAAGTTTTGTTTATTTCTGCTGTTCTAAAGTGTACACCACAAATGAATAGTGCCTTTCTTATCAAAGGCAACACACACTTCCACTCTGAAGGGTAGATAATAGTTCACTGGCTCAGTGAACATGCAACATTCTCTCAGTTCCTCTTGGTGGGGATTGTGTCTTTGCAACTAACTTGTAATGATATTAGTCAACAGGGGAGTCTCCAGTGACTAGATTTCCAAATCAGATTTCACATTGTAAGTTTGGCTTGAAGTGGGGTATAAAATGTCATATGATAAATCTATATTTTTAAGCATCATGACAACATAACATGAAATGCTGACAAATCTACCCTTTTGAATGAAAAACGGGCAAATGAATTGGGTGTATGATATGACTTCATCTTTCATTTAATGTGCCATTAGAACATTATCAGCTGTATCTTAAATTGGAAGTTAACACTGGATACTTACTATACAATATAATAATGCAAGATGGATTTACTGATCAGGTCAAGTCTCAAGCCCAAGTCACCAAAAGAGCGAGGTTTCTAGAGTATATGTCCCCAGTAGAACAAAGTGACTGTGCGTGTATCTTAATGCCTGGTCTTGATTATTATGCAACTGTCTGCCTAGTGTCCTCGCATATCTCTTTAACACTTCTCTCTTTTAATGAAATGTCACAGTAGTATCTTCATCCATGTCCAAAGTATGTAATTTGGTGAATCAAGTATTCCAGTTCTATGCAAACATTAGGGAAACAACTATGATAAGATGAATAAATTAAATTTCCTTTGCCATAAATCTTTTGGACTTGTACTTCAAAGAAATGTATTTCAGATTCAAGTGGAAAATTTCTTGTATGGCACCAGCCACATGGCCTTTTGCTATTAAATCAGTCTCATTATCCACTTCTTCAATACACTGCATTGGTATCCATGATATAAATAATACTGTGCCCATGTTGTTTATATACACAACAATATCACTAATTTATCAAGTATTATTATGTTATGGGTAATTTCTCACTCCCATGAGAGTTTTTAAAGAGTACTGCATACTGCATTTTTGTAGGCCATTACCTGTCTACTGTGCCCCTGGTCTATGACTAAATAGTGTATAACTCATGTTTAAAACTCATAAAATCATTAAAGAAGTCATAATTTTAAGCAAAATAATTTCCTGCTGAGAGAACAACATTATTCTGCTGTGTACACACAAAATTGTTACAAACTATTCTGGCAATTGAGAATTATTCTGTTAAAGCACTAACCCTGATTCAGAAACTTATTACAGTCTTATGTGAGATCTGAAGTTCTCAAAGTGGTGCTGATGAAGACTCAAGACTTCTGGAATATCACCCCATGCTCATGGTTAAATAGTTACTGATGTTTTAGAGGCTCTTCATTCCTTCTTCTTTAGGTCCAAAATAGTCCAAGAGAAGTAAGCTGCACCATAAAAATTAGGATTTAATATAAATAAGGGTGATTGGGCTAGCAAGCGAATGGGAGTTGTGGTGCTGTGCAGGGGTTGAGGCTGTAGTTGAACCATGCACAATGATCAAGGTGAGCTGACTGGGAGTCAGATGCATGGTACAGAAACGGAAGGAGTGTCAAAACACAACAGGTATGGTCCTCAGTTTGCTGAAGGATGATCTGGAAGTGAAGGTTGGGCAACTACAGCATTTCCTCCAAGTGTGGTTCAGGTCTGGAGTGGGTAGAACAGTCTTCCATGGTACATTGAGAGAGGAAGACTGGCTTATATCTCATTGACAAACAGTCAAATTGGCGGTGGCAGAGTATGGTTTTAACAATGAACATTGCATCAAACTCCAGCACACAAGTATCGTCCTCCACCAAATCCAAACACATGGATCTTACCATCAAGGTTTTTACCAGCACTATATTCCATCCCAACAAAATGAACAAGGATGATCGCCTTGTACTGACCAGGTCACAGTAACCTCTCATTCACTTTCTGAAAAAGAGAGGATGCCTACCCACAAGGATGCACTATTTTAGCCCTTTTGAAGGCCAACACCATCCCTGATCTCTCCTTTCCTAGTCAGCTCACTAAACGTCTCATTGTTCCACTGACTATGTCCTAGACCATCCTCACTTCTCATTTCTTCCTATGTGCTACATACTATACTCCCTCACTTCTTTTCTGTACCATACACTCAGCTCCCTTGATTTTTCTGTACGTTCTGCACACAGCTGCAAAACCAAACTGCTGCCATTCACTTACTACCCAAATCACTCTTATCTACAGAGCATAACATTTTCCACTGCAGCTTACTGTTTTTTGACTACTCATAGACTAAGACAGAGGCAGCAAACTCCTCTGAAACAATAGTAAATATATACCAGTGGATATTGAATTAAATTGCATTTTTTTACACTTCATGGACCCAAAACAGGTTAATACCTTCAGATACAGCACAAGACACAATAAATAATTACATATATTAGTTCCTCAGTGCCATAAAACATTAGCTGAAAATTTATAAAATATTAATTTAAATGTTCTCTAATTACATTAAAATATTCATCTAGAGGGTAGAAGGAATAAATGTCTAGATAGTTTTTAATGCTTATTTAAATTGTTTAATATTATCAATCCGATTTTTGATAAATGGTGGTGGATCGCTCAACACCTTTACACCAAGAGTGTAGATTCATTTATGATATAGTGATAAATTTGATAAAGGCTGGTGAAAATTGAATTTTTGTCTCGTATTTATGTTATAAACACCAGAATTCATTATGATTGTATTTTTGTTGTTAGCCACAAATAATATAAGAGAAAATATTTATTGTGATTGAAGAGGTAGAATTTTAGGATTCTGAAATAGATCTCTCTACATAAGTCTTTACTTCTGCATCCCGTAATAATTCTGATTATAATGTTTTGCATTTTCACAACTTTGACACTATATGGAGAGTTTCCCCAGAATATTATTCTGTAGTTCATAAAAGAGTGAAAATAGACAAAGTAAACAACAATCTGCAATATTCAATATGTATATTACTGTCCACATATATTCCAATGAATTTGGTATCATATGCTTTGGAAATTAATTTTTTGTCACAACTGATATCTGTACATGTGAAATTAAATCCAGAATGATCATGGAAAATGCAACATTCAACAATAAAAAGGCTGTTTTCACAAGAAAATTGGACTCAAATTTAAGGAAGAAGCTAAAGTGCTACATTTAGAGCATAAATTCATATGGTTCTGAAATTTGGACACTTTAGAAAAGAGATCAGAAATACCTGGGAAGTTTTGAAATATGTGGTGGAGAAGGATGGAGAAGATCAGTTGGACCAATTGTGTGAGAAATGAAGAAGTATTACAAGGAGTCAAGGAGGACAGGAATGTCCTACAAACAATAAAAAAGAAGGAGGCTAACTGGATTGGTCATATCTTGCATAGGAACTGCATTCTAAAACATTTTGGAAGAGGCTACGGACCTGTCATAAGACAGACAACAGAATAAATTAACTACTGGACTGTTTTTAGTTGTAAAATGAATAAAACAGGTTTTACCCAAATTTTGTGATAGTGTATTGGGTTTGAACCATTTATTTAAATGTTCAAATACTATTTTAATATCTGTTTAAAATCTTTAAGATTAGAATTGGTAAATATTCAACCAGTATCACCAGTAAATAAAATTGGTTTAGATTTTCTGTTAGCAGTCATTGATAAATAATTTATACAGAGAAGAAAGAGCAGAGGACCCAAAATTTATCCTTGTGGAACACCATGTTTTATAAGGCCCCAATTTGAAAATGTATTACAAGTAATGCCACTATATACCAGAAGACTTGAATCTTATGGCAGTCTTCATTATGAGCACCCTCTGATTACAGCATATACATAAAACAGAAGAAATCTAGAATTGTAAAGGAATGAAGATGGCGATTAAAAAAAAAACACATACTACTTATCAGGTCAGTAATGTGTGCCAAGTGACTGTGATCTTGGAAACATATCCACTTCAAAAAACATCACATTTCCTCCCCCTGACTTACAAACTAGCTGAAACAAAGTGCAGAAAGAATGCAATATGGACCATAGAAACCTCAAAGTTACATTACAACTAGAGAATGCAGCTCAAATGTGCACAAAGAATGACACAACAAATCAAGTGCCTGAAAATGAAATGCATTTGATTTCAGACTTACTATTCATATAATAAAAGAAAACCCTAAGTGAACACTTCCTGTGCAAGAATTTATATCCAAAATCAAGGAATCACATTTCCATTATTTAAACAGAGACAGCTGTGTGCTTCCCACCAGTCCCTGACTGAAGCAAAAAAGAAACACTTCATTAATCCTTACAGTCTATGAATATGTTTTCACTGAACATTTTCCATTATCATAGTAACAGGATTTCTATGAAAACATGTCTGCTGATGGTGGAGTTGTCTACTTGTCACATTTTTTATAATTAGGACTAAAGTATGATCAAAACTATACATTTCAGTCACATACAACATTATCCTTTCTGAATGTCCCTATGCCACTACAAATTTTGGTTTGGTCACACAATCCTCAGGTGAGTGTGAAGTTATTGCATTACATTAACTTAAAAACATAAACCATACCAAATACTACCATACATGTATAATGTTTTTAAGTTAAGGAAATGCAATAAGTGACTTTTTACGTTCATCGAGAAGTGTATAAACACACCAAAATTCACAGTGATGTAGATACATATAGGATACTCCTATATTTGACTGAACTATATATATATATGTATATATGTGTGTGTGTGTGTGTGAATAGATGCAACATGATGCTCAAATATTTAGTCTAAATTGTGTGTGTTGAAATTAGTTACATAAGCATGCTGTCTGCCATATTATTACATATTATTTTCCATATTCTCTCTTTAAAGAATGCGACTTGATTTATTTATACAGTCAGTATTGTCCAGAACTGAAGAATAAATTAAGAATTCTGCAGCATCATTGAAATAGGCTGTTGATTTCTATGTAAAACGGGAATTCAAAGACTGAAGTATAATTAGTTCAAAGCAACTGTCAGTCAAATGGACCTATCCAAAAAGACTAATGGAAGAGAAGTATTTCTAAGAAACACTTTCACCATTTAGTCTAAAAGTTAAAAAAGACAATATATATATATATATATAAAACCTGAGAAAAGCAGACTTAAGAGTAGCAATTTTTTACAGGGGTCTGTGCCAAACCTAACATATTTTGAAATCAGTTTGTTGACTTAGGCAGCATGCACACCAAAGAATGAAGCAATTTGTTTCATGCCATGTAAAACTACAGCTGCATGAAATTAATTGCTTGAAACCAGTTTATAAGGTGTTGCATGTGTGACACCTTACACTTTTTCTTTCAGCAGCTCAACTGTACCATAGTTATACATGACTGGTATCTATCAAGTGTTCATTAAGCTGAATGGAAGATATTTCAATATTGAAGATACAGTACTATGTCCAGATATGTGAAATATAGTAAAATTACAATAGATAGACCTGCATGTATAAAGTAAGCAAAGCTTTTAGAAACAACACTGAGTTTTCAGTCTATAATTTCAACAGGGCTAGTAAGACATAATCTATCCCACTTGCAAGGGTACACTGTTCAAGAGATACAGACTCAACAGTAACTACTGGAAATGTTGAACTTCACTTAAAATGCATGTGAAAAAGGGTTCTAATGTGTAAATAAGTAGTTTTTAGTTTCATAACCTGAGTGTGAAGTAATGTAATGATGACATGTAAACCACTGTTAATGATATTCCAAGGGTCATGGAAAGCTTCCACTATCTTATGTTCACACCAACAGAGGTCATGTGGTATGCCTGGTTGTGCTGTGTGCTTTTCGGTTACTAAAAATATTGGGATTATAGCTGCCATGATTACTAGATTGTCTACTGTTGTTGCTGATACTGCTGCTGGTAGTACTGTCGAAAACGTCTTCTGTGTTGACGCCACTGATTTGGCCATGTTTTACGCCTCCTCCATGGTCTGCAACAAAGCCAGCATTAAATAATTCCAGCATCCTACTTCTAAACTAATGATAATTAAAAGGATTAAACAAAAAGTCAATAGGCATACAAAATAAATAAACAGTAAATAGATGGAAATCCCCCTAAATGTGTCATTAACACTAATATGATTTTTTATGCAGCTTTATGTGAATTTTATTTGTACACTAATGGAATACAAAACACCTAGTATGAACTGCATATAAATGTAGTTATGTCCATGCATAATTCATTTGTTGTAAGTGATTTTGTCATGACACCAAAAAAAAGTTAACTTGTCCCTTTGTGTACCATGAAGGCATAAGGGGAAATCAAATGGATAGCTCCAGTTATTCTAAACCATGGCACTAGAACAGGTTCAGCAGTCAACTTCATGCCCTGGCCACTTACTCCCAGGGAAAAATCACTGGTATCCACTGAGCAGGAGGTTCAGTGGACTCCAGAACCAGTTTGGATGTTCTGAAGGAGAGAAAAATCTCTTAACCCTGCCAGAAGTCACACTGCAGTTCCTCATTTGTTCAGACCACAACCTAGTCACTATACCAACTATGCTACCTTGTTTCCCATTTATACCAAATAATGATGGAAATCTAAATAATGTAGACATTAAAGGAAACTTTGCTGTGTTCTTGGCATAACACCGTTGTAGTCTGATATAAGCCTACCAAAATGTCATAAGAACATGCTGTGTCCAGCTTCTGGGCATATCTTCTAGCCTGAAAATGAATGCAACATGCACTTCTGAAAAGTTGTTAAATTTCTATAAAATCACACCATGTCACAGGCCAGATGACAGTTATTTTTACAGCCACAATTCTGAGAACCTAAAATATCATATTATAATTTAAGTTTATATGGCAGGAATTCTTTGACAGATAGCCATTCTTAGAAACAACTGTGAAAAGAAAACTACTGTTTTCTGCAAAATATCTGTTACAAAAGAATGTTGTTCATGAAACAAACAAAATTTGTCATCATTATAATTGAACTGTAAATCAATACACAGAGTAATTTACAGCATTTTTTTATTGTCCTCCAGTAATGGTATGGAAGGAATGATAAAAGCTTAGACAGCTGTACTGGATACCCAATGCATACAAACCAGATAAGTTACCACTTGTGTTGACCAGCTCTGTATACTGAACACTGAATATCAAGTCATATATGACAACTGTACATATAAATATGACTGAATTCATGTACTGAAATTACACATACATTTGAAATTTTCCACAATCATTGTAACTCCACAACTTGTAGGAGCATTACGTTAAGCAGGAAGCAAGGGATCAAATGAGCCAGCTGACCTCTCTGACCTACAAGGATATCAGCCCCCATTTCAGGACAAGCCATTGTTGATACCTTGTCGGTATCAAAAGGGATGAACAGCTGTGAATCTTTGATATCATTAGGACATAAAAGTATAGAAGATTCATATATGATGATAATGTAAGTTTCGACCAAGAGCTTCAAATGACCACACCCAATACTCTTCTATTATGATGTATAGTTTCCACACTGCACCTCTCTAATTACCTATATTAACTAGGGTACCTTGAGCACAACCATATATCCAGTATTACACTCCAGTAATTCACCACTTGTACTTATCTTGTAACATTATCATATTTTCAGTACAATACATGTCACACTGTGTCAAACCATCCACAAGCACACTTGGAAGTTTTTCCTTAAGTATCCTTATGCATCCATCAATCCGACTCCACTCAGTCTACAAAAATATCCTACCACAAACTCCCAGTGTATAACAATCAATGTCCAAAGCATTCCAAATTAGACTAGTGAATTTGAGGGCTATGACAAACCCTTTCTTACCATCAGCACCAACATGGAGGCTATGCTGATTTTTAAGTTGATATAAACATATCAGTGTAAGATGGTGAAACGCACTACATCTCTGATAAAAATGCTGCTTTCATTAAGGCCTGCTAGTTTTGCAAAATGCAAAACCCAGTGGCTGTGCAGAATGTATAGATTTCAGCTTGTCTGCAGTAAGTGATGAATAATTCAGGCTTGGCATATAAGAGTTGGTAAGAAGATTGATCATAAACATACTTAAAAATATTGTATTACAAATCTATTTTTATGTAATTTACAAACTTGGGGACGGCATAAAATAACTGACATCATACTGGGTCAATTTACAATGGTCAAAAGTTGTATTAATTGAAACAACCCTACATTCAGGCCCAGTTTAAAACATATCTGCACCCCATGTAAAAGTAATTTTGCATGTATTGCTTACATATATTCCAGAATTAACAATATACAAATGTAACAATTTATATACAGAACATATATGGCATAATACTGGAGTCTCCTAAATGGTACACCACTGCAGCCACATAGACTGCGATAGCCTTAAACTAGTCCTGTTTTTATCTGTGAAATCAAGCAGTGGATAAGAAACTCTTGTCTTGTGTTCATGAACATTATTCACATTTTTCCTAACAACATTTTGTGCACAGTTGCCTTCTGTCCCATGTATCGCATTTCTCACCCATTTTATCATCCTTCCTTCAGCCATCAGAACACTATTCAGGCAGGAGTAATAAACTTCCCAAGAATGATCTTGCTCCACACAGTTACTTTCTTAAGTGTATAACCTAGTGACACTGATTATTGCTAGGACTATGTGGTGTCAATGTTATGAACTACAAGTATGGAGCATTGGCGGAAAGATGACAGGAGACAGTGAAGTACTCAGAGAAAACTTGGCCCACTGCCCTCTGTCCACCACAAATCCATCGTGGAATGTCGTGGGATTGAACTTGGGTCTCTGCGATAACAGGCCAGGGACGGTCTGCCTCAGCTATGGCACAACCTACAGTTAGTGAATCTTTTAATGGGAGATGCGAAGAAAGATTCGGAACTGAACTGATTCAAGCACTCCCCCTATTTAATTCACTTTTAATTTTTTTTGAAATGTCACTTTTTTTTAATCCAGTCAGCAGAGACTGCTGAAAACGAACTGTCTTATGATGATGACAGACAGCTGTCTTAAACCTTTAGAACCACAGAAACTGGTATTCCTATAGCATCATGGAAAACATCCATTCATATTCATAATTTCTGCTATGAAAGCCTCAAATCTTCCAAGAGTTATAACAAGCATTCTCGGAAACCATGGACTGTACATAGGATGAGTTGAAGTTATGCTTTTGATACATGTATGTATGTGTATATATGTACATATATATATATATATATAACCACTGAAGAACACCCATTGATGAAACTGCTTTGAGAAGAGTACCAGTCATGTATGTTTGAAAAGTAACTACAAGCAGAAAAATATTAAAATTGGAAGGCTTTTACATATTGTGCATTATTTTACAATAATTCATGTAACATAACTCAAACCTTTCATCTGAATTTGTCACTTTTCTCCCTTACTCTTTCATCCCCCATGAAATTACTCAGCCTTATAGACTAGCAGGCCATAAGATTCCAGCACTTGCCAGTTTTTGAGAAACAACACAGAAAATAGTCTGATTGTGCACGAATATGCCAAAACAGCATCACATTTAGCAGTGAAACTGTGGTGTCAAGACTGAAGGAGACATGCCCCCCATGTCCCACTTAATCAAAGACTCATAAATTACAACACAAAGCATATGACAACATGATCATTTACAGATGTCAAGAAATGTGGCTAGCATTCTTAGTGTGGCAGATTACATGAAAAAACAATATTTATGCAAGACAAGGCAGCAGCTCACCATGTAATGCCAGTCTGGCAATTGCTGGATGATGGAATTCAGGGAAATGATTTAGTCCTCAAGGACAAACAGAAATGCCAGCAAGTAGCCCTGAATTGACACTGTCCAGGCAAGGGGAAGGGAAGGGAAGGGAAGAGAAGAGGCAGTGGCTGATAAGATAAAAGCCCAGACTTTGGAAATACCATGTGAGATTGCTTCAACATGTTGGAAATGCAGGTGGATGTAAAGAAATATGAGACATGTTACATTACATGACATGAAATAAGCATCATACTCTGAATAGCATTCTTCATTCACCTCATTCTTCATGCATTGATATTCTTTAAAATTGAGGATTTGCCTCTAAAAGCCCTGACCATAGGCCTCAAAGTGTTGCAAAATCATGACTAATGATATTTTAATGAAATGTTATAATTCACAAAAAAATTATTTATATATATTTTAAGACATTAAATATTTTAAAAATTTGGACTTCGTGCTATTAAGAACATAACTCATACATTCTACACAGACTGAAGCATTACTTCAGATGAAATACCTCATCAGTATAACGATCTGGGCAAAACCTTGTCATGAAAAATGTGTAATGATAGATCAGGTAAATTTATGTTAATCTATAGCAAGCAGTGAAATTTCAGTCAAATCAGTATCTGCAATACAAAAAAAGAAAAAATGGAATGCTTCAAATATATGAGTAAGATGATCTAAAGTAAACAGTATAAGGAACCTGGACTAAGTTACAATATTTTAAAATACTTGGATACAATACAATCTTAAAATACTCAGATTCAATGTAACATCTCAAGAAATAGACTGTTACTAGGAGTATGATTCTGATACCGCCATCACTCAGAATCTAAATTTATGATATTGACCATTCTCTCACAGTTCTTATCATCAAAATAATGTCACATTTATACTCCGTAATTGCTCTGGGCAGACCTAATGGGCAGCATTAATTTATAAATTTAATTGTATTTATTTTTCAGAACATTAAATTTATACCATTTTCTAGTAATGAAATAGTATTATATAATCAGTTGCCATTTTGGGTATGAATAACTGCTGCATTTGCCTTTAGTATAAAAAAGTTATTTGAATATTTCATTCAATTATGACAAAAGACTTTTGCCTACTGTCCGAGAACACAATTCTGATACCAACAGAGTACTTATGCAACTGATCTGAAAGTGTGGATATTATCCCAGTATAAAATAAAATTAATTTTAGTTCAAAAAGACATCAATTTTCCCATTTATGCAAATCATTCTCAAAACTGTTTAGTATGACACATACTACCGTGTACTGTACCTGATAGTTCATTCAGAAATCACTTTAATTGGAAAATATATACAAAACTATTTACCTGGATACTGCAATATTGAACAGAACAATGAAAACACTTTAATAAATACTAGATTTAGTGTTCTCTCTTGTGTCCAAATAGATTATGTATAGACCATTCTTTCATTCTTCAACATGTTTTCCAGCCAACAATGAGCTATTTATGTATCTGTGAATAACATGCTCTGTCTTTTGTCTTCAAGGATGCTACATTAATGACTTCAATACAGACAAACAGCGGTTGTAGCAAGCACAGTTGTTCTCAACCTTGAAGTAGTTTTTAGCAGTTGTCTATTATATAGAGAATGCCAGAGGTATAATGCTGAAAAGCATGGGTAATCTTCCTCTCATTGAAGAAAGAAGGACATATATTTCCTTCATGCTGACTGTGTAAAACATATTCAATTTTGGGCTGCCCCTAACATGTTTCATGCATTCCTGAAACTCTCACTCCCCAAATCCTGCAATTTCATTCACTCTCCACTCACATGAAGTACATATTCATCACTGAAAATTACAGACTCCAGGAACCCTTCTTCAACCTCAATTCACTGTACCATGACCACAAAAAATTCTTTATATTGCTGTTTATCTGAAATGGTGATGGCTTACAACATCAGAACATTGTTATGACTTCAAAAGGAATCATTTTCTTAACAGTCACCACGCTGTTGTATGAGGAATATGAAGTTCCCTATGTGCATTGGTTTGCATCACATTTATGTAGATAAACAAGAATTTAAAATTTTTTATAACATTTATACAAAGATATTCTTAATGCTGTCTTCATAAATGGTAAAAACAAGATAATCAACCCCATCACCATGGAATACGAAGTCATACATGTTAGATGCAGTGAAACCAAATCATAAGCATGATGTGCATTACTAATACTACCACAGAAAGCATATCAAAGCAACTGCAACCAAACACAAAGCACAGATACTTACTTTGGCAATTTCTTCCGTTTTTGGTTCGTTGGTGGTGAAAGGTGTGACTGGCCAACCAGGTGCACGGTTGAGGAAGGACTGTAGAGGCCTGCATCTATGAGGGCAGCCACAAAGCGAGCAAGTGAAGAAGAGAGACAGACAGACAGACAGACAGAAAGGAAGAAAAAACACAGGTAACACAAAGGTTAGTGTAATTAGAACATAATTACTGCCAGGACAAGAAAGGCACCAAGGAAACAATTATACAAAGCTGAAACAAGATTTAAATTGCAGATTCTGTTGAGCACAATTAGTGCTGTTTGTCTGAATGCTATATGATATACTGTTTCATCTAGTTGTAATTCAATATGAGTTACCATGTTTGTGTATACTGTAACAATGACAACACATGACACAAACACTCACTGTCAACATAATGACTGATTAGTTCCACAGTGGAATGTCTTAAGTTGGACAGCTGGTCAAGGCATTCAGCCACTGGCCTACATTGTGGACCCCCTGAATTCAGTCCACAATTTGAAATCCTACTTCTATAATTGATATTTTAATACCACCTTGCTATCTACATCAGGGTCTTACTTACAAGTTCATTTGGACAATGATATTTTACCTTCTATGACACTGAATCAAAATTATAGAAAAGAAGAAAAACAGTAATTCCAAGTTTTCAGGTTGTCATGGCACAGACTGTTCAAATTGTAGTCTTTGGTTTATCATACATTTTAGTGCTGCAGGGTTACACCGACGTTTCAGACATCACAGTGTGCCAAAATCACAGAACCACCACATCCCCTGAACACTTCAGATAGACTTCGGTACAATTCTTTCAACCCTGAAGATAGAGGCAGCACGTTCCTCCGATACGTCCCAGTCAACTTATGATGTATAACACAACATAAAAGATGGCCATCTGATCAACAATCAGTTCTTTTTTTTTTTAATGCAGTTAATTAAATTTTTGGAAATTCCCTCAGTTGGGTGGGTATTTTCCAGCACATGGTATTGGTGGTGAATAAAGTGGAATTGGTTGTTTTCCTTCAAGGACATCAATTTTTCCTTGCCAGTTATCACTTAACAATTTAGTGGCCCATTTTTATGCATATCTTTATCCACTAAATAGTAATTTTGCCATTTGTAACCTAAATAGTACATATTAACTGTAACCGTTAACATAAAAACAAATTTTATATATCTGTGTGTGTGTGTGTGTGTGTGCATGCGCAATACCATATAACATTTCATATGCCTGTTGCTAACAGCTCATTAGTCATTGCTGTCATAAGGAGCAAATGAAACTTTCTGGATGACATTATGGAGGTTCACTTTGGTGATGTCCATATCGGTCATTTGCAACAAGAGTGTCACAACTCAAAATTTGGCATTTTTGAGTTATTGATATGGAACGTAAGGTTTGTAGATACACTTTTAACAGGTATAGTGTCATAACGCAGTTTGCAAAACTTGCCACTCATAGAAAATTATAGCAATATGATTTTCAGGTAGGTATATGTAAAATATTGCATAAGCATTTTTACGTACTTTAGATGGGAGGAACATTGCAGTGTGTTGTATACAGTCTTTGAAGGTGTACATTTCATATGTATTGCTTTTGTGCAAAGTGATTTTGTCAGATACAGAGTTTTTTGGAAATAATATGTAAGACATAGCATGATGCAATTTCAATACTTGTGTGGCCACATGCTAATAACGCTCACCACAATTGCTTGAATATATTAAACACATATACTCAAAATAACTTTTAGAGAAGTATGTTTGGGCCTCAATTAAAACCTTCTAGTACTAAAGGCTTTAAGAATCATATGCACAACAACTGCACAGCACTGTATAAAACAATATATCACAGAATTCTGGGACTAATTTTTTTTTAACCTGCAAGAAGATTTTGGGATCTCTGAAACGATATGAAATCAGAGAATACTATTTTATCAAGGAATTATTTTGCAGAAAAACTTTCTTGGCTATTTGTGCATATCTGTCTACTGCAGAGTGGAGTAATTGGATACTAACATAGGTGTCTGTCAGAATGTATCTTCCACGGCTTACCCACCTCAGAAAAGACCACTGCTGCAAAATGTATAGTATAATGCCTACTATTCCGATATTTTACAAGTTGCAAGTTAAGCCATGGCAAGTAAGCATTCACATTTTGAAATATATCTCTATAATCTGTCTATCAACCTGAGGTGGCAGATTTGCTGTCATATGAAAAATGGAAAATACAGATGTTACCTGTACAATTTATTGAAGAGATATTATCCATTTTATAGGAACTGAAGATCTCAAAATGCCACAATGCAAGAAACAGAGAGTGAAAATCTGACTCCCATTATGGAGGCATTATTACATTTAAAAGTCCATTAGTCATACATTCTCTCCCAAAAATTGGATAGGCCACAAATGTACAATGCTTGAAACAGAAGAACATCAGAAGGAGATGATATGCATTCATGTGCCACAATAACCTAAGTAGGAGGACTTACTCTTCACCCAAGAAAACTAGGTAATTTTCACCCTAGAACAGGCTGTGATAGTCTATAGCTCTAATCTCCCTTTAACTTCGGCCCTAGGAGGGGGGGTGAGTGCTCAACACCATGCCCCAGCCGCTTTACTCCTGGCATAGAGACCCGGTACCCAATGTACAGGAGGCTCAGTGGGCCCAAGGGCCAGTCTGGACAGGTGTAGAAAATCTCGCCCCTCCCCATAGGGATTCGATCCCCGGACCCTCCAGTCTGTAACGACTATCCATACCAACTACAATACCCCAGTCCTCCCTAAGGAAACTATAGTTAATGGAATTTTGGTGCAGTGAATAGTAACTCACAGAACTTTTACAGTTCTCAAATTTTGTCTTTACTCTCAGTGGTTGCAATTTGTTTATTTATGTGTCATGTTGTTTAAAAAAAATGTTTCCCGTTTCCAGACGACTATATGGCCTCAATATTCTCTAAATTTGTAAATAACAAGCATAAAAAACATAATAAATTCCAATGTGTCTAGAAAGCTCTGTTTTTTGACTTGGAAAACTAACGTAAATAGAGAAGATTTTATGACTGTTCTCAGGAACATTTCCATTCTGTGTTATATCTACATATCATTTTCACCCATATGTCTAACCGTACATTTGCACCAAATATGGGAGACAGTCAGGCAAAAACTAAAGAGTGTTATCACACAAAAATTATGGGCGTGCAAGATGTTAGCATACATCCAATATACTGACCTTTGTTTTGCATAACCTTGCCTCTCTCTTGAAGGAATGCCAGAAAACATCAAATATGGCAGAATATTAGTTGTGTTCAACTCTAGATAAAGCATGATCAAGTTTTTAAGATGGTGTTTTTTCATTTGTACATGCATAACCTATTTTGACATTGCCACTAATATTTTATGAACAATTCACTTGTCAGTCTAGATATCCCTGTAAGTAAACACAATTCCCATCATTTACTGTTATCTCAGCTTGTTTACTAAATGTTCCAAACTCCAGCAGCTTATTTTCATGTGTTATTTATATCACACTCATGATCAGATTACAGAAAAGTATACACGGCTGCCTGCTCCTGCGCCCCATTGACATTGCACACCGCCCCTCCATCAACACCAGTAACAAAATGAGAATGCAAAGGGGACAGTTTCAAAATGAAACAAAAGCCATACTGCAAATAACAACTAGTAGGAGTGGAGGAAGACACACAAGGGATTGGTAGTTGCTTAGGAAACTTTCGTTTACTGGAGATATTATAGAAATTGAATGTGTTCAGTGTATTTATATTCATAAATAGAGTACAGAAAATATTCACATATATTCACCAACACATGCACACTTTTTAAATGACACTATAAAACGTTAATTTGTTAAAATAGTTAAAATCTCCGACATGTTTCAGTTTATATTTAAACCATCTTCAGGGAGCTATTAGTTCATGCTAAAGTTACTTATATCACTTGTTGCTATGATGGCATTGTGGTAGCATGTCTGTAATAGAAAAGATATGATCTATTAGCTATCGTCTCCATCATTCCAGGTGTAATTTACCTGATCGTCCTAATGTTTATTGATGTGGATCCAAATAATTGGCATATTGGATAGTACAGTCTAATCTCTTACCGTTCCTTCTTTGTGATGGGTTCGGATGTTGTATTACTCTTCCTCTTGCTTTACTGTG